>Ga0209705_10001266_pt1 | contig 13306 bp, 9 predicted proteins | sample PPLLaktember2015_5_FD_187262 | JGI IMG/M metagenome (GOLD analysis project Ga0209705, IMG submission 187262) | Freshwater sediment microbial communities from Prairie Pothole Lake near Jamestown, North Dakota, USA - PPLs Lake P8 Core (1) Depth... | ecosystem: Environmental > Aquatic > Freshwater... | reverse complement strand
GAGCCGGCGTTCGACTTCACCGGAGGGAAGGATGCGCCGGCTGACGACGGAATCGGCCGGCAGACCCGAACCGCCGGGCCGGGTGCGACCGTCTCTGGTCGCCGGCTCGTCGACGCGTCTGGGCTCCAGCGTATGCAGCTCGGCCGGCGCCTGGGGAGCACGCAGAACCTCGGCGACGGCCAGCTTCCGCTCGGCGAAGAAGCCGAACGCCTTGCCTTGCCAGACTGTCACCCCCGCCATCTTGCCCGGGTCGTGACTGAACAAGTAGGCGTCGAACCGCTGACGATTCCCCGGGAAGGCGATCGTGAAGGTCATCTGCTGGAGCCGGTCGTCCATGCGCTCGATGCGTGCGCGCCGCGCGTTGCCTTCCGCATCGACATAACGCAGCGCGAGCGCGCACCACGCTGGCGCAGCGCAGTCCGCCTTGCTCTCGGCGATGGTGAGCGTGCCCTGCCAGCCATCGTGGTTCATGGCGTACGTCCCGAGCCAGTCACGCAGCGTGATCGCCGCTGCCGGCTGGGCGAGCCCCAATAGACAGATGGACGCGATGAGGCATGTGCGAAGGGAAATCGGCATGGGTCGGTCCTCCATAGGCAACCTGGAGATCTTCGATGATAGGAAGGGGAAAACCTAGACTATCACTCCGCTTGCCGCGTGTACCCGGCGCTACTACGGGCACAAGCTGCTCCGGTTTGCTTCGTGTCGTCGTCCCCCCGGATCGAGTCCTGGGCAGGCTTCGTGGTAGGAGGTTGAGCTGGTCTCACCGTTGGCTAGCCACCCCAGCCGAGCCACTCGCACACCCCGCGTCCCATCACCCATGCGAGATCCTCGCCCCTCAGCCAGCCCAGCTCGTGTGTGAACAGGTCGATGCACTCGCGGTAGGTGCACGGCATGCGGGTGAGGTCGGTGCCCCAGAACGTGCGGCGTGGGCCGAAGGCGTCGTGCAGCCTGCGCACCGCTTCATGCACGTCGCGGAAGGGATAGCGCTCTGCCGAAAGCGCAGGCAGACCCGACGCCTTGACCGCCACGTTCGGATGCTTGGCCAGCGCGCAGATGGCCGGCAGGTCCTCCAGCACCTTGGGGGCCTTCTCGTGGATGTGCAGGCCTGCGTGATCGATCACCAGCTTGAGGCCGGGATGCCGGCCGGCGATGCAGCCGATCGCGTCGAGCGATCCAGGCGCGAGGACCATGAGCGGGACACCGTGCCGCTCCGCCGCCGGCCACAGCCAGTCGGCCGAGCCGTCGGTAAGCAAGTGGCGATAGTGCTCGCTGTGGAAGGTGAAGCGCATGCCGAGCATGCCCGGCTGCTTTCTCCATTCTGCCACCAGGTTGCGACTGTTCGGGTCCTGCAGCGCGACGCGGCCCATGACTGCGAACCGGTCGGGATACGCCCGCGCAGCCTCCAGCGCCAGGTCGTTGCGGTCGCCCTCCCACGAAGGCGGCACCAGGATCGCCCTGCTCACGCCGGCCAGATCCATCTCGAACAGCAGCGTCTCCTGCGAGATCGGGTACGGCCGCTGCGCGTCGCGCTCGCGGCCCGGCGGCCAGGGGCGGTCCGGCGTGTTCGCGCCCCAGAGGTGAAGCTGCGAGTCGGTGATCAGCATGGCCTGTCTCCCGCGGTTCGTCGCCCTCGCCAGGCTGTGGGGTCAGGCAGAGACGGGGGATTCGATGTCGAGTGTGGTCACGCGGCGCAGCTCGCGGCGGAACTTCGCGTCGTCGAAGGGCCGCGCGCGATGCATGGTGGCGCGGTTGTCCCAGATCACCAGGTCTCCGGGGCGCCAGGCATGGCGGTACACGAGGTCCGCCCGCGTCGCGTGCTCGATGAGGTCGCGCAGGAGAAGCCGCCCCTCGGGCAGAGGCCAGTCGACGATTCTCGAGGCATGCGATGCGAGATACAGAGAGCGTCGACGGGTGCGCGGGTTGGTGCGGACCAGGGGGTGCACCGCGCCTTTGAGTTTGTCCTCCTCCTCGCGTGAGAATTCGAACCCGAGGATCTGCCGCGAATAGGCGATCGAGTGGTGCACGCGCAGCCCTTCCAGCGTCGTCCTGGTCTGGTCGTCGAGGGTGTCGTAGGCGGTGCGCATGTCGGCGAACTCGGTGTCCGCACCCACCGGCGGTATGACTCTGGCCGAGAGCATCGAGTAGCGCCCAGGGGGATCCTGGAACGACGCATCCGTGTGCCACAGGTGGTTGCCGAGCGCATACATGCGGCGGCGGTCCTGGGATCGCAGGATGTCACCGCTCTCGTCGAGGTTCGAGATGTCGGTGAGCGCCTCATTGCCGAACCGGTTCCTGCCCAGCACGGCCGCACCGGTGTTGGTGTGCAGAACACCGTCGAAGCGCTGCGCGAATGCAAGCTGCTCCTCGTCGGCAAAGGGCTGGTCGCGGAACACAAGGATGGCGTATTGGTCCATCCCGGCACGGATCTCGTCCAGCGTCTCGCGATCATCGACGCGCCGGAGATCGACCGGGCTCACCTCGGCAACGAACGACGGATGCAGCTTGCGGAAGGTCAGGGCCATATTCAGCCTCCCCGGGCACGGTTCCTCTGGTCGATGTCCTGTAACCCTACCACAGTGCCGGCAGCAAGAGGCTGTCCGGGATGCCCGCCTTTCACCTCCCGCGCCTGTTCTGGATCTTCTCCGTGAGCGCCTGGAATGCCTGGCTGCGCAGCCGATGGGCACGTTCCCGGCGCTCTTCCCAGTAGCGCCCGGCCACCTCATAGCCGCTTGCCAACGTATACGTGCGCGGGGGCGCGATTTCCGCCTGGCACTGCTCAACGCCGGTGGGTTGCGTGGCCATCGTCGCAAGGTCCCGGCGCAGATCGATGGTCAGCCGATAGGTGACGCACGGGCCCACCTGCTGCTGCGCCTCGATCCTATCGTCAGTCCATTGCGTCACGTTCCAGTCGCGTCCTTCCAGGGTGAGGTCCAGCATCGCGCTGTGGTACCAGCCCTCGCCGTCCTGCTCGGTGATGACCCGTGCGGTGACCATGGCACACAGGTCTGCTGCCCGATAGCAGCGGATCGAGGTCGTCTGGATCGGGTTGGGCTCGGGCCCGTCCGGCGACACCCAGGTGCCTTCCGCCGCTACGACCTCGCCCTTGCGCGACACGAAGGCGGGCCCGGGCACGATCGGCGCCTGCCAGAACTCGTTGCCGCGCTGGATCAGGTCGAGGAACTCGCCCACCAGAATCGTGCCGGTCGCCTTCTGCCCGCTGTCTTTCTGGAACGCCTTGACGGCGGCCGCCAACGCGTCGGAAGACCTGCCCGAAGGTGCCCGGTAGAGATAGCGCAGGTCGATGAGCGCGTTCTCCAGCACGAACACGAACTCCCGCCTGCTCCAACCGAACACGTCGATCGCCTCCAAGGCCGGCAGGCGCAGTGCCTCGTCCGGCTCCAGCTTGGCGAACTGCTCCGGCGTGACGGCATGGGCAGGCCCCGCAAGACCGGCGGCCAGCGCTACGGCCGGCAGCCAGCGGCTCCATACACGACTCGGCTTTTTCACCCACGGCTCCTTATGCGTTAACGAACGTATAGCCTACCCGACACTGGAAGCCAGATGTGGCCGCTCAGCAAGTGCCTGCGCGGTGCGCGGGAGCTCGCTGGCTGCACATGCAGTGTCTTTCGCGGCTCGCGGTCTATACTCTCCCTTCCCGAAGCGCGTGCCCCTTGCCCTGACTCGACCGGGCGCTGCCGGAATTCGCGGGCGCGGCGACGAACAGACAGGAAACCGCCATGGAGCTCGGACTGAACGGTCGCACCGCTGTTGTAACCGGCGCGTCGAAAGGCATTGGCTTCGCCGTTGCGCGCGGCCTTGCGGTGGAGGGCTGCAACGTGCATCTGGTCGCGCGCAGTCAGGCAACGCTCGAGACTGCCGCAGAGAAGATCCGAGCCGAGCACCGGGTTGCGGTGAGCGTCCACGCGCTCGACCTCGCGCGCAGCGAGAGCGTAGCCGGTCTGCTGGAAGCGACCGGCACCCCGGACATCCTCGTCAACAACGCGGGCGCGATCCCCGGCGGCGACCTGCAAGCCGTCGACGAGGCCCGCTGGCGCGCTGCGTGGGACCTGAAGGTGTTCGGCTACATCAACATGTCGCGGGCCTACTACGCCGCCATGCAGAAGCGCGGGCGCGGCGTCATCGTCAACGTAACCGGGCTCGCGGCCGATCGGCTCGATTCCGGCTACATCGCCGGGTCGACCGGCAACGCAGGGCTCAACGCTTTCACGCGCACGCTCGGCAGCTACAGCCTCGAGGATGGCATCCGCGTGCTGGGAGTCAGCCCCGGGGCAGTGGAAACCGAACGGCTGGTCACCCTCATGCGCACGCGCGCCGCAGACCGGCTCGGTGACGCGGAGTTGTGGCGCGAGTTCATGGCGGGACTGCCCCTCGGCCGGCCGGCCACCGTGGAGGAAGTCGCCAACATCGTCGTGTTCGCCGCCTCCGACCGTGCCTCGTATCTGAGCGGCACAGTGATCACAGTGGACGGCGGGCACAACGCTCGCGGAGGCAGCTTCACGCGTTGACCAACGGGGGAGCTGAGACACCGGAACCAGCAGAAAGCTGGAGCACCAGGCACGGTCACGGAGGCCAGACCTGGGGCTCCCACCGGAGAGGCAGGCTACACTGCCTACCTGCTGGAACCGATCCGGCGCACGGAGAGACCACATCATGAACGAACGGCGACGGCGCCGCATCGTGACGGCTTTCAACGACAAGGCCTTCCTGAGCAGCAAGGACGCACGCGTGCTGCGCATCCTGGCCGAGTATCTCGAGCCCAAGAGCCGCTTCGAGCATTTTCGCGTCGACGACACCATCGTGTTCATGGGTTCGGCGCGCACCTTGTCGCGCGAGCAGGCCGAGGAGGCGCTACGCGCGGCGGAGTCGGGTGGAGGCGACCTGGAGCGGGCGCGTGTCGACCTGAAGATGTCGAGCTTCTACGAAGCTGCGCGCGAGCTCGCCTTCAGGCTCACGCAGTGGTCCAAGGCGCTCGATCCCAAAGAGCGGCGCTTCGTCGTATGCACCGGCGGCGGCCCGGGGATCATGGAGGCCGCCAACCGCGGCGCCGGCGAGGCCCGCGGCATGAATGTCGGCCTCACCATCTCCATACCGGCCGAGGAGTTCGACAACCTCTACGTCACGCGCGAGCTCGCCTTCCACTTCCATTACTTCTTCATGCGCAAGTTCTGGTTCGCCTATCTGGCCAAGGCAGTGATCGTCTTCCCCGGCGGCTACGGCACGCTGGACGAGCTGTTCGAGCTGCTCACCCTGGTGCAGACCCGCAAGATGACCAAGCACATGCCGATCGTGCTGTTCGGCACGGAGTACTGGCGCCAGGTGATCAACTTCGACGCGCTCGTGCACCACGGGACGATCAGCCCGCAGGACGTGGAGCTCGTGTACCGGACCGACTCGGTGGACGACGCCTACCAATGGATCGTGCGCCAGCTGCGCGAGTACGCGCTCGACCAGCCGGGGGCGATGCTTTAGAGCGCCACGAAGCGCTGTGCGCTTTCGCCCGGTTGGGCCACCGCTCACCACGAAGACACGAAGAACAGCGGAGGGACCAGACCGTGTCGGACTTCCCAGGGTGCAGAGGGGTTCGTAACTAACGTGTCAGTGTAGCAGTGCCGTTCCAACTTATCGTGCCTGCCGGCAGCGCCACTAGCTGCAGACCTCCATGCACCACACGTGACCCACCCGAGAAGCTCGCCTGCCCTGATGGTTTTGGGTTTCTTCGTGTCTTCGTGTCTTCGTGGTGAGCGGTAGAACTAGTACATCTTTGAGCGCCAGGATGAGTGACAGTACGCAACGGTCGCCGCAGCGTGAGCCGGTCACACACAGCGCGATCCTGTCGATCGCGGTGCCCATCATGATCTCCAACGTCTCGACGCCCCTGCTGGGTGTGGTCGATACGGGAGTGGTGGGTCAGCTCCCCGACCCGGCGTACATCGGCGCAGTCGCGCTGGGCGCGCTGGTGTTCAACTTCGTCTTCTGGGGTTTCGGCTTTCTGCGCATGGGCACGACGGGCCTGACAGCCCAGGCGCTGGGTGCCGCCGACGCAGCGGAGATTCGCGCGAGCCTGGGACGCGCCGTGCTCATCGCGCTGGCGGTGGGTGCAGGGCTCGTCGCCCTGCAGTGGCCGATCCGCGAGCTCGCCTTCGCTCTAATCGAAGGCAGCCCCAACGTCGAAACGCTGGCGCGCGACTACTACGATCTGCGGATCTGGGCCGCACCGGCGACCTTGGCCAACTACGCGCTGCTCGGCTGGTTCATCGGGCTGGGGCAGGCGCGCGTGGCGCTCGTGCTCCAGCTCGTGCTCAACCTTACGAACATGGCCCTGGATGCCTGGTTCGTGCTCGGGCTCGACATGGGCGTGAAAGGGGTGGCACTCGGGACTTTGATCGCCGAACTGGTCGCCGCTGTGTCAGGACTCGTCATCGCCGCACGGCATCTGCGCAGTCTGGGCGGCCGCTGGAGTTATGCGCGGCTGGTGGAAGGCAGCCGCATGCGCCGCACTATCGCCGTCAACGGCGACATCATGATCCGCTCGGCTGCGCTCATCGTCGCGTTCGGCTGGTTCATGGTGCAGGGTGCGAGATATGGCGACGTGACTCTCGCCGCGAACGCCGTGCTGATGCACTTCATCGCCGTCGCGGCGTTCTTCCTGGACGGGCTGGCGTTCGCCGCGGAGGCGCTCGTGGGCAGGGCAGTGGGGGCCGCCAACCGTGCAGGGCTCTCGGCCGCGGCACGTATGACCACCTGGTGGGCGGCGGGCGTAGCCGTGCTGGCGTCTGGCTTCTTCGCGGTCGCGGGCCCTGCGATAGTCGATGTGCTTACCGTGGACGAGGCCGTGCGCGCCACCGCGCGCGTCTACCTGCCGTGGGCTGCCATCGCGCCCCTCTTGGGAGTATGGGCCTTCCAGCTCGACGGCATCTTCATCGGTGCGACCCACACGGCGCAGATGTGCAACGCCATGTTGCTATCACTCGCGATCTTTCTCGCCGCATGGTGGGCGCTCACGCCGTTCGGCAATCACGGGCTGTGGGCGGCGCTCTACGTCCACTACGCAGCGCGCGCCGGGACGTTGCTCTACTACCTTCCGGGGCTGGTGCGCGCGGTGGCGGCCTAGACACAGCGCAGGCAAAATCCTGGATTGGACAGGGCTGGCTTGCTGTCAGGGCTTGCCGAGAAACTGCGGTTGCGTGAAGGAGAACGACCAGTCCCGAAACTCGCCGGCCCAAGCGACCGACTTCACCTTGAACTTCGAGAACGGGTCTCCTGCAGGCGGGCGGACGTCGAGCGACTTCACCTCGGCCGCACACCACTCTCCTATTTCGGGGATCGCGAGCAGAACCACCTCACCTGTGTGCTCGTTGAACCCAGGGTAGTGCTCAAAGGCATGCCCGGCCTCGCAAGCTCCCGTCTTGATCTCGGCGGTCACGATGGTCTGGTCGTTGACCAATGCCGCGTAGCGGTGCCCTTCGGGGGCAGTCTGGATAGTGGCAACGCCTGCGCGGACGGGTATCTTGTAATGCTGTTTCAGTGCCTGGGACACGCGCTTGTCCGGCCCATAGACACCCTCCAACATCCAGTTGGCCTTGGTTCCCTCCGGGGAATCGTAGCCTTCCACGTTTACATAGAAATAAGCAGCGGTATAGCCGCCCAGCCCGTAGCTCTTGCCCGTCTCGTAGATGACGATGCCGCCTGCCATGTCCGCCACCGGACGAACGCCCTTGGGCAATGCCTTGCGGATAGCATCCTCCTCCCAGGTTACGCCGATGACCACACCGCGCGCATCGGTGAGGACGTATGGAGGCGCGGGAGTCGGGTCGTCGGTTGCGGTGGCCGGGGCGCCGGCGAGCCCGATACACGTCAAGCAAATGGCAGCCGCAAGTTTGCGGCCGATGCGAAAGATGTCGAATGGCTGCATGGTCTGGTCTCCTCGTTGCTGCGCGGTCCCTCCCGCGCGCTTGGTAGCTTATCCAGACGTGCCCCACCGATTGCTAACGGATCGCCAAGACCTCCCATTGAACCTTGCACAAATACATTACGCTCAAGCTGCAGCAGTCCAACGCCAACCACCCCGTCGCCTTTGGCGCCACCCCTCCTTTGAAAGGAGGGGAGAGCCTCCCCTCCTCTCCGAGGAGGGGTGCCGGCGCAGCCGGCGGGGTGGTGTGGAAGCCTGTAACCTGATTCTGCAAGGCTCAATAGTCTGCGGACAGGGATTCGTACACCGACCGGGTCTCTGGCGAGGGTTGCACGCCGAGCATCACAGAAAGCATGTGCCGGCAACGGCGATATACCTCCGATGCCTCTGCCAGGCGGCCGCGGGCGCGGTGGCACAGCATCAGCCGCCGATACATGCCCTCCGCCAGCGGGTCCAGCTCGATGCCCCGCTCGTAAAGCGCCGCTCCGGCATCCCACCGTTGCTCGGCCTCTAGGCGCTGGCCTGCCTTTACGAACGCTCTTTGCACTCGTCCCCGCAGCCGTTGCTGCATGGGCAGGATCCACGCTTCTTCCGCGTCGCGTTCGAGGAAGTGCCCTCGGTACAGGCGCTGCAGCTCGTGCAGGTCGGCGTCCAGATTCAGAGACTGGGCGCGTTCGGTCTCCCCCTCGATCCGACTCAGCACACGCTCCAGCGCCCAGACATCCACCCACACCGAGTCGTGGTCGAGCGAGATCTTGCCGTCCCGAATGGTGAGTGCGCCTTCTTCGCCGAAGAGCTTGCGCAGCCTGTGCGCCGCCATGGTCAGCGCGTCGTCTGCATCATCGGCCTCCGACTCCGCCCACAGCAGGGCCGCGAGATGCTCCACGTCCACGCCCCGGCCACCCAGCGCGATCAACACCTTCAAAAGGCTGAGCGGCCGCTTCTGAGCCTTTCGACCGAAGGTCAGTGGGCTGCCGTCGATCAGCACCCGAAACTCCCCCAGAGTATGGACCTTCACAGGCCACGGCCAATCGTTGGGGGGGTCATCGCCAGGTCGTGCTCGCAGATCGCGCGCCAGCTTCTGTGCGAAAGGTAGCTCGACGCCTGCTCTGATCGCCTCACGGATCACGACGTCCTTCACGTTAGGCACGATCCGCAGATAGGTCCACCAGTCATTCGCGCGCGCCACGCGGAGCAACTCACCGATCACCGCATGCGCACGGTCTTGCTCGCCTTGCAGCAGGAAAGAATAGGCCCGCGACATCAGCAGGTTGGTGCGGTAACACTCGAGCCAGCTGCCCAGCGCCTGTGCGAGCCCCTCGTCGATCCACCGCTGCGCATCTTCGTGCTCGCCCGCCATGGCGAGCGCCGCAGAGCCATGGGCGCGCCAAGCCACGTTTACAAAACCTCCGCCGAGACGCGTCGCATGAGGCAAACTGAGACGTGCATGCCGGGCCGCTGCCGGTCCATCCTCGCGTGCAAGCTCGAGAAGCACGCCGGCGATGTGAAATAGAGCGCCGGACAGCGGCTGAGCATCGGTCGCTTCCAGCTCGAGGCCGCGCAGCAAGCCCTCCGCGCCGGCGATGTCGCCCTGGCAGCTGCGCAGGAAGGAGCGGAAGATCCTGGCAACGAACTCGGTCTGGTGCAGGCCATGTTCTTCCGCGATGCGGTCCACTGCCTGCCAGGCTCGTTCCGCGGCCGCATACTCTCCCGAGCGCAGCAGATGGTAGCCGACCTGGAGATGGGCGTAGGCCCGATTGAGGGCCGTGACACCCGGGTCGTCGAGCAGGGGGAGCAGTCTGTCGATCACGCGCCGCGCGTCGCTCATGCGGCTGCCGACCGTGTAAAAATCGGAAAGTGCGTAGCCCAGCGACACCTTGAGGTTGACCTCGAGCGCTGGATCGAGCAGCAGTGCCTCGGCACGAGCGGTGAACACGCTTTCGTTGGCATGGCCCAACCAGGTAGCGCCGAAGATCAGAGCAGTGCAAATGTCCGCATCGCTTGCCGGATCCAGAAACGCCGACCCATCCAGCATCAAGGAATCGATCTTGGCGACCCATGCTGCCATCGGCGCATAGTCGACATACTCGTAGTAGTAGGAGTTGATCACTTGCGCAGCCGCCAGCAGTTGCCCAGGGCGGTCACCGGTTGCGGCGAAATGCTCAAACGCACGTTCGAAGGCCGAGCGCGCCGATGGGATATCGGTAGGCATCAGGGCATGACCATGCCAGAAGCGCAGCCACGGTTTGCTCTCCAAGGAATCGCGCCCCAGCCGCTCAATCCAGTCGCGCAACGTGCGGAATCGTCCTGTCCTGCGGCGAGCAGCTTGCGCGCCTGCGCATACACGATGCGCGAAGCCGCCTCGACATCGCGCGCCTCGAGAAGCAGTGGCATGGCCGCCTCCGCATCGTCAGCCTGGACTCCCAGCCGTGCGGCCTGCACCAGAGCATCATGCCAACCGGCTTCAGACAGCGAGGTGCGCAGCGACTGACTCAGAAATTCCCGGAACAGGTCATGGAACCGGTAGCGAGGCTCACTACTCGCCTGGCGAGCTATGAATAGACGCCGCCGATGCAATTTCTCCAAGACCACGGGAGCCTGCTCGCTTCCGGTGAGCGCGATGGCCAGAGCCGCCGTTACGGTGGGAAGCAGCGCAGTCCACATGAGCACCCGGCGCTCCTCTGCCGACAATGCGTGCATGATCTCAGTCGAGAAGTAGTCGGCGACGCTTTGAATAGTCACGCTGTCCTGCCGGTCTGAGGACGGACGGTTCGCTCGCCAGTGCTGGGCGAGCAGCGTGACCCCAGCGGCCCAGCCCCGCGTGCGCTGGAAAAGCGATGCCGCCGCCTCCATCGGCAACCCATGCTTCCGAGTCACCAAGGTTCGGGTTTCGTCCTCGGTCAACAGCAGCGCATCGCCGTCGACCCGCACGGCCAGGTCACTCGCCAGCAGATGAGCGTAGGCGGACGGCGGTTCGCTGCGGCTGAGTAAAACGATGGCGACGCCTTCCGGGACTTGCGTTGCAGCCGTCGTCAGGATCGTGTGCAGCAGCGATTCGGTCCCTACGCTATGGACATTGTCCAGGGCTACGACGGTCGGGTCAGGCAGGCGCGCGAATAGCGCGCGGAAGAACCGCCGGGAGAAGCCCTCGATATCCGCAGCGTACTCGGGCGTGAACAGCGGTAGGGCAGCCTGCTTCGGGGTCATCCGAACAGCTGCCTGGCGCATGAAAAAGAAGAAAGTGGCCGGATCGACGTCGCCCGCGTCCACGTGATACCAAAGGGCAGGCAGTCGTCGTGCATGGAGGTAGCTTGCAAGCAGTGTCGTTTTGCCCGCGCCGGGCGGAGCCGCGACCATGGTCATGGCGCGTTGCAGGGCCGAGTCCAGCACGACGAACAAACGCTCGCGTGGCACCGCATCGAAGAGCCGCGGTGGGCTTAGTTTGGCAAGCGTCTTTCCCCGCATAGCACTGGCCTCCCCTCCCAGATGCCGATCTCTGGTCCGCAGAGGGCACGACAGGCTACCTCTCTGAACCTTTTCGTTCTCCAAGGCGACTGCCGAAGGCTAGGATTCACGTGGGAAGAAGTCAATGCCGCGCGCTGCGCGGTGGGTCCACGCAGTACCGGCATGATACGCAGCGGTCAGCGCAAGACGGGCTGTGGGGTGGGGGCCGCGGTTGAGACCCAAGAACGAAAAAGCCCCGGAAGTCCGGGGCTTTTCTCATGGCGGCTGGCGCCAGACTTTACGCTTTCGCGCCGTGCCGCTTCCAGTGAGCCGCGTTGAACTCGGCCTGCTCCTTACTGAACGAAAGCACCCAGTACAGAGCGCCGAGGACGAGGAAGAGGGGGCCGCCGATGAGGATTGCCGTGGTCATTTCTTCTCCGATCGAGATTTGAGGTGAGCGTGTCGCCGCGGGGCTAGGCACGGGCTAAGCCAGGCTTGTGGCCCTGGCCCGATCAAAGGCCCCGATCGCAGCAGGGATTACCCTGCCGTGCGGCGGCGCGCAGTGTACCCGAAGCTGTCGCCGTCGTGTGGAGGGACGTAATGGCACAATCACCCCCGCTCGCGCAACGCGCCAGCGGCGTGGCAATGTTCGGCTGCAATGGATGAGAACCGCACGATCCTGGAGTACCACGAGCGCAGCAAGCACCAGTTGCGCCGCTACGCGCCTGGTCCGGGCTACCTGGACTGGGCGAACCAGCCCGATCCGTTTCGCACCTACGCCGGCGCGCCCCGCGTCACGCTCCCGCTCGCGGCCGACGCGCTCCGCACCCGCTTCGCAGAGGTGCGCGCCGGAAGGTTGCCCAGGGCCGCACCACTGCGCCACGATACGATTGGGGTGCTGTTCGAGCTCTCGCTCGCCATCTCGGCCTGGAAGTCGTTTCGCGGCACCTCGTGGGCGCTGCGCTGCAACCCTTCGAGCGGGAACCTGCACCCCACCGAAGGCTATCTCGTCACCGGCGATCTCCCGGGTCTCGAGGGCGGGATCTATCACTACGTGAGCCGCGACCATGCGCTCGAGCGCCGGGCACGCTGGGATGGTCCGGTGCCGCCGACCGCGCACGGTATCGTCGTAGGGATCGCGTCGATCTATTGGCGCGAGGCGTGGAAGTACGGGATGCGCGCCTTCCGGTACTGCCAGCACGACTGCGGACACGCGATCGCTGCCGTGAGCTATGCGGCGGCCTCACTGGGCTGGCAGACGCGGATGCTCGACGCGGCGTCCGACGCGGAAACGGCTGCGGTGCTCGGGCTCGACCGCGACGCAGACTACGGCTCCGTCGAGCGCGAGGAGCCGGACTGTCTGCTGTGGGTGGGACCGGGCGACCCACCGGAGATCGATGCGCTGGTCGCTGCCGCGCGCACAGCAGGCTGGGCGGGCAGTGCCAACCAGTTGAGCGCGGAACATGTGCAGTGGCCCGACATCGACCTCGCGCACGCAACGACACCGAAGCCGCGAACCCAGCCGATAAGTCCGGCATCCGAGGCCGTGCCGTTCGAGCTTGCCACACCCGGTCTCGATCTTGCCGCCGCCACGATCTTCCGCCAGCGGCGCAGCGCGGTCGACTTCGACGGCGTGACCTCGATTCCGAGCGACGCTTTCTACACCATGCTCGAACCGCTGCTGCCCCGGGCAGCGACGCCGCCATGGAACGCCTGGCCTTGGCCTGCGCGCGTGCACCTCGGGCTTTTCGTGCATCGGATCGCGGGGTTGGAGCCAGGGCTCTATATGTTCCTGCGCGAGACCTCCGCACTCGAACCGCTCCAGCGAGCGATGCGGCCGGAGTGGCTCTGGCGCAAGGTCGGCCCCGCGCACCTGCCGCTGTATCTGTTGTTGCCGCATGACACGCGCGATACCGCGAAAGTGATCTGCTG
>Ga0209705_10001265_pt1 | contig 13306 bp, 11 predicted proteins | sample PPLLaktember2015_5_FD_187262 | JGI IMG/M metagenome (GOLD analysis project Ga0209705, IMG submission 187262) | Freshwater sediment microbial communities from Prairie Pothole Lake near Jamestown, North Dakota, USA - PPLs Lake P8 Core (1) Depth... | ecosystem: Environmental > Aquatic > Freshwater... | reverse complement strand
TTTGTCTAGCTAATTCTGAACACCCTGCGAGAAGAGAAGGGCGTTACCTACAGGAGTGACTGGACAACGCCTTTCAACGAGAGCCCGTCATCTTCGGCAGCCAGAGCGCAATCTGTGGAAAGAGGATGATCAAGGTCATCGCGGCCAAACTGCAACCGATGAAGGGCAGGGCCGCCCGATAGACGTCGCTCATCGTGGTACCTTTAGGGGCCACGCCCTTCATCACGAAGAGGCTCAGACCGAACGGCGGGGATATGCCTGCGATCTCGACGTTGATCAAATAGGTTACCGCAAACCACACGTCGCTAAAGCCGAGTTCTCTCACCACAGGTACAAAGATCGGCAACGTAATCATCATGATGGAGACAACATCCATGAGGCATCCGAGAAATAATATAATCAACTGCATTAAGACGATGATAAATATCGGAGACACAGGCAGGGTCGTAGCAAATTCGGCCAATCCCGCACTGGCCCCGGTGAATGCCAGGATCTGGCTAAAAGCCTGCGCGCCTCCGATGATCATCAGGATCATGCCGGTGACCGAAAGCGAACTCACGGTCGTCTTCTTGATCACTTGCCAGTTCAGTCTCTTGTAGCAGGCCGCGAGGATAAAGGTCCCGATAGCCCCGCTCGCAGCCGCCTCCGACGGAGAAGCGATCCCGAGAAACATCAGGCCGATCACCGCGAAGATGACAAAGCCCTGAGGAAGCACGTATTTTATCGTATCCAAAACTTTCTCTGAAAGAGGGACTTCCCCCACATCGTAGATCGGAGCGATCTCCGGTTGGAGCATACACCGGCAGATGATATAAACGGCCATGATCGCAGCGACGACCAACCCTGGAACGATGATCCCGATCAGGATTCTGCTGATCGATATCTCTCCGATCGCGCCGCACAGCACAGCCAGCGCGCTCGGCGGGATTAACATGGCGAGCCCCCCGCTGCCCATGATCGGACCGAGAGTCATCGGTCTTTTGTAACCCTGTGCCTCCATTTCAGGGACCAGGGTGGATCCGAGCATGGCAACGCTGGCGATGCTGGTTCCGGTCAACGTCGAAAATAAAGTGCCTGATGCCACGGCAAGCAAAGCCAGCCTCCCGGGCAACTTCCCCATCCATTTTCCCAAGACATGGATCAAGGTCGGCGCAATCTTCGACTGGAACATCACCTCCCCCATCAGGATAAACAGAGGAATGGGGAGGAGAATGAAGCTGTTGAGGCTGTTGTAGAGGGAGTTGATCAGGTTCTGGAGGCCCATCATGCCGCCGAAGAGGAAATACATGCCGATCACATTGATGACGAAGAAACACAGGGCGATGGGCATGCCCGTCACCATGAGAATCAGCAAAATTCCGAAGATGACCACCAGCCAACTCTGCCATTCCATCCGAATTCTCCGCGGGATTAGAGATTTGATTCAAACTTGTCCTGGGACATCTCTCTTACCTGTCCCGATCTCCATTGGTTCAGGTTTTCCAGCGCTCTTATGAAGAATTGGATTGTGAACAAAAGGCTCCCTACGAAAATGATGGCGATGATCGGCGACCTGGGTAGCATCAACATCGTGGGCGTCTTGTTTCCGATCCAGTACAGGGTTGTCAGGAATCCCGCGACGGTGACAATAAACATCACGATCACGCCGATCAGGGAGGTGACGAAGTTGATCAGGGCCCGGAATCGAGGGCTGAGACGTTCGATCAGCAGGTCCATCTTCACATGAGCTTCCTTCCGCAAAACCCAGCCGCCGATCATGAAAGGAATCCAGAGGATCAAGATGCTCGATATCTCCGCCACCCATGTCGTCGGGCGACCGAGATACCTGGAGACGATCTCGATGTTGACAATCACCATTTGCCCCCAAAGGAGAATGCCCGCCAGGACCATGATGGCTTGATTGAGCCGGTCCCAGGTTCTGAGCAATTTCCGTTGAGCTTTCATTCTGTGTCCTTCCTGTGTTGGCGATGAACATGGCCGGAAAGTGCCCCGTCCCGCCCAAAGGGGGATAGGCGGGGCACTTCACTCATCATGAGACCGCCGGCTGCCACGGAGCCCCATGACAACCGAACCTCGAAACTATTTCTTGGTCAGCAACTGCCTCATCCTGGGGATGATATCGCCCGACTGCCTCTCCTGCGCGTATTTCCATGCGCCTTCGTTGGAGGCATTGACAAACCACTTGGCTGTATCGGGCGAGAGACGGAGGACCTTGATCCCTCCATCCGTCAGTCTCTTCAGAAACTGATTCCTCTGCTGGAGTTCGTAAGGGATGAACTTCTCTTCAAAGGCAGCCATTTCATTCGTCAACAATTTCTGGAGATCCGGGGGGATCTTGTTCCATTTTGCAAGATTGACCGGGAACGCTACCGAACATCGCCAGAACCCGGGGTCAATGACGTACTTGGTGACACTCTGAAGGCCGTAGGCCGTCGCAATATACACGGAGCTCGTGAGGCCGTCAACTTGGCCGCGCTCCATCGCCGTGTTGTATTCGGTCGTCTGCAAGGTCGAGGCGACAGCTCCCAGCTCTTTGAACTGCCCGTGGAACGACGTGCTGCCTCCAAGTCGCAATCCTTTAAAATCGGCCGGCTTCTCCACGGATTTGTTCAGGAACAGCATAAAGAAACCCGGTTCTGTGGCCAGCCCCCTGCCCCAATAGAACATGCCTGCCTTCTTGTAGATTTCCCCGATGCCTTCATAAACGCCGTTCTTCCTTTCTTCAGGGGCGGTCCACATGGAGAGATGAGTGACGCCGACACCGGGCACAAGGTCCTCAAAAAAGGCGTTGGGAATTCCCGCCATGTCGATCGTGCCGTTCTTGACGGCTGCGCCAAGGTTAAATGGCGGGATAACCTCCGGCCCCCCTTTCACGTTGATCACCAATCTGCCGGCGGCAAGCTGATTGATTCGATCGAACAACTCTTTCTTGATATACTGGAATTCCACCACATTGGCAGCAGGGGCAAAACTGACGAAATTCAGTGTGATCGGTCCGCTCCCCTGGGCACCGGCAGGCGAAAGCCCAATCAAGAGAGCATACACCCATACGAACACAAAGACTACCAAGGCCGACATCCTTACTTTTTTCATAGGAACCTCCTTCAACTTGGATTTGATTGATCTTTTGTCATGCGTGCGGCAACAGTCGTCAAGTTCTTCACCCTTCTCCCTCGCCTCTTGATATCCTCCAAAGCGTTCCCATGGTGGGAACTGAAGCGCATACTTCCTCCCACGGGGGCGGCCTGACGCGCGATTGTAGTGAGTCTGGAGTCGGATCTTTATCCTTGACTTTGCCTATGTTTCACGAACATTCCCCTCTGACCCCAAGCTTTTTCCCCTGAGGACGAAGAATATCTACCACTTTTATGAACATTGGTCAACCGAAACTTTCAGAAACAAGAGTCAAAGAGGTGGGCTGTTCGTTGCACCTATTTATCGTCAATGGCGAGATGACCTTGGAGTTGATGATTGCCGAAAGAAATAAACGAAAAAGGGCAAGACCCTTTCTGACCCCTTGAGTTCACAACTTTCATGGGAAAGAAGTATCTAAATTCGGTTTTTCTGATGGAACCTACAATACCTTCCCGACTTTGGCAGTTTTCCATTTGCTGGTAACTCCACCGGATTCATAAACCCCTTCCATGGTGTCGCCATTTACGCGGCCGGTATGATTGGCATCGCCGATGCTAAAGCTGATCAGATCCCCGCTCAATTGACCATTCTTGATGGCTACATTATTCGAGCCGGATTTGAAGGTTCCGGAAAACCTCTGAAATCTCTGCGTGAATGTGATCTCTCCTTCCAAAAGTTTCCATGTGCCTTCCACTTTTGCTGGCACAATCCAGAGAAGAGCAGTGCAATAGCTGCTGCATCCCTTGTTTTCTTGCACACTGACGGTCTCGTCGGGTTTCCACTCTCCCATCGTAAAGGAAGTCGACAGTACACGGGTACCTGGTTTGAGGTTGAGAATTCTCTGGCGAAGCCTGAGGTTAAGAGTGTCTGATAAGAACATGGTAATGACCGTAGCCTGTGAGAAATCACTCTCAAACAGATCTCCCTCGACGAATTGGGCTCTTTCGCCGACGTTTTCCTTGGCGGCATTGCGCTTCGACAGCGCAACCAAGTTTGGGTTGTATTCGATGCCGAGCGCACGGGCACCACGCTTCGCGGCAGTGATGACTGTGCGGCCGTCACCCGAGCCAAGGTCTATCACGAAATCTTCCGACGTGACTTTGGCCATGTCGAGCATTTTGTCTACCAGCACCTGTGATGTTGGCCACCACGCCACGTCCTTGCCCCATTGGTTATACTGTGGTTCGTACTCTTGTTGGTACGTCGCGATCGCGCAGCCAGCGGCGATCGACAAACACAGCATTAACAACAACTTAAGTACAAAACGAGATGGAATCATACTTTTTCTCCTCTTATTGAGTTTCGGGTAAGATTGAATAATAACGCGCGTTAGGGTGAGTCACAATATACGAAAGAGGGAGTCTTATGTCAACGAGAGAAAAAAACCAAGATATGGGGTGCCTTCCCTTAAGTCAAAATCATGTCAATTCTAAAACGAGGTTGTGAAAGTTATCTTTTAAGTATATTACCGCTTGAAATCTGGCATATCGATGTGCGTTCTCGCCTTGCGGGCTTCAGGAAGAAGTCACCAAGACGCTTGACAATGTCCCTAGGGTTGAATATAAATCTTTCCAGAATAACCCCGAGGCAGGGTCATTCTACGGCTAGTTTCTGGACTTCTCCGGTTTCGAGCAATAGCTCGTCCCGCTCACAATAATCAACTTGGCTCAATAGATTCCCAACCTTTACGGAGATCAGGTGGTGATACTTCAGCAATCTTCCGTGATAGTGCTGCTCCGATGATCGCACCATTTTAAAACAATCCCTAATTATAAAGTTCTCCCAAATTCTTAGGCCTGACACTAGACCCACTACGGAGGTGAAATCCAGCTCTTACGTCTCCCGCCTCTTCATCTTCCAGGTAAACGTAAAACGGGCAACTTCCTCTCCTGCCTTTGAATATCCAACCGTTTGGCACAATACCTCCTGAGGTTCCCCCGTATTTATCGCCCTTTTTACCGTTTCGGCAATGCGCTTTCCGTCATTACAGACAAACGTCGTAAGGTCCCTGGCTTTGGCGACGAACTCTCCGGAACAATCACCCACAATGATGGAAACAGAAGGGTTGAGTTTATAGGTGTACATCTTAACCAATGCGCCGGTGCTCATCTCCGCCGCCATACCCAATACTGCCCAGAAAGTCGACTTAAAAGGATTTTTGTTGAGCCATCTGTGAGGAACGGAGACTTTACACGATTCTTCATTCAGTTCTCTGAGTTTCATTCCTACCATGAAGTTTATAGGCACCTGGAAAAGCAGCACGATCTTGAAAAGCACGCGGTTGCTCAAGACCCGCTGAACAAACTTCAATTTCTTCTCATCAAATTGGAAATCCATTACCCTTCCTTGGGGGTTCTGGCGTCAAATCCTTATTCTTGGCTTTGCCTATATTTCACGAAGTTTGCTTCTGACCCCAGGCCTTTACCCTGAAAACGAAGAAATATCTGCGCCGCCCCCCTCATGATTGATGATTGTTGATTGTTGATTGACGATTGGAATATATCTATTTTGCGAAAATTCGTCAACCGAAACTTTCAGAAAGAAAGAACCAAAGAAGTAGGATGTCTGAAAGGAGTTAGTTTTCCAGCGCTTCCCTAGGCTTTGCCTGTAACATCAAACCCCGACTTTCACGATGCTCAGGAGGGAGGAGGATGTGAGGAGTAAGAAGCTCGTTAGGCTATTTGTTGTGTGATTTATTCTTGAGTTTTTGAGCCACTGCGAGAACGGTGTTGGCATAGATAGAACTCTTGTTGTAACGGAGGATAACTTCGCGCTGGCTGCCTTTATCCATGGTGTACCTCCAGCCGTGCTCCCGAAGATAATTGGCAATGCTGTAGAAGGCATCGGCCTTTGTAAAGAGATCGATGCGGCCATCATTATCGGCATCTATCCCATAGGGCAGGATATTGGAGGGTAAAAACTGGCAGAGGCCAATTGCTCCATAGATGGAACTTGGAAAGGTCAACGGGTCGAATTCACTTCGGTAGGCATACAAGATTAGGGCTTTGAGCTCTGCGTAGGCCCAATCCGCTTTCTGCCGGCAGATGGTTCTGGCAAAGTCTTCATTCCTGGGGTTGATCAGTTTTTTGGGAAGGTAAGGCCTAATGAGTTCGAGGTCTGCGCTGAGTGCCATGGAGGCCAGAGTATTGAAAGCCCGCTTCCCTCCCACGCTGCCCCCGAGGCGGGTTTCCACCAGAAGTATGGAAACGATGATTTCCTTGGGCACGCAATATTGATTACTGATGTTTTCCAGAAGCTCGGTGTTCTCCCGGAGGTATGAGTGCGCCTGGGCTATCACATTTTCTTTCAGATAACATTGATAGACGGCTTTTGGATTGTCGGAGGGAAGTATTGCCACATTTTCCATCAACTCCTTGAGCTTACTGGACATGGGAGACGGCTCAAACGTTACCTCAGCACGGGAAAAGAGAATCCGTACGGTGGTCTCATCAAAACCATCGGCTACTAAACGGTCAATAACAGGAGACCAGTCGGCGAACACCCAGCAAGGCGATAATACGAGGGCCGTGAGGAATGAGACGAATAGAAGGATCCTGAATCTTGGGTTAACTGTTGTTGGGGGCATAAACCCATATCCTGATTTCATGGAAGTTTAAATCTCTTACGGATATGGATATTTGCAACTTTGATGCCGCATTCTTTTAGCACTGTAACTATTTGTCACTACAAGTTTATCTTGAACTGCCCAATATTTTAGCCAAACTCAAAATTGAAAGACTTTTCCACAAAAGTCCCGAATTACTTCCCTTAAAGGCGATAACCTGTTCTCAATTTCTCGTTGTCGGGTCGAGGGATAGCGAGGTACATTAGGTAAGCCTTGGCGGTACCCCCGTTTCCAGTTTCGTGCTCGGTAAGAGCCCACCATCCACTCGATTTAATTGACAAGTAAAAGGTGCCGGTCTAGAATGTGAACTGGAGAAATTCGGCAAGTATCCTCCGCTCCTTGCGGAAAATGGGGAGGTATTCGAGCAGCATGGCTGATATCAGGCGGATGCTCGATCCCAAAACAATCGCTCTCGTTGGTGCAAGCGAGAGAGAGAACTCCACCGGTCGAAACCTGCTTCGAAACCTGTTGTCCACAAACGGCAGGGAAAGAACAATCTATCCCGTAAACCCAAACAGGAAGAGCATCCTTAATCTGGAATGTTTTCCCGGTGTTTCTGCCCTACCGAGAGCCGTCGATCTTGCAGTGATCGTGTCTCCCGCTTCCACGGTCCCTTCGGTTGTCGAAGAATGCGCCAACGCCGGCGTGCAAGGCGTGCTGATCGTCTCCGGCGGTTTTAGGGAAGCCGGACCCGAAGGCGAGAAGCTTGAGCAAGAAGTCGGTGCGATCGCCAAACGACATGGACTCAGGATCTTGGGGCCCAATAGTCTTGGCCTGGTGCGTCCCCACATTGGCTTGAATGCAACCCCACTGAAGACAAACCCGGAAAAAGGCAACATCGCCTTCATTTCGCAGAGCGGGGCATTTGGAAGGGCCTTGCTCGACTGGGGCATGGATGTGCACATCGGGTTTAGCATGTTCGCGTCGTTGGGCTCTATGATCGACATCGACTTCGGCGACCTGATCGACTTTCTCGGGCACGATGCACACACGCGTAGTATCATGCTTTACATAGAAGAGGAGGTCGGGGATGTCAAACAATTCGCGAGTGCTGCTCGAGGCTTCGCGCGCAACAAGCCGATTGTCGTTCTGAAGCCTCCCCGGCGTACGGCGCCACCCAGCCAGGCCCTCTCTCACACGGGACAGATGGCCACCCATGAGAGGGTCTACGATGCGGTATTCAAAAGGGTCGGGGTCGTGAGGGTCAAATCTGGTGCCGATCTCTTTAACACGGCGGGCGTGCTTGAGGCCAGACACTTGCCCAAAGGCAGGAGGCTCATGATCATTACCAATACATCGGGCCTGGGCGTCATGGCCACGAACGCTTTGAATGAAATTGGAGGACGACTGGCGAAGTGTTCGGAGGAGAATGAACAAGAATTCAGGGCCACTTTGCCCTCGCACTGGAAGCCAACAAATCCCATGGATATTCTGAGGGATGCAGACATTGAGAGATATGAGCGCGTTGTCCGGATATGCCTTGCAGACTCCGGCGTGGACGGGGTTCTGGTCATTTTTACCGCGCAGGATGCAGCCGAGTCAGATGAGCTCGCACAGGCCATTGTGCGGCTTGCCCGCGAAGCCTGGAAGCCCGTCATCACAACGTGGGTGGGTGGAGGAAATGTCCAGCAGGCCCGGAGAATCTTTCTCGAGAACAACGTACCGACTTATGTTACACCGGAAGAGGCGGTGAGGACCTACTTTTACATGTACAGCTACGAGCGGAACCTTAAACTCATGAATGAGACGCCCTCCGATCTTCCCGTTGACCAGGCACCTCCAAAGAACAACCTCAAAACTCTTATCCGGAGGGCTGCAGCCGCCGGCAGGAACGTTCTGACTGAGGAGGAGTCGAAGCGGTTTCTGATCAACTACGGTATCCCCACCGTCAAAACATACATGGCCCACACACCTGAGCAAGCCGTCGGAGCGGCAAAGGCTTTGGGATACCCGTTGGTACTCAAAGTGGCCTCCCCCGATATCACTTACAAGAGCGACGTCGGAGGGGTCATCACAGGCATCACTTCAGAGGAAGAGCTTCGGTCTGAATACGACCGCCTATTGAAAAGGGTCACAGAGAGTTGCCCGGACGCAACGATCACCGGCATCACCCTCCAAAAGATGATTGAGAAAATAGACTATGAAATTATCCTGGGTGCAAAAAAAGATGAGGACTTTGGGTCGGTCATCCTGTTTGGTATGGGTGGCACGAGTGTCGAGATATTCCAAGACTTCGGCGTGGAGCTGCCCCCGCTCAACCAGACCCTGGCGCGCAGACTGATGGAGGAGACGAAAGTCTACCGTCTGCTTAAAGGTTACAGAGGAAAACAACCCGCGGATCTCAAGAAACTGGAGCAGATCATTGTGAGCTTCTCTAATATGATCATCGACTTCCCTGAAATCGCAGAAGTCGACATCAATCCGATCGCCATCACCCGCGGGACAGCATACGCTCTCGACGCACGGATCGTTATTGATAAGAAATGTCTCGAACCCACCACACCCTATCCCCATCTCATTCTCACACCGTATCCCACAAAATATGTGATGACCTGGAGGATGACGGACGGCACCGAGGTGCTCTTGCGGCCCATCAAGCCTGAAGATGAACCCATGGAGCACGAGATGCTCACCAGCCTGTCAGAAAAGACGCTGCGAGAGCGGTTTTTCCAGGCCATCAAGCACATCACCCACGAGATGCACATCCGCTTCTGCAACATAGACTATGACCGGGAAATGGCTATCGTCGCCGAACACCGCGAAGGTGAAAAGAGAAGAATTCTCGGTATTGGTCGACTTATTATTGAACCCGATGGTAGAAGCGGCGAGTTTGCCGTCGTCGTGCACGACGATTTTCACGGTAAAGGGCTGGGATACAAACTTGTTGACATGATGATCGGCTTTGCTCAGGAAAAGGGGCTGGAGGAGGTCTACGCTTTGGTTCAATCGGACAATACAAAGATGCTCAGCCTATGCCGAAAGCTAGGCTTCGCCATTGAGTTCTTGCCGGAAAAATTAAGCAGAGCCAGCTTGCCTTTAAACTGACACCGCCTCGGCGGCCACTGCAGCCTCCACCCGAGCCATAATAATAATGATGTGAAGGACGTCGTCTGGGCGATCTGAAGCGAGAAAATTGTGCGAGCGAACCGGATCAAGAAAATATGGAAGGCCGGGGGAGCGGCGCCCGAGAGGGCTTGAAGAAAATATGCGGTTTGACGCAGGATCGGAGGAGACCTCGCAGACCCCCTCAAGCTTCTGAAAGGTCGGCAGGAGGGGAAGGGGGGCCGCCCTCGTTGGACTCAGATATAATCCTCCCACTTCTGTCCTGTGTCGACCAAAGGTCTAATGTTATAAACTTCAAATTCTACCGCAGCGTAAATCGCCTTTGCTGCCTCCTCTGAAACTCTCCCGGCAACCTGTTTTCGAAAAGCAATCAGTTCATCTCCCTCCGTCTTGTAACCGGTCATTCTTAGATAAACTCTGAGTCCCCTCCATTCACTGGTAGTCTTTCCTGGCTCCATAATCATAAAGACAGCGTAAGGGTTCTCCTGAAGGTTAGCAAAAGTCCGGTTCTTTCTTGTCGCCATGATGACTCTTTTTTCACCTGTCATCCTTGGAGAACCGAAAACAGCTACATTTACCCGTCCGTCTTTGCTGGATGTGCTGAGCGAACCGATCCTGGGCATCTTGTTAAAATACTCCATCAGTTTTTCCGACATAAAACCCTCCTTCCGCACCATTTACGCGAATGATTCCATTATGCTGCCTTCCTGGAATGTGTCCGAGGGGCACACTATGAAGGAAACTTCCTTTGCTCACATTCTGTTCGCCACTGGCGGGCTAAATATCCAGTCCTGCGTGGTAGCCGCGGTAAAGGGCCTCGGTGACCTTCTGCGGTTTGATGCAGTCGCCAACCTGAACGACCTCGGGCGCCGCGTTGAGCAGGTCGTTGACAACCTTGCGCAGCGCATGCTGTCCGACGGAGCACACGACCGTGTCGGCCTTAAAGAGCTTTTCCTTCCCGTTCTCGTCGGCACAAACAAGTCCTTCGTCGGTAATCTTAACGCCTTTCATCCTGGTTTCCACCTTGACCCGCAGCTTGGCAAACATGTCCAGAAGAATGGGCCTCTGGCGGACGTTGGCGTCCACGGCGACATCCTTCATCATCTCGACGACGGTGACATCCTTTCCCTCTTGCGCAAGATGCACTGCGGATTCGCAGCCCACCAGCCCGCCGCCAAGGATGACGACTTTTTTCCCGACGGCGATCCCTTCGTCGGAAAGATGGGTCGCCAGAACGACCTTGGGGCCATCCATGCCGGGAATGGGTGGTACAATAGGTGCTGCGCCTACTGCCAGCACAAGCACGTCAGGCGCTTCGCGTTCAACGAGCTCCTGCGTCACCTCGGTATTCAATCGGATCTCGACTCCAGCTTTTCTCATCTGAGCTTCCAGATTCTTGATCAGCCCATAAAGGTCCTTCTTAAACGAAATGGCTCTTACGCACTTCAAGACGCCGCCGAGTGCTGTGCTCTTTTCGCATAGAATGACTTTGTGCCCGCGCTGTGCGGCCGTTATGGCCGTCTTCATTCCGCCCGGACCCCCACCGGCGACAAGCACTTTTTTGGGCTCGGACGCGGGCAGTGCAAAACGGCTCTCGTACTCTCTGCCTATGATTGGATTGATGGAGCATATCCTTGTCTGAGTATGCACTCGCTCCGCAAGACAGGTAAAGCAGCGTGTGCACCGGACAATTTCATCGGCGTGCCCAAGCATGACCTTCCTGGGGAGGAAGGGGTCGGCGAGCAGCGCCCGTGCCATTTCGACCACATCGGCCTTGCCGGATGCGATGATTTCCTCCATCTGATCCGGCTCGTTTAAGGCACCGACGCAGGCGACGGGAACCTTGACATGTTTTTTTATCGTAGCGGCGAGATGGACATGACCGCCTCGCTCCACGAACATGGACGGGTGGGTGATCGCGAATGAGTTCTCGTGGGCGCCCGTGGATACATGCAAGAGGTCGATTTTACTCTCCAGGAGCTTTGCGAACTGAATGGCGTCGTCAACGTTGTAGCCGCCAGGGATGTGTTCTTCCGCGCTCATGCGGAATTCGATTGGAAAATCCGGTCCGACGGCTGCCCTGATGCTATCCAGAACCTCGAGCGCAAAGCGGGCTCGGTTGTCAACGGTGTCGCAGCCATATTCGTCCGTTCTCTTGTTTGACGCGGGTGAATAAAACTGCTGAATCAGCCAGCCGTGGCCGCCATGGACAAACACCATGTCGAAGCCGGCGCGTTTGACCAAAGCGGCACCTTTTCCGAAAGCCTCCACGATTTCGTGAATGAGCTCTTTAGGCATTTCCTCGATCTTTGAGCCGTCTGAAAGCATTTCCGCGCTGGGGCCATATCTGACGTGGGTTCGCCCACCCGAGTTCTTTGCCAGGTCGACCCCTGCATACTTTCCCCCGTGGGAAATCTCAACATTAGCAAGCGCGCCATGGCGCTTAATCGACCTGGCGGCATCGGTCAGGCCCGCCAGTACACCCTCATCCTGAAGGTTGATATGCTTGGAATGGCTCATCCCTGTTTTGATATGTACGATACATTCGCTCAAGGTGACTGCGGCCGCACCGCCCTTCGCGCGTAGCTCATAAAAAGCAGCGGCCTCCTTGGTCACATAACCCTCGGCGGTAATGTCCGGGAAAGCCATGGGCGCTGACACCATTCTGTTTCGTAGCGTGACGTTGCCAATGTTCAGGGGGCTGCACAAGTTTGGATATTTTCTGATCATACCCCTTATCCTTTCCGACAGATTTTGGCGTGAACTCGATGAGTCCAGCCGCACTATTTATTTGCGATTGTTAATATAGCTCTTATTCTAAAATTAGAGAAGTGAATTTTTCAAGGAAGGAAGGCCCAGGAAAAGGGTTACAAACTCCACCGTCAAGTCTCTACCCCAAACCAGCCCAGAGGTTAACGATTTCTGGTAGAAGAGTACATAAGAAAGGCAGGGCCATTTCTGCTTCCTGCCTTTCCTGTCCTGCAATCAGATGTTGATTTATTTCTTAGAGTTCTTCTCTCATCCTGGAAGACCGATAAGGTCTGAATAGAGAGCTTATTTTCCTCAAACGAATGAATCGAAGGAGTCCGTTAGGCTCGTTTTTTCGGCTTCATCTGTTTTTCACAGCAGATGATATCGCAGGTGTCCACACACCCGCAAACTTCGTCCACTGTTACAGCAAGTCCACACACGCCGCATTTGTAAACGTCGCCCTTCTTGACAGCCTTCTTCACAACCTTTCTCGCAACTTTCTTTACCGCCTTCTTTTTTTGAACCATGGATTCCTCCTTTCTCACTGCGAACCGCCGCTCGCAAGGCGAACACAGCCTGGTTTCAATCCAGTGCTATCTTTTGCTCTCTGAAAACACTTGACCATTACTGAGACCTGATCCCATTTCGTCGAATTCTTGGTAATAAAACAATCTGCTCCGCATCGAGCGGCGGCTTCCCGGTATTCTGCCAAGTCATAACTCGTCAGAATGG
>Ga0209705_10001264_pt1 | contig 13321 bp, 9 predicted proteins | sample PPLLaktember2015_5_FD_187262 | JGI IMG/M metagenome (GOLD analysis project Ga0209705, IMG submission 187262) | Freshwater sediment microbial communities from Prairie Pothole Lake near Jamestown, North Dakota, USA - PPLs Lake P8 Core (1) Depth... | ecosystem: Environmental > Aquatic > Freshwater... | reverse complement strand
TCGTCGTCAGCAGGGCCGAGAGGCAGATCAGGCCGGCCCCGACATCCTCGGCCTTGTCGATGAAGCGCTCGAGCTTGACGTCGGCCCCGAGGTCGAAGACCTCGAAGCCGCCGGCCTGCAGCATGGAGGCGACGAGGTTCTTGCCGATGTCGTGGATGTCGCCCTCGATCGTGCCGATGACGACCTTGCCGCCCAGCCGGGAGCCGACGGCCTTGAGCTTGAGCTCGGGGTCGAGGACGGCCATGGCCGCCTTCATGGCCTCCGCGCTGGTGATGAGCTCGGGCAGGAAATATTCGCCCTGCTCCCAGAGCTCGCCGACCTTCTGGATGCCCGGGACATAGCCCTGCTCCACCACCTCGAGAAGGTCGAGCCCCGACCGCACCGCTTCCTCGGCCAGCGCCCGGGCGGCGGCCCGGTCGCCGGAGACGATGGCCTCGCTCATCTTGGGGTAGATCTCGTTCTTGGTCATGGTCCCTCCTTAGCGGCAGATGATCCGGGCCAGGGCCCGGATGGTGTCCGGATTCGTCCCGCAGCAGCCCCCGACGAAAGCCGCCCCGGCCGCGAGGATCTCCGGCACGTGCCGGACATACTCCTCGACCGTCTGGGCATATCCGACCTTCCCGTCGGCCCCGGCCTCCGGCTGGCCGGCGTTGGCCTGGGCGATGAGAGGCAGGGCCGTCGCCGCGCGCATGGCCTTGATGCAGCCGGCCATCCGGTCGGTCGTCAGCGTGCAATTGGCCCCGACCGCGTCGGCGCCGGCCTGCTCCAATTCCCCGGCCGCGCGGCCGGCGGGATCGCCCATGATGGTAAAGCACCCTCTCGGGAACGAGCTGAACGTCAAGGTGACGAACACGGGCAGGCTGGTGACGCTCTTGGCCCCGCGGAGGGCCGCCAGGGCCTCGCGCAGGTCGTACTGGGTCTCGACGATCAGGATGTCGACGCCCCCGTCGGCCAAGGCCCGGGCCTGCTCGGCGTAGGCGGCGGTGAACTCCGCCACGGTCGCCGGACCCTGCGGCTGGAGGAACTTCCCGGTCGGACCCATGCTCCCGGCGACGAAGCGGCCGGCCGGCGCGGCCTCCCGGGCCAGGCGGGCGGCGGCCCGATTGAGCTCGAAGGCCCGGGCTTCGAGCCCGTGGGCCGCCAGCTTGAGCGGGGTCGCGCCGAAGCTGTTCGTGGAGACGACGTCAGCCCCGGCCTCGAAATAAGAGGCGTGCACTTCCCGGACGGCGTCCGGCCGGTCGGCGTTCCACAGCTCCGGCGGTACGCCTGGGCCGAGCCCGCGGGCCATGAGCTCGGTGCCCATGGCGCCGTCGAAGAGCACGGTCCGGGTCTTCGCGAGCTCGAGCAGAGGGTGGGTCATTTCTCGCCTCCCGGGTAGCGCTCGAATCCGAGCGCCTTGACGAACTCGTCCTGGAAATCGGGCCGGGTGGCCAGCGAGACGTGGGAGATCTTGGCCGCCAGAGCCTCGGCGACCGCCCGGGCCGGCCGGGAGACGAGCAGGAGACGGGCCCCGGCCAGGGAGGCGTTGCCGATGAAGGCGATCTTCCCGTCCGGGACGTCCGGCAAAAGCCCCAAGGCCACGGCGTTGGCGACATCGAGCGAGCTGCCGAAGGCCCCGGCGACGACGACGCGGTCAAGGTCGGCCACGGTCAGCCGGAACTCGCGGAGCATGAGCTGGACCCCGCTCCGGATCGCGGCCACGGCCAGCTGGATGTCCCGGACGTCCTGCTGGGTCAGGGCCAGCCGGTCGGTCAGCCGGAGGCGTTTCTCCGGCCCGAGGATCCGGCCGTCCCGGCCGAGCAGGCCCTTGGTCACGGCCCCGGCGATAATATCGATGAGCCCGGTCCCGCAGACGCCCTGGGGCGGCAGGTCGTCGACCGTCCGGAACTTGAAGCCGTTGTCCCATTCGGCCCGGTGGATGGCCCCGGGGACCGCGAGCATGCCGCAGCTGATGTTCAGGCCTTCGAAGGCCGGCCCGGCCGCCGTCGAGGTGGTCACGAACTCGAAGTTCTTCTTGAGGACGATCTCGCCGTTGGTGCCGAGGTCGATGAACAGGGCGTTGCCCGGTTCCGCGGCGAACTCCGAAGCGACGACGCCGGCCGTGATGTCGCCGCCGACAAAGCTCTTGATGTTGGGGGAGATGTAGACGCGGGCCTGGGGGTGGAGGGCGAAGCCCAGCTCGGACGCCGCGACCGGAGGCAGGGTCGAGAAGACGGCGTGGAACGGGGCCAGGGCCAGCGAGTCCACGGCGACGCCGCAGAGGATGTGGTTCATGGCCGCGTTGCCCGCGACGACGGCTTCGTAGATCCGGTGCCGGGGAACGCCGCTCCGACGGCACATCGTCCCGACCAGGTCGTTGATCAACTGGACGGCGGCGGTCCGGAGGCGGCGCAGGTTGTCGGGGTTCTCGAAGGCGAAGGTGATCCGCGAGACGACGTCGGCGCCGTAGGAGTTCTGAGCGTTGACGGCCGTGGCCCGGTCGACGACCTTGCCCGTCCGCAGGTCGACGAGCTCGGCCGCGATCGTGGTCGTGCCGAGATCGACGGCCAGGCCGAACATCTCGCGCGCGGCCTCGTCGGGTTCGATGTCGAGGACCTCCCGGTCGTCGTAGAGGACGGCCGCGATGGGGCGGGAGGGGCCGAGGGTCGTCCCGCCGAGCTTCGATAGCGCGGCGAGCGTCAGGACGAGGCCCGGCGACTTGAGCTGGGCCCGGAGAGCGTCGGCGACGGCGATCGGGGCGAAGAGGGAGGGCTTCTCCAGGACGAGAGACAACTTCTTGACCGCGGGATCGACGTAAGCGGTCGCGGCCGGGCCGGCGTCCAGCACGGCGATCTTTTCGAGACGGGACCCGGGCAGGGTCTCCAGGGTGACATCGCTGCGGACGATGTAGAGGCAGGCGAGCCGGTGGTCGGGACCGAGGCCGCGGGCCTCGAGCAGGGCGGCTTCGCTGGCCGCGGGAAAGGGGAGGGGGCCGTTGAGGATGCGGACGGCGCACTTGCCGCAGACGCCCCTCTGGTGGCAATAGAGGCTCAGGGGGATTCCGGCCCGGACGACGACGTCGGCCAGGACCTCGCCGGACCGGGCCCGGACCTTGACCTTGTCGGGCAGGATCTCGATGGTGAAGGTCGTCTCGCTCATCGGTGTCTCGGGGAATTCCCCGGGCTTATCTTAATCGAAATCCTTCTCCGGGGAAATCCTTTTTGTCGCGGCGTCCTCCATCCGCCGGCAGCGGCGCCTCCAGACGAGGTAGACGGGGACTCCGGCGGCGAGAAGAGCCGCCCCGGCCAACGATTTGAGGGGCTGGCTGGCGACGATGCTGGCGAAGACGGCGAGACACATGGCGATGAAGACGACGGGCACGACGGGATAGCCCCAGGCCCTGTACGGGCGGACCGCCTCCGGCGCCTTCCGCCGCAGGACGAAGACGGCCAGGCCGGTCGCGGCGAAGAAGAGCAGCAGGGCGAAGACCATGTACTCGTAGAGCGATTCGTAGGTTCCCGAGACACAGAGGACGGCGGACCAGGCCGCTTGGGCCCACAGGGCCCCGATCGGCACCCGGCTGCGGCGGCCGAGCCGGCCCATGGGCTTGAAAAAATGGCCGTCCCGGGCCATGGCATAGAAGACCCGGGGACCGAAGAGGAGGTTGGCGTCGAGACAGCCGAAGATCGAAACCGTGACCACGGCCGAAAAGAGCGCCGCGCCGCCGCTCCCGAATAGGGCCGACGCGGCCAGCTCGCCGACCCGGACGACGCCCCGCATCTGATCGAGCGGCAGGGCCAGGAGATAGACGAGGTTCACGAGGACGTAGATGGCCGTCACGGCGAGCACGCCCAAGGTCAGGCCGCGCGGGATCGTTCTCTCCGGGTCGCGAACCTCTCCCGCGGTACAATTGACGGAATACCAGCCGTCGTAGGTCCAGAACACGGCGACCAGGGCCAGTCCGAGCGGCCCGAGGATGTCCGGGAAGCCCGGCCCGGGCGGGAACAGGGACTGGAAGTTCGCGCCGCCGGACTTGGTGCCGAAGAGGATGCCCAACCCCACGAGGGCGGCGACCGCGCCGAGCCGGAACAAGGTCAGGAGGTTCTGGATCAGCGCCCCGGAACGGATGCCGAAGGAATTGACCAGGGTCAGCAGAGCGATCGACAGGGCGGCCACGATCTGGCCCGCGGACAAGCTGTAGGCGAGGCCGAGGACATCGAGCCGCAGGAGGACGTGGTCCGTGGATAGGACGGGGAGAAAAGAGCCGAGGAACTCGGCGAAGGCGACGGCCAGGGCGGCCAGCCCGCCGCACATGATGAACCCGAAGAAGGCCCAGCCAAAGAGAAAGGCCGCGGCCGGGCCGTAGGCCTCGCGAAGGTAGACGTATTGCCCCCCGGCCTGCGGATACATAGCTCCGAGCTCGGCGAAGGAGAGCGCCCCGCAGAGGGTGATCAGGCCGCCGGCGAGCCAGACGCCCAGGAGCAGGCCAGGGGAGGGGAGGCCCTCGGCGATGATCCCCGGGGTCATGAAGATGCCCGAGCCCACGACCGCCCCGATCACGAGAAAGGTCGTGTCGAGCAGGCCGAGACTTCTGAGAAATCCGGGTTCCGAAGGAGATTCGGGCGCCATGGCTTTTTTCCGACCCATTCTACGTGAAATCGCCATCTTGTCCAACTTTCTGGGCAGCGAGCGTGGGACAGACAGCCCAAGGGTCGAACTCGATACTCTATTTTATTTGTTATCAATATGTTACAACATCGCCATAAGTCATTTATTATCAATTATTTGGCTGTTGAGGGTGTTTTCTCAAAAATACTCATAGGACTATCTCTGGACCGTTTTTAAATTCCCGCGGGGGCTGCGTTTCTGGCCTGACCAGATACTGGATCGCAATCCGCAGAGGCCTAATAGGGGATTCGTCTCATTCTGGCGTCTGAGCTCCGGCTTGGAGGTGCTGAGATTCCGCTTTCCAAGCGCGAGGGATACCAGGCCAGCGCACGACCCAACGACGATCTGCCCAGCGTCGCCATCGGGATTCCAGATCGAGACACTTGATAGACTTGGGGGACTCGTGTGCGATGGATGCGACCCGCTCAGCCGCAGCATCGATTTCCGTAAGGGTAGCACCCGCACTGTACTTTATGCATGCTTCCATCCCGTTCAGAGCCGATCCGCCCGCCATCGGGACTCGTGACCTTGTTACCGGAGTTTGCTCCTTGTTCGACAACAACAGAGGCTGGGTCGCTAAATTATTATTAAATAGCGTTTTACAGGAATTGTCGGCACGCCGACATTGGCTAATCGTCGTCGTCTCCAAAGACTAGATTTTCAAAAAATGTTTTCGTGTTTTTATGTTGCTTTTTATTTGGCCCTGTTCTATAAAGAATTCTAAGGATGTTGATGTGGCCGGGAGGGAGAGAGGCCTGTGATCATCGCCATTACGAATCAGAAGGGCGGCGTCGGCAAAACGACGACGTCCATCAATGTCGCCGCAGCCATCGCGCTGATGGGAAAAAAGGTCCTACTCATCGACATGGACCCCCAAGCACACAGCACGATCTCAACCGTCACGAATCCGGAGAAGCACGAAAAATCGCTCTATGACGTCCTCATGAACAAGAACGAGAAGTTCGAGGACATCATCGTCAGGTCGAATGTCCCCGGATTGGACGTCGCCATCACGAAAATCTCCATGGCCAAGCTCGAACCCTCCCTGAGCGGCGAGTTCGACGCGCATTATCGCCTCAAGGACGCGCTCGAGCAGATCAGGGGCCGGTACCAGTACGTCCTCATCGACACGCCGCCGACCCTGGGATTGATCACGCTCAACGCCCTCGTTGCCGCCAACTTCATCCTCATCCCGATCCAGTCGTCGTATCTCTGTCTCGAGGGGACCGACGATCTCCTGGAGACGATCGAAAAGGTCAAGAAGATCGCCAATCCTCACCTCAAGATCATGGGCGTTGTCATAACTCTCTTCGACAAGAGGACCAACCTAGCCCGGGATGTCGTCCAAAGGATCCGCCGGGTCTTCGGGACGAAGGTATTCAAAACCTATATCTCGAAGAGCGTCAAGCTCGAGGAGAGCCCGGCCTACAGGGAATCCATCTTCACCTACGCGCCCAGTTCCATAGGGGCCGAACAATACCGGAAAATCGCCGAGGAGCTGATGAGCCGTGCAAAAAACTAAAAAATCGGGTCTGCCCCCGACAGTCGGCATGAAACATGACGGCCATTTCGTCGATCTCATCTCTTCACGGTCGCTCGGACCCCGGATCCGCATGATCCCTCTCGACAAGATCGACCCCAACCCCCATCAAGCCCGCTGCGAGCTCGGGAATATCGAAGAGCTCCAGGACTCGATCAGGTCCAAAGGCATCCTGGAACCTATATTGGTCCGGGCGAGGGGCAGCCGCTTCGAGATAATCGCCGGCGAACGTCGGTATATGGCTGCCAAGAATATCGGCCTCAAGGAATTGCCATGTATCGACATGGACGTCGAGGATGCCGAAGCCATGGAGATCGCCCTCATCGAAAACCTCCAGCGCAAGGACCTCGATATCTTCGAGGAAGCCGACGGGCTCAAGGCCCTGGCGGACATCCACAGCTACAATCACGAGCAGATCTCGGCCAAGATCGGCAAAGCCCGGTCGACCATCACCGAGATACTGTCGATCGCCGACATCCCTAAGAGGGCCCGCGACATCATCGCCAAGGCCGGCGGCTTCAGCCAATCCACGCTCGTGGAGATCGCCAAGCTCAAGACCGAAGAAGACATGATCAAGCTGACCCAGAGCATCGCCGATCGCCGGCTGACCCGCGAGGACACCCGCGATCTGGCCAAATACCTCAAGGGAAAAACGAAGAAGCTCAAATATTTCGTCTACAATTTCGTCCCGGAAGACACCGACCGATTCCGGCTGCGGCTCGAGTTCAAGAAACAGACGATCTCCAAGCAGGAGATCATCTCCATCCTGCAGGAGATCATCGAGCAGATCCGGAAGAAGGACGAAGCCCCGAACCTCAAAGGGTAGCCCGGAACGCTCGATATCCGCCTGCCTGGGAGCTTTCGATTCTGAGCCCCCCGTATTAGTTTACATAATAAACGTTATGCGACTCATTCTGACCGAGCTGCCATTTTATTTCTTATCAGCAAGATGCCGTTCTCCACAGGCTGTGGGTATTCAGCTGCCCAAGGTCGAGGCATCTGTGGAAAACGGATATTCCCCATATTATGCGATCCTTTTCTCGCTTCGGTTGACTAGGTCCCAGCGTCCAAGATCGTTACACGAACCCCTGCCGGAAGCCGCTCTTCTAAGATGTTCCTAGACAGGAGCTCAAACGCTCGTCCGGCTTTTGAAGGGCCCTGAGCCGGGGCTATCGGCTTGGGCGATCGAAGGCTCTGGCGGCCTCATAAAATACTTCCAGGCCGACCGGGGCCTATCCCCCGCATCAAGACGATCAGAGGCCCCTCCCCTTCTCTTTGCGACTAGAATCCTCCTATCTATATTATTATGTGTTACCTATGAAATCCTTTAATCGTATAGCTTAGATTATAAATGAGATACATATTATCATTGACTTGATCTCCTCAGGTTCGATCCAGATACCCGAACGTGCGGGTGGTACGGCTTGACCCGAGGGCCGGACCGGGGTTATCTTATTCAGAGCGGTTCCATTTACCGCTTAGGATGTCCGCAAAAAAGGAGTCGATGCCCTATCCCGGACTTCGAGCAAGGATGAAGCCATGAACGGTCGTCCTGCCTTGGATCTCTCCCGTTTTCGTTCCTTTCGGTTCGCCGCATTCGCGCTCCTGGGTCTGGCCGCGACGGCCAACTTAGCCTCCGCCCAGGACGAAGCCGCGCCTCCGCAACGAACGGGCCGGCAGATCTTTCTCGACACCTGCGCCGCCTGTCACGCGCCCGACGGCAAGGGGCATTCGCGAAGCCGGCTCGGCTTCGACGTGGCCCCGCCCGACTTCACCGACCCGGACTTCGCCTCCCGTGAGCCTCACTCCGATTGGGTGGGGATCGCCCGCAACGGCGGGCCTTCCCGGGGCTTCTCCGAGATCATGCCGTCCTTCCGCGACGCCCTGACCATGGAGGAGCTCGAGGCGGCCGTCACCTACGTCAAGTCGCTCCACGGCGACGACCGTTGGCCGCCCGGGGAGTTCAACCTGCCGCGTCCCTTCGTGACGGGCAAAGCTTACCTCGAGGACGAGGTGGTCTTTCAGACCGCCGTCACGGAAGACGCGGACGGGCTGGGCAGGCTCACCGGGAAGATCGTCTACGAGCAGCGCTTCGGCGCCCGCAACATGTGGGAGGTCGTCCTGCCCTTCGGCTGGAGCGAGCGCGTCACGGATCCCCTCGTCCCCACGACGAATTGGAGCGCGAACCTCGGCGACGCCGCCCTGGCCGTCAAGCGCAACCTCCACCACGACATCGGCCGAGGCTCGATCCTGAGCGCGGCGGCCGAGCTCATCTTGCCCACGGGGGACCGGGCCTCGGGCATCGGGAAAGGCACCTTCGTCTTCGAGCCCTTCCTCACGTACGGCCAACTCCTGCCGGCCGATTTTTTCCTCCAAGCCCAGGCAGGCCTGGAGCTCCCCTTCCAGCGTTCCAAGGCGGAGAACGAGGCGTTCCTCCGGCTGGCTTTCGGCCGGAGCATCAACTTCAAGCCGTGGGGCCGGACCTGGTCGCCCATGGTCGAGCTCTTGGCCGCCAAAGAGCTCGTGTCGGGGGAGAAGGTCGTGCTCGACATCGTGCCCCAGGTCCAGGTGACCGTCAACAAGCGGCAACATATCTTTTTCAACGTCGGCGTGCGACTGCCCCTCAACCAGACCGCGGGCCGGAGCCCGACGGTGATGGCCTACCTGATCTGGGACTGGTTCGACGGCGCCTTCTTCGCCGGGTGGTGAGACCATGAGACATCGACGCCTCCTCCTGATCATCGTTTCCGTGTCCGTTTTCGGCCTGGCCGCCGCCGCCGTTCGCGTGCCCCCGCTCTTCCTCGCCTCGGACCGGTGCCTGGCCTGCCACAACGGCCTGCTGACGCCGCGGGGCGAGGACATCTCGATCGGCACCGACTGGCGCGCCTCCATGATGGCCAACGCGGCCCGGGACCCCTACTGGCAGGCCGCCGTGCGCCGCGAGACCCTCATCCACCCGCAGGCCGCCGCCGCGATCGAGCACGAGTGCTCGGCCTGCCACATGCCCATGGCCCGCACCCAGGCCAAGGCGGAGGGCGGCCAGGGCCGGGTCTTCGCCCATCTTCCCGTCGTCCCCGCAGCCGGCCCAGGGCAAGCCCTGGCGGTCGACGGTGTGTCGTGCGCCATGTGCCATCAGATCGGCAAGGACAAGCTCGGCACGAAGGAGAGCTTCACGGCCGGGTTCGTCGTCGACACGGCGACTCCGTGGGGCTCGCGCAAGATCTTCGGGCCCTACGACGTCGATAAAGGCCGGCAGCGGGCCATGAACTCGTCGTCGGGATTCCTGCCCGAAAAGGCGGACCACATCCAGGACTCGGAGCTCTGCGCCACCTGCCACACGCTCTTCACCCACGCCTTCGACGAGAACGGGGCGGTCGTCGGCGAATTCCCCGAGCAGGTCCCCTATCTCGAATGGAAGCACAGCGCCTACAACGGCGGGATGAGCTGCGCCGCCTGCCACATGCCCAAAGTCGAAGGCAAGACGGCCATCTCCTCGACCCTCGGCCAACCCCGCGAAGAGGTCGCCCGCCACGTCTTCCGCGGCGGCAACTTCTTCATGCCCAAGGTCCTCAACCGCCACCGGGACGACCTCGGCGTCGCCGCGGAGCCGCTCGAGCTGGAGACGATGTCGGCCCGGACGACGTCCCATCTGCAGGGATCGTCGGCCGATCTCGCCATCAGCGGCGCGTCGGTCGAAGAAGGCACGCTCCGGGCCGCGGTCGAGGTCGGGAACAAGGCCGGCCACAAGCTGCCGTCCGCCTATCCCTCGCGGCGCGCCTGGATCCATCTCACGGTCCTCGACGGGAGCGGCGCGACGGTCTTCGAGTCCGGCCGCTTCGAGGCCGACGGCTCCATCGCCGGCAACGACAACGACGCGGACGGGACGCGGTTCGAGCCTCATTACGACGAGATCCGCCGCCCGGACGAGGTCCAGATCTACGAGCCCATCCTCGGGACAAGCGGGGGCAAGGTGACGACCGTCCTTCTCTCCGCGTCCCAATATCTCAAGGACAACCGCGTCCTGCCGGCCGGTTTCGACAAGGCCACGGCCGACGGCGACATCGCCGTCCGGGGCCGCGCGGCCGACGACGAGGACTTCAAAGGCGGGGGGGACCGGGTCCGCTACGCCGTTCCGCTGGGCGGGGCCTCCGGTCCTTTCACCGTCCGGGCCGAGCTCTGGTACCAGCCCATCGGCTTCCGCTGGGCCCGCAACGTCGACGACCGGCCCTCCGCGGAGGCCGGGCGGTTCGCCGGCTACTGGCGGGAGGCCGGCGGAAGTTCCGGGATCGTCCTGGCCAAGACCGAAGCGACGGTCCGATAGACCGGATCGGTCCGGGGCATGTCGCCTATGTTCCCCCCGGGGCGCTCCATCAGTTCCGGAACTCCGGCCCGGGTCCGCTCGTCTTTATCTGCGTGATCCCGAGACCGGACGAATGGCCACGCGGGATCATCGGTCAGCAGCCCGCCCCGGCCACTCCCCTCTCCGCGCTGGCCGGCCATTCGTACCCCCCGCTCTCATCACCATTAATTCTCCCATTTCTAAATATGAGATGCGCTTTCATATCCCTCTGTGGCACGAATCTTGCTTAGCTATTATGGGGGTAAGTATGGGTTGCCCGAGTAGTCTGGCTGCCCCCTTCGCACGCCCAAGGAGGCTGAAATGAAGATCGGGATCTTCGGGACCGGCGACGTCGGCAAGACCCTGTCATCCGCCTTGGCCCAACGGGGCCACGAAGTCATGCTCGGCACCCGGGACGTCCGGCGAAAGATGGAGGAAAAGCCGGCCGGGGACGACTCGGTCAGCTTCCGCGATTGGCTCTCCAATCACAAGAAGGTCCTGCTCGGCACCTTCGCCGAAGCGGCCGCCCACGGCGACCTGCTCATGAACGCGACCGCCGGCCACGCCTCGCTCGAGGCCATGGCCAAGGCCCGGCCCGCCGATCTCAAGGCCAAGATCCTGATCGACATCTCCAACGCCCTCGGGCCGTGGCAGGCCGGCGAGATGGAGATGTTCGTCGTCAACACGGATTCCCTGGCCGAGCGGATCCAGCGGGCCCATCCGTCCACGCTCGTGGTCAAGGCGCTCAACACCGTCACCGCCCATGTCATGGTCAACCCCGCCGGCCTGGCCGGAGGCGACCACGACCTCTTCGTGGCCGGCAACGACCCCGAAGCCCGCGATCGCGTCGCCCGCTTCCTCAGGGACGAGTTCGGCTGGAGGACGGTCCTCGACCTCGGCGACTTGACCGCCGCCCGCGGACTGGAGATGATGATCATGGTCTGGCTCAAGATCTGGGCCGCGCTCGGGACCGCGGATTTCAACTACAGGATCGCCCGCTGAGGCCGGGCCGGAGGAGGAACCCATGCCCAAACCCAAGAAAGCCCCGAAGAAAAGCCCGAAGGACAAGGGCAACGGCCATCCGCCCCACGAGGACAAGCCCGCCGGCGGCCGCCCGTCCTGGAGAGGCATGATCTCGTTCGGATTGGTCAACGTGCCGGTCAATCTCTACACCGCGGTCAAGCCCGAGATCCATGAGATGAACTATCTCCGCAAGAACGACCTCTGCCCCATCTCCTACAGGAAGGTCTGCCGTCTGACCGGCGAAGAGGTGCCCTTCAAGGACATCGTCCGGGGGTACGAGTACCGGGACGGCGACTATGTCGTCCTGGACGACGAGGATTTCGGGAAGGCCGACGTCAAGAAGACCTCGGCCATCGAGGTCGATGTCTTCGTGGACGAGAAGGACGTCGATCCCAAGCTCATCGAGAAGCCCTACTACCTGGAGCCGCAGAAGAAGGCCGACAAGGCCTACGCCCTGTTTCGGGAAGCCATGGCCGTCTCGAAGAAGGTGGCCGTCGGGGTCTTCGTCCTCAGGGACCGCGAGCATCTGGTCATGCTCAAGCCCGAGGGCCGGACGATCCTGCTCATCATGCTGCGCTTCGCCGCCTCCCTCCGGGACGCCTCCGAGCTCGACCTCCCGGCCAAGGCCGATGTCCCCAAGAACCAGATGGAGCTGGCCCTCGACCTGATCAAGAAATTCGAGGGGCCGTTCAAGCCCGAGGCCTACAAGGACGGCTATGCGGCGCGCCTGCGGTCGATCATCGCCGCCAAGGCCAAGGGCAAGACCGTGCACGTCCGCGAGGAGGAAGCCCCGCGGGCGACCGAGGTCGACGACATCATGGCCAAGCTCAAGGAGAGCCTCTCCGCGACCCGGCACTAGGTCCCGTGCGCCATGGGCCTCAAGGAGTACCGCCGCAAGAGGACGTTCGCCAAGACGCCCGAGCCGCGTCCGTCGCGGGCCGCCGCCGGCGGCAAGCCCCGATTCGTGGTCCAGAAGCACCAGGCCAGCCACCTTCACTATGACCTCCGCTTGGAGCACGCCGGCGTCCTGAAGAGCTGGGCCGTGCCCAAGGGCCCGTCGATGGATCCCCGGGACAAGCGCCTGGCCGTCATGGTCGAGGACCATCCTCTGGAATACCAGCACTTCGAGGGCCGCATCCCCGAGGGCCAGTACGGGGCCGGCCTGGTCGAGATCTGGGACAAGGGCACCTATGATTTCGACGGCGGGAAGGCGCCGTCCATGACCGCGGCGCTGGCCAAGGGCCACATCGACTTCACCCTCCACGGGAAGAAGCTCCAAGGGTCGTTCACCCTCGTCCGCATGAAGAAACCGGGCGGCAAGGACAACCTGTGGCTGCTCTTCAAGCGCCGGGACGCCGACCCTCCGGACCCGGCTGGCCGGCCTTCCCCCTCTCCTTCGACGGGATCCCGGCGCCCGGCGAAGGCGGCCCGGGCCCGAAAGCCCGCCCTCGCCGCCAGTGATCTCGCGGGGGCCCCCAAAGCCCCGTTCCCGCATGGCGTCGAGCCCATGCTGGCGACACTCGTCGACGGCCCCTTCGACCGCGAGGGCTGGTCGTTCGAAGTGAAATGGGACGGCTATCGCTCGCTCGCCGCGATCCAGGCCGGCAAGGCCCGTCTCGTCTCGCGAAACGGCAAGCTCCAGAACGCCAAGTTCCCGGCGGTCGCGGCCGCCTTGGACGGCTTCCCCGTTAACGCCGTCTTCGACGGCGAGATCGTGGCCGTCGACGACCAGGGCCGGCCGGATTTCCAGTCGCTGCAGAATGCGGCCCGCT
>Ga0209705_10001262_pt1 | contig 13324 bp, 12 predicted proteins | sample PPLLaktember2015_5_FD_187262 | JGI IMG/M metagenome (GOLD analysis project Ga0209705, IMG submission 187262) | Freshwater sediment microbial communities from Prairie Pothole Lake near Jamestown, North Dakota, USA - PPLs Lake P8 Core (1) Depth... | ecosystem: Environmental > Aquatic > Freshwater... | reverse complement strand
CGCGCGCGCGCGGCGCGTGCGTGGGTGCATACCGACGCGGTGCAGGCGCTGGGAAAGATCGAAGTCGACTTCAAGGCGCTCGGCGTGCACGCGATGAGCCTCTCCGCGCACAAGATCTACGGCCCCAAAGGCGTGGGCGCGCTCGTCGTGGACAAGCGCATCGAGCTGAAACCCATCATCGCGGGCGGCGGTCACGAGCAGGGCATGCGGTCGGGCACCGAGAACGTGCCGGGGATCGTGGGTTTCGGCGCTGCCGCGGAGCTCGCCTTGGCGCGCAGGGTCGAGTTCGGCGAGCGGGTGTCGAAACTGCGGGAGCGGCTGGAAGCGGGCTTGCACGCGCTCGGGGCGGTCATCTTCGGCGAACGCTCGCCGCGCATTCCGAACACGAGTTATTTCGCGTTCCCGCGCATCGACGGTGAAACGCTCGTGATCGAGCTCGACAAGCTCGGTTACGCCGTCGCGGCGGGTGCCGCGTGCTCGAGCGCGAGCACCGAGCCGTCGGCGACGCTGATGGCCATGGGCGTGGAGCCCGAGCTCGCTCGCGGCGCGGTGCGCCTGAGCCTGGGAGCGGGCAACACGATGGAAGACGTGGAAGGATTCCTGCAGACGGTGCAGGGGCTGGTGAAGCGCCTGAAAGGCATGACTGCGATGGCGGTTGGATAAACGAGGAATCGGCGATGGCGATACGACTGACTGAGAATGCGGCGAAACAGATCCAGGCGCAGCTCGCGAAGCGCGGGCGCGGGCTCGGCTTGCGCGTGGGCGTGAAGAAAGTCGGCTGCTCGGGTTTCGCCTACACCTACGACTACGCGGACGCCCTTGCGCCCGGCGACGAGCTTTTCGAATCGCACGGCACCAAAGTCGTGGTGGACGCGAAAAGTCTCGATTTCCTGAGCGGCGCCACGCTCGATTTCGTCAAGGAAGGGCTAAAGCAGGCGTTCAAGTTCGACAACCCCAACGTCGACGCGATGTGCGGCTGCGGCGAGAGCTTCAGCGTGAAAGAGAAGGCGTGAACGATGAGTAGCGTACTCGACCAGCTGGTCAACAGGCCTTACGAGCACGGTTTCCGCACGGACATCGAGACCGAGAGCGCGCCCAAGGGCCTGAGCGAAGACACGATACGGCTCATTTCTTCGAAGAAGAACGAGCCCGAGTGGCTGCTCGAGTTCAGGCTGCAGGCTTATCGCCACTGGCTGACGATGGAAGAGCCGCGCTGGCCCAACGTGCATTATCCGAAGATCGACTTCCAGGACATCATCTACTATTCGGCGCCCAAGGCGAAGAAGCTGAAGAGCATGGACGAAGTCGACCCCGAGCTGCTGCGCACTTTCGAGAAGCTCGGCGTGCCGATGAACGAGCGCGCGGCGCTCGCGGGCGTCGCAGTCGACGTGATCTTCGACTCGGTCTCGGTCGCGACGACCTACAAGGAAAAGCTCGCGAAAGTCGGGATCATCTTCTGCTCGATCTCGGAAGCGGTGCGCGACCATCCGCAGCTCGTGCGCCAGTACATGGGCAGCGTCGTGCCCGCCGGCGACAACTACTACGCCGCGCTCAACTCGGCGGTATTCACCGACGGCTCGTTCTGCTACATCCCCAAAGGGGTGAAGTGCCCGATGGAGCTCTCGACGTACTTCAGGATCAACACCGAATCCTCGGGCCAGTTCGAGCGCACGCTCATCGTCGCCGAGGAAGGCGCTTCGGTGTCCTACCTCGAAGGCTGCACTGCGCCCAAGTTCGACACCAACCAGCTCCACGCCGCGGTGGTGGAGCTCGTGGCGCTCGACAAAGCCGACATCAAGTATTCGACCGTGCAGAACTGGTACGCGGGCGACGAGAACGGCGTGGGCGGGATCTACAACTTCGTCACCAAGCGCGGGCTGTGCAAAGGCGCGAACTCGAAAATCTCGTGGACGCAGGTGGAAACCGGCTCGGCGATCACCTGGAAATACCCGTCGTGCGTGCTGCTGGGCGAGAGCTCGATCGGCGAGTTCTATTCGGTTGCGCTCACCAACCACATGCAGCAGGCCGATACCGGCACCAAGATGATCCACATCGGGAAGAACACCCGCAGCACGATCGTGAGCAAGGGGATCTCGGCGGGACGCTCGAACAACAGCTATCGCGGGCTCGTGAAGATCGGCGCCAAAGCTGCCGGTGCGCGCAACTACTCGCAGTGCGATTCGATGCTGATCGGCCACAAATCCGGCGCGAACACTTTCCCCTACATCCAGGTGAACAATCCGACTGCGACGGTCGAGCATGAAGCGACGACGTCGAAGATCGGGGAAGACCAGCTCTTCTATTTCAGGAGCCGCGGCATCGGCGCCGAAGAGGCGGTGTCGATGATCATCAACGGTTTCTGCAAGGACGTTTTTCAGCAATTGCCGATGGAGTTCGCCGTCGAAGCGACCAAGCTCCTCGGCCTCAAGCTCGAAGGCAGCGTGGGATGACGACGGACAAAGGCAAACCCCTGCTCGAAGTGCGCGGTCTCACCGCGAACGTCTCGGGCGTGCAGATACTCAAGGGCATCGATCTCACGATCAGGGCCGGCGAAACCCACGCGATCATGGGACCGAACGGCTCGGGCAAGAGCACGTTCGCGAAAGCGCTCGCGGGTCATCCGGCGTATCAGATCACGGGCGGCACGGTGCTGTTCGAAGGCAAAGACCTTTTCTCGATCGAAGCAGAGGAGCGCGCCCGCGCGGGCGTGTTTCTCGGTTTTCAGTACCCCGTCGAGATCCCCGGGGTCTCAAACAGCGCTTTCCTCCGGCTCGCCTACAACACGGTGCACGGCGCACGCGGCAAGGAGGAGCTCGACCCGCTCGAGTTCGACGATTTCATCCGTGAGAAGCTGAAGCTCCTCGACATGGATCCCGCGTTCCTGGACCGCAGCGTGAACGAAGGCTTCTCCGGCGGCGAGAAAAAACGCAACGAGATCCTCCAGCTCGCGGTGCTCGAGCCGAAGCTGGCGATCCTCGACGAGACCGACTCGGGCCTCGACATCGACGCGCTGCGGGTGGTTTCCGGCGGCGTGAACAGCATGCGCCGGGCCGATAACGCTTTCGTGCTGGTCACGCATTACCAGCGCCTGCTGAACTACATCGTGCCGGACTACGTGCACGTGATGGACAGCGGGCGCATCGTCAAGACCGGCGGCAAGGAGCTCGCGCTCGAGCTCGAAAGCCGAGGCTACGACTGGGTCGTCGATGAATACAAAGCCACGCACGGCGTGGCCTTGGCGCGGTGAATGTGACCAGGCAATCCCGAGGCGCTCGATGACAACGGCGGTGCATCCGTATATCGAATCGCTGCTCTCCGGCACGCGCGAGCTGCCGCGGACGCCTCACGCGTGGCTCGACGAGCGCCGCGGGGCCGCGCTCGAGCGCGCGAACGCGCTGTCGGTGCCCACGACGCGCGACGAGGAATGGCGTTTCACCGATCTCTCCCAGCTCACGCGGCTGCAGTTGCGCGCGGGCGGCGGGCCCGTAAACCTCGCGGCGGCGGCGCTTGCGCCGTGCATCGTTCCCGAAGCCGGTGCGAGGCTCGTTTTCGTCGACGGCGTTTACGCGCCTGCCTTGTCCACCGCGGGAGACGAAGCATCGGGCGTGCGCGTCGCGCCGCTCGCGGAAGCGCTGCAGAGCGAAGTGCGCTGCGTCGAGGCGAATCTCGCGAGGCTCGCCCGCTTCGAGCACAACGTTTTCGCCGCGCTCAACACCGCGCACCTGCGCGACGGCGCCGTGGTCGTCGTTCCCAAAGGCGCGGCGTGCCGGAAGCCGGTGCACGTGCTCAACGTCGCCACGCAGGGCGGCATCGCCGCCTATCCGCGCTGCCTGGTGGTTGCGGAGAGCGGAGCGGAGTGCACCGTGATCGAGGAGTACTTCGCCCTTACCGAGGACGCGTATTTCACCAATGCGGTGGCGGAGATCGCGCTCGCGCCGGGTGCGCGGCTGCGGCACATCAAGCTGCAGCGCGAGAACGGGCGGGGCTTCCATATCGCGACCTGCGCCGTCAGCGTGGCGAAAGACGCGAGCTACATCTCGCAGACGGTGAGCCTGGGCGCGCGCCTTTCGCGCTACGATCTCAGCGTCGCGCTGAACGGCGAAGGCGCGAGCGCGGAGATCGACGGGCTCGCGCTGATTTCCGGGCGCCAGCTCGCGGACACGCACACGCTGATCGACCACGCGCAGCCGAACGGGCGCAGCACGCAGCTCCACAAGACGATCGTCGACGGCGCCGCGCACGCGGTTTTCAGCGGCAAGATCTTCGTGCGGCCGGGCGCGCAGCTCACCGATTCGTCGCAGCAGAGCCGCAATCTGCTGCTCTCGGACAAGGCGACGGTGGACACCAAGCCGCAGCTCGAGATTTTCGCCGACGACGTGAAGTGCGCTCACGGCGCGACCGTCGGCCAACTCGACGCCGAGCAGCTTTTCTACCTCATGAGCCGCGGCCTGCCCGAGCGCGCCGCGCGCAACCTGCTCACCTACGCCTTCGGCGCGGCCGTGATCGAGCGCATCCCGGTGCGCTCCGTCGTGATGCGGCTCGAGCAGGCGGTGATGGCGCAAACCGGCGCCTCGACGTGAAAGACGAACGATGACAGCCATACATTCCGCAGTGCTGCAGCGGCCGGGCGCCCTGGACGTCGCCCGCATACGTGCCGACTTTCCGATTCTCGATCTCAAAGTGAACGGCAAGCCGCTCGTTTTCCTCGACAACGCCGCTTCGAGCCAGATGCCGCAGCCGGTGATCGACAGGATCGTCAGGTACCAGTCGGCCGAGCACGCGAACATCCACCGCGCGGTGCACTACCTTTCCGAGAAAGCGACCGCGGAGTACGAGGCCGCGCGGCGCAAGGCGCAGGCTTTCGTGAACGCGCGCGAAGAGCGCGAAGTGATTTTCACGAGCGGCACGACCGACGGCATCAACCTCGTCGCGCACGGCTACGGCCGCAAGTTCATCGGCGCGGGCGACGAGATCATCCTGACGACGCTCGAGCACCACTCGAACATCGTGCCGTGGCAGATGCTGGCGCAGGAAAAAGGCGCGAAGATCCGCGTCGCGCCGATCGACGACCGCGGTGAGATCATCCCCGACGAGTACGCGAAGCTCTTCAACGCGCACACGAAGCTCGTGGGCCTTTCCCACGTCTCGAACGCGCTCGGCACGGTGAACCCGGTGAAGGAGATGATCGCCCTCGCGCATTCGCACGGCGTTCCGGTGCTGGTCGACGGGGCGCAGGCCGCGCCGCACATGCACGTCGACGTGCAGGACCTCGACTGCGATTTCTACGCTTTCTCGGGGCACAAGCTCTGCGGTCCGACCGGGATCGGCATTCTCTACGGCAAGGCAGCGCTGCTCGAAAGCATGCAGCCTTTCAAAGGCGGCGGGGACATGATCCTCAACGTCACTTTCGAGAAGACGACGTACAACACGATTCCCCACAAGTTCGAGGCGGGCACCCCGCCCATCATGGCGGCGATCGGGCTGGGCGCGGCGATCGACTACTTGAGCGGCGTGGGGATCGAAGCCATCGCCGCGCACGAGACCGATCTTCTCGACTATGCGACGCAGCAGGTGAACCGCACGCCGGGCATACGCATCATCGGCACGGCGGAGCGCAAGGCCGCGGTGCTTTCGTTCGCGGTGGAAGGCGTCCACCCGCACGACGTGGGGACGCTCCTGAATGAGGAGGGCGTCGCGATCCGCACCGGCCACCACTGCGCGCAGCCCGTGATGCAGCGCTTCAAGGTGCCCGCGACGTGCCGCGCGTCGTTCGCGTTCTACAACACGTTCGAGGAAGTCGACGCGCTCGTCGCGGCGATCCGCAAAGTTCAAAAGGTTTTCGCGTAAAAACCTACGACGCGTGCTTCGCACGCAAAAAGTAGCTTAGGCGCCTTGCGGCGCTACTTATATAAATGAATGCAAGCTCTGATGGCAGACAGTAGGCAGCTCTACCAGGAAGTGATCCTGGACCATAACCGCAAGCCGCGGAACTGGGGCACGCTGGCCGACGCGACGCACCGCGCGGAAGGCGTGAATCCACTCTGCGGCGACCGTTTGCAGCTCGGCGTGAAGTTGAACGGCGACGCGGTCGAGGCGATCGCATTCGAAGGCGAGTCGTGCGCGATCTGCAAGGCTTCGGCGTCGATGATGACGACCGTCGTCAAAGGCAAAACCCGCGCCGACGCGGAGGAGTTGATCCGCGAGTTTCGCGACATGGCAACGGGCAAGCTCGACCCCGCGAAGGAAGCGCACCACCTCGGGCGCCTCACGGTTTTCGCCGGGGTGCGCGACCTGCCGACACGCGTCAAATGCGCGATCCTGCCGTGGCACACGCTGCACGCGGCATTCAACTCGCTCGGAACCACGTCGACCGAAAGCGACGACGACCCCATGCACGAACCCGCGCCCGGAGGCGTCGCCTGATCATGCCCAAGATCGCCGAAATAGAGCCGACGCCGAATCCGAACGCGATGAAGTTCATCCTCAAGGAGCCGCTCACCTGGGGAATCACGCGCTCGTACGACAATGCCGGCCAGGCCGCGGAGGACAAGCTCGCGGCGGCGCTTTTCGACATCGAGCACGTCACCAATGTCTTCTACGTCGACCACTGGATCACCGTCACCCAGGACGGGCAGGCCGACTGGCAGGAGCTGCTGCGCAAGCTCGCGGAGCCGATCCGCGAGGCGCCGGCGGCGGACGACCAGTCCCACCTCGCTGCGCAGGCCGCGGCGGGCCCGCAGATGGAGCAATTGAGCGAAGCCGACCGCGAGCGCCTGGATCGGATCAACGAGATTCTCGACGAGCAGGTGCGTCCCTATCTCCAGGGCGACGGCGGCGATCTGTACGTGATCGGGCTCACCGGCAACCAGCTCACCGTGCACTACCAGGGCGCGTGCGGCAGCTGTCCGAGCTCGATCTCGGGCACGCTCGCGGGCATCGAGAGCCTGGTGCGCCAGATCGAGCCCGACATGGAGGTCGTGGCGGTCTGATGAGCGACTGGGTGACGGTCGCTCCTGTCGAAGCGCTTTCCCCCGGCGAATTTCGCACCGTCGATGCCGACGGGACGCGGATCGTCGTGTTCAACCTGGAAGGCGAGTATTACGCGATCGAAGACGTGTGCACGCACGACGGCGGGCAGTTGACCGGCGGCCACGTCGAAGGCGCAGAGATCGTCTGCCCGCGCCACGGCGCGCGGTTCTGCATACGCACCGGGGAGGCGCTCACCGCGCCGGCCTACGAGCCGACTGCGAAGTTTCCCGTGCGAGTGGAAGCGGGCGAGGTCCAGGTGCGCGACGACCGCTGGGATTGACGCCTGGATACTCTGACGCACGCGCTCTCGGGCGCGCTGATCGCCCGCGCGACGGCGCCCCGGACTGAAAAGCCCGGCACCCTCCCGCTCCGGAGACGCCTCGCCGTCGGCTTCTTCGCGGCGGCTTTTCCGGACCTCGACGTCCTCGCGAGCTACCTGTCCCCGCTCTCGTATCTCTACCACCACCGCGGAGTCACGCACTCGGTCCTGATGCTGCCTTTGTGGGCGGTATTGATCGCGTTCGTTTTCGCCGCCCTGTGGCGATTCAAACCCGGATGGCGCGCCTACTTCGGGGTGGCCGCGTGCGGCCTGGCAAGCCATATCGCGGGCGACCTCATCACGTCGTTCGGCACGATCGTTTTCGCTCCGCTCTCGGACGCGCGCTACGCGCTGTCGGCGACTTTCATCATCGATCTCTGGTTTACCGGGATCATAGTCGCCGGCCTGGTGGCCTGCGCGCTGTGGCGCCGGTCGCGTGCGCCTGCGGTCGCGGCGGCTGCGGTGCTCGCCGGCTACGTCGGCTTTCAGGCCGTGATGCGCGAGCAGGCGATCGATCTCGGCGAGCGCTATGCCGCCGGGCAGGGCCTGCGCGAGCCGACAGTGACCGCCGTGCCGCGGCCGGTGACGGCATTCAACTGGACGGTGATCGTCGCCGAGCGCGAGCGTTATCACTACGCGCACGTGAACCTCATTCGAAAGGAAGCGCTGCCCGCGGGCCCCGAAGCCGGTTTCATACGCCGTCTGAACGCGCCGTACATGCCGGTCGAGAATGCTATATGGCTGCGCGCGCAGCGTTACGGCGTGAACGAGGCGGAAGCGCAGCTCGGGCGCGCCGCTTACAGTCACCCCGATTTCAGGTTCTTCCGCTGGTTCGCGGCGTATCCCGTGGTGTTGCGCATGGACCAGGGAAATCCCGAGCGCTGCGTCTGGTTCCACGACCTGCGCTTCATCACGCCCGGCCGCGACAACACGCCTTTCCGCTACGGCATGTGCCGCAGCGCAGGCGCTGACTGGGAGCCTTTCCAACTCGTCGGCGACGAGAAACGCCCGGTCTACTGACGCGAGTCAGTTGAACAAGTGCAGAACGCCGTCGAGCCCGACGTAGCTGATGGCGTGCGTGGTCTTGTCCCTGACGATCGGCTTGGCATGGAACGCGACGCTCACGCCGCACTCCGCCAGGAACTTGAGGTCGTTCGCGCCGTCGCCGACACCGATGATGCTCTCGCGCGCGATACCGAGCTTGTCGCGCACGTCGAGCAGGGCCTCGCGCTTGCCGTCGGCGTTCACGATCGCGCCGAGCACGTTACCGGTCAGCTTCCCGTCCGCGATCTCGAGCACGTTCGAATGACAATGGTCGAGACCGAGACGCGTCTTCAGCCGGTCGGTGACGTAAGTGAACCCCCCTGAGACGAGGAGCGTCGTCATGCCGAGCGCCCGGGTCTTGCGAAGCAACGCGTCGGCGCCCGGCGTGAGCTTCAGCCGCTCGTCGTAGACGCGCTGCAGCGCGCTTTCCTCGAGTCCTTTCAGCAGCGCCACCCGGTGGCGCAGGCTCTCGTCATACTCGATCTCGCCGCGCATCGCTTGCCCGGTGATCGTCGCGACCTCGGTTTTGAGCCCCACCATGTCGGCGAGCTCGTCCACGGTTTCGATGGTGATGAGAGTCGAATCCATGTCCATCACGAGCAGGCGAAAATCGGCGAGCCGCCGCTCGCGCGGGACGAAGGCGAAGTCGAGCCGGCGCTCGGCGCACAGCTCGGCGATGCCGGCCGCGGGTCGGCCGCCCCGCAGGCGGAATGCGCGGTCGTCGAGCTTCTCGATGCCCGACGCGTCGGCAAGCTTCGCGAGCTGCTTCAGATCGGACGTCTCGACGTCGAGTCCCTGGATGACGAGATCGGTGGACATCGTGTGGCGTGCGGCAAAAGCCGCACATTATAGTGACTGGTGGCCGCTCGCCGTCACTCGTCTGCGGGCGTGAGCCCGCTGATCGCAGGCCCGTTCAGCACGCGGCCGTCGAGGCGATCGAAGCGCGATCCGTGGCAGGGACAATCCCAGCTGTTTTCAGTGCCGTTCCACGTGACGATGCAACCGAGGTGCGTGCACACTGCGGAATGCTGGTGCAGCCTCCCGGTCTCGTCGCGGTAGGCCGCGATCTGGCGCAGGCCGCGGCGCACGAGCGCGCCTTCGCCCGGGGCGATGTCTTCGACCGCAGCCACGTCCCCGGGCAGCACGTGATCGGTGTACTGCGCTGCGACGTTCAGGTTCTCGCGGGCGTATTCGAGCGCCGAGCGCAGCGACTTGCGCGCGGGGTCGTAAAGCTTCGCCCATTCGTTCTCGCGGCCCGAGATCAGGTCGCAGATGAGCATGCCGGCGATAGTGCCGTGGGTCATGCCGTTTCCCGAATCGCCGGTCGCGATGTAGATGTTGTCCTCGCCCGGGTTGCGTCCGATGAAAGCGACGGCGTCCGCGGGCTCCATTACCTGGCCCGACCAGCGCAGCGCGACGTCCTCGACCATGGGGAAGCGCTCGCGCGTCCACGCTTCGAGCGCGTCGAAACGATCGTCGAAATCCTCCGCCTGTCCCGTCTTGTGGTCTTCCCCGCCGACGATCAGGAACTCGCGGGAACGGTCGCCGTTCGCGCGCTGCAGGCGCACGTAGTGATAAGGATCGGGGGTGTCCCACAGGAGCATGTGAGGTATCGAATCCGCGGGCACCCTCGCGGCGATGACGTAGCTGCGGTAAGCCGCCTGTTTGGTATGCATCGCCACGCGGTCGTTCACCGGCGTATTGGTCGCGACCACCACCGCGCGCGCGCGCACCCGGGCGCCGGTCGCGGTCTCTACCAGCGGATGTTCGCCGCCTGCTATGCGAGTCGCGTGGGTGTTACCGAAGATCTGTCCGCCCAGCCTTTTCACCGCAGCTGCGACGCCGTTCACGTACTTCAGCGCGTGCAACTGGCCCTGCCCGGTAAAGCGCAATGCCGGACCGAAGTCGTGGAAATTTACCGGCACGTGCTCCACGTACTCGACCTCGACGCCGGCGCGCTGCGCCGCTGCGAGCTCGCGCCCCAGGACGTCGGTCGGCTCGCCGGGCGGAACGAAGAGGTAGCCGTCGATACGCTCGAAGTCGCACTCGATGTTTTCGCGGCCGACGATTTCCTCGATCGCGTCGATCGCCGCCGTGTGGCTTTTTCCGGCGAGGCGCGCGCCGCGCGCGCCGTGCAGTCGTTCGATCTCGTAATACCGGTCGTCGAGCGCGTTGGTGAGGTGAGCCGTGGTGTGGTGAGTCTCGCCCGATCCCACGGCGCCGTCATCGATCACGATCACCGAGCTGCCGTTGAGCGCGAGCATGTATGCCGTCGTAATGCCGGCGATGCCGGCGCCGACGACGCACACGTCGGTTTCCACCTGGCCGAACAGCGGGGGCGGCTGCAGCCAGTCGGCCGTAGCGAGCCACACGGACAGGTTTTCGCCGCTCGGAGCCTTCATCGTGATTTCCTGGTTTTTGCCTTTGCGATCAGGGAGTGTGCAACGGGTATGCCCGTGCGAGGCGGCACCGGCGCGAGAGCCTCGAGCGGCGCTTCGGCCAGCAGGAACTGGTCGTGCGCGCATTGCCGATCGAGCGCCTTTAGGCCCGCGAAGTGCAGCACAGGGTCATGTCAATTCCGACATAGGCCGGCATGCAGTTTGCTAACCCGGTGTGCATTCCGCAACGAACGTTGAAGAGGAGACAAGCGTGGACATGAAATATAGCGGTTATCTGTTGGTGCTGGTGGGTGCGTTGGCGCTTTCGGCGTGTGAGCGTAAGGAGACCGTCGTGATGCCGGGTGCGGCTCCCGGGCCGACCTCCACGGTGACGAAAGAGAAGGAAACAGTGATAATTCCGGGCGGTTCATCGTCTTCGTCCACGGCGACGGCGCCGAGCTCACCCGGCGCTTCCCCGAGCGACAGCAGCACGGGCGCGACCGGCGGCACCAGCAGCTCGGGTAGCGGCGGCGCAGCTTCCTCGAGCGGCCCCGACAGCGCCTCGTCGTCGGCGAGCAAGTAAGTCCGTCGTAGCGGCGCGAGCCGCTTGAAAGTCGCCCGGAGGCGTGAGCGTCACTTACTCACGCCGATGGCGCGGCGTTACAGCAGCTCGGTAAAGACTCTCCGGATCGCGGCGACGCGTGTCTGCGCGTCCGGCATCGCCGCTTCGATCCGGATGCGGTCCTGCCCCGCGAGCTTGTAATCGCGGCGGCTCTGCACGAGCTTCAGCACCTTCATCGGTTCGATAGGCGGGTTCGGCACGAACTGCAGCTGGACTGCAGTGTCGGTCGCATCGATGCGGGCGATACCCAGCGGCTTGCCCAGGATGCGCAGCCGGTGGCTTTCGACGAGCGAGCGCGCCTGCTCCGGCAGCGCGCCGAAGCGGTCGACGAGCTCTTCGCGGAGCAGGTCGAGCGTGTCTTCATCGTCGCAGTTCGCGAGCCTCTTGTAGAGGACGAGGCGCTCGTGCACGTCGTGCACGTAGTCCGCCGGCAGCAAAGCGGGAACGTGCAGATTGATCTCGGTCGTCACCCCGAGCGGCGCGGCGAGGTCGGGCTCCTTGCCGAGCTTGAGCGACCTCACGGCCGAGTCGAGCATCGAGCAGTAGAGGTTGAAACCCACTTCCTGCATTTCCCCGCTCTGGGATTCGCCGAGCACTTCGCCCGCGCCGCGAATCTCGAGGTCGTGCATCGCGAGGAAGAAGCCCGAGCCGAGCTCTTCCATCATCTGGATCGCTTCCAGTCGTTTCTTCGCCTGTGACGTGATGTTGCCTTCTTCCGGCAGCAGGAGGTAGGCGTACGCCTGGTGGTGCGAGCGCCCGACGCGGCCGCGCAGCTGATGGAGCTGCGCGAGCCCGAAGCGGTCGGCGCGGTTGATGATGATCGTGTTCGCGCTCGGCACGTCGATTCCCGTCTCTATGATCGTCGTGCACAGGAGCAGGTTGAAGCGCTGCTGGTAGAAGTCGCGCATGGCAAGCTCGAGCTCGCGTTCGCGCATCTGCCCGTGCGCGACGCGGATGGTCGCCTCCGGGACGAGCTTCGCGAGTGTCTCCTCCATGGCGCCTATGGTGTCGATATCGTTGTGCAGGAAATAGATCTGCCCGCCGCGCTTCAACTCGCGCAGCACCGCCTCGCGGATGAGCGCCTTGCTGTGGCGCGAGACGAAAGTCTTGATCGCGAGCCTGCGCTGGGGGGCCGTGGCGATCACCGAGAAATCGCGCAGGCCTTCGAGCGACATCGCGAGCGTGCGCGGTATCGGCGTCGCGGTGAGCGTGAGCACGTCGACTTCGGCGCGCAGCGCCTTCAGCCGCTCCTTCTGCCGCACGCCGAAGCGGTGCTCCTCGTCGATGATGACGAGACCGAGGTTCTTGAATTTGACGCTCGCCTGCAAGAGCTTGTGGGTGCCGATCGCGATGTCGATGCGGCCTTCGGCCATGCCTTTGAGCGCCTCGGCGGTTTCCTGCGAGGAGCGGAAGCGCGAAAGCTCCACGATTTTCACCGCCCAGTCGGCGAAGCGGTCGGAGAAGGTGTTGAAGTGCTGCTCCGCGAGGAGCGTCGTCGGCACCAGCACCACGACCTGCTTGCCGTCGGCGACGGCGACGAAAGCCGCGCGCAGCGCGACTTCGGTCTTGCCGAAACCCACGTCGCCGCATACCAGCCGGTCCATCGGCTTGCCGCTCTTCAGGTCCTCGATCGTCGCATTGATGGCAGCCGCCTGGTCGGCCGTCTCCTCGAAGGGAAAAGTCTCGGCGAACGCTTCGTAATCGTGCTGCTTCAGTCCGAAAGCGTGGCCTTTGCGCGCGGCGCGCTGGGCGTACAGGTTGAGCAGCTCGGCGGCGGTGTCGCGCACCTGCGCCGCGGCCTTGCGCTTCGCTTTTTCCCACTGGCCGCTGCCGAGCGTGTGCAGCGGCGCCTGCTCCGGCGCGGCGCCGCTGTAGCGGCTGATGAGATAGAGGTTGGAGACCGGCACGTAGAGCTTGTCGCCCCCCGCGTAT
>Ga0209705_10001258_pt1 | contig 13343 bp, 12 predicted proteins | sample PPLLaktember2015_5_FD_187262 | JGI IMG/M metagenome (GOLD analysis project Ga0209705, IMG submission 187262) | Freshwater sediment microbial communities from Prairie Pothole Lake near Jamestown, North Dakota, USA - PPLs Lake P8 Core (1) Depth... | ecosystem: Environmental > Aquatic > Freshwater... | reverse complement strand
GAATCAAAGAATAATACTTCCCCTTTTCCTGTGATGATTACTTCTTTATTCCCTACAGGATTCTTATTTAATTTGTCTTGGGAAATATCGTCGCGAAGTCTTTCTTCTTTGTTCTTTCCTATCAATTCAACTACTTTCTCTTGATATTCCTTCAAAGTAGCTTCTGTTAGTGTGTATAGACTAACTAAAGCCGCATTTCGACGTAAATTTATGCCATTTGCTCCGATAATGCAGGCAATAGTTGTTGCCCCAACGGCCCCAGCAGGAATATAACATTTCCAAGTAGCTTTTATGATATCAAGTTTTGACAACTGTTCTTTTTCAGATTTAAAAGATAATTTATTATGTTTTTCCTCCTCTATCAAATATAAAGCCTTTGGGGTAGCCTTTACAGCCAAAATAACCGTCGTGATTAGTCCAGTCACCCCAAAAGCAGTTAAAATAGTAGGACTTTCCCTTTGAATTATTCTAGCCATCCTTCTTGCGTTCTTTCTTAAAATAGGTGCTATATTCATTTCCATTTTCCTTGATCGTATATCATTATGATTTCATATCCAAATGAAATTCCAACACACACCAGAATCAATCCGAATATGAATCCAAGATATGCCAAAAACCAAAAATTTATAGCCAAATTATATGAATATATAATGGTTTGGCACCCAACGATAACAAACACCAGCATACAAACTAAGTTACGTAAATACTTTAAAAATTCCTTCACTCGGTTTCTCCTTTCAAGCTTTGTTTTGTAGAATTTTACCTCCGGGGAAAAAATATAAACTACGATGTTATGTAGTTTCTATTATAGGACATGTAATTTCTGCGAGAAAAAAAATAAGACTGCAAGGAGGATCGAACTCTTGCAGTATGGTCGAAAGTATCTTATCGACAACAATTTCGTCTCACATACTTCTTATTTCATTAAAGCATATGTAATTTCTGCGAGCAAAAAAGAAATCTTCGTTAGAAGATCTCTCTTAGAGGAGTCTCTTTTATATGATCATTTAATATTCTTTCATAGAATGCCATTGTCATTTTGTGTTTCGATTTACCTGTTTCAATATTACTAATGGTTTGCTTAGTTGTAAACATTTCATTAGCAATATCTTCGCAAGTTAAATTTAAACGTATTCTTGTGATTTTTAACCACTCTTTATCTAGCATATTATTCTCCTTTTAAAGAAAATCCTCTATTATAATACATGTAATTTTTGCGAAAAATGAGAGGCTATGTTTCCATAGCCCCCCAAATATAGGAGTTACCACTTAAGCCGTACAAGGCCGAATGCCTTAGATACGACGATGTTGGTTTTCTCAAAATTTAAAATAACCAAAATGGCTAAAATATTCCCAGCCACGGTCAAGATCATTTCGGGTTCTAGGCTCGACCAGGGCCTCTTTGCCCTAGCTTCGCATAAAAGCTTTAGATTCTCCGCCGCTTCAGAATATTCCTCACTGTTTGGTTCTTTTGATTTGAGAAATCCCAGCACATGTTGTATTTCCTCGTCAAGTTCGCCTGGTTTGCTTTTCATGCTATTCTCCTTTCACTATAAAATATGTTTTTACTGCGAAGGAGAATTAACCTTATTATATTGATACGTACTAACTCCAAGAACTGCACCAAGAAATGTATTAGTGGCTATAATGGTTGCTACAACTTGCTCAGCATATGGAAGCCCCCAAATGCCAGCCAAGGCATAATATAATGTACCACTTGCCGGCAAAACAATCAGAGCAACCCATTTCATAATATCATATACTTTGTTATTAAGTAACATTTTTATCACTTTCCTTTATCTTATTTTCTAGATTTTTATTAGGAATCAACGTAAGATTATCAACTTCTTTCATTAATCTTTTTACTGATCCATTTTCACCCATTTCCAAATAAGGGCTAATTAAAAATTGATAGAGATTTTCATATTCATCCTGAGAAATCCAACCTCTTTGTATATACTTCATACATAAATATATGATACGATCATGCGCCAGACCTACAAGAAGTCGTCTACCAAGATCCTTTTTATTTGTCTTCCTTTCTAAGAATAGCCAAAATCCGGAAGACGCAGCAAAAGCAGCAAAAAAGGTTGTTATCAATTGAAGTATTGTTAGCGTGTTGTGTGAGATTTCCATAATACAATCACTATTCTGGTCCTATGGCTAGCCATGCAACAGAGACTGCTCCGTTATATACTAGACCATCCATAGTATACCAAGAAATACTAACAGAAACTCCAGTTGATGGATTATAGATAAATACAAGAGGTTTGCTTGTAGTCTGATTATTTATCCAAACAATTGGCGCATATAAAAATGGAACAGGAAAAGTTACAGAAAATGATCCACTAGCAGCATTTACGTTTGCTTGATAAACTCCGGCCTGCATTCTAACAGCCCCTGGGGTGTAATTATTTGCTCCCCCAGTACTCCAAACTGTAGAACTTCCACCCTTCCGTCTGTAAAATTGTGGAGCTCGATCACCCAATTTAGTGTCATCAACCGAATCATCTTGGATATTTAAAAGCGGTCCAGTCACGTATGGACAATCAACGGTGCCAACTTTATTAGTAATATTAGCCTGGATAATTGATGTAACGCCAGCCCCAACTGCAACATGAGCCAAAGGATATTGATTAATAGTGGCCGTTCTTACTAATGTTGGAGGAACGGGACTACCAGCAGGAGTCCCACTAATAACCTTTATGCTATTAGCCCTAACAGCAGTTTCAGAATTAACTTCCAAAGCAACAATATCTATTCTAGGAAGTACTGCATCTGCTGTTGGCACCGTAAGTCCTAAAGCAGAATCATTGTATGTCCATGTATAATTAAACCAGGATCTACCAGAGCTAACGTTAATATTCATGCCAGTGTTTTCTAAAACTGCAAATTTATTACCGACATGCTCAAAAACACCATCATAAATAACACCATCAAACATCTGAGATACTTGAATTGCATTATAAAGTCTATCCTGAGCAACGGAATTATAAAAACCATAAGTTAAAGTCATAAAATACTCCCTTATTTACACGGTTATAACGAATTTAGGATATATTTTCGAACCTGAAGGATCCTGAAAAAATACTATTTCTGTTACTCTACTTTTTGCCATATTGCCATATTTATCAGAAACTTGTAAAACATCTCCCATAAAAAAATCTACCCCATAAGAATATGCCGTGAAATCAACCTCGCAATCAAACTCTTTTAAAATTATATTTTTCCCAAGTTCTTCAATGCCCTTACCATATAATTTATAAAGATATTGCTGATCTGTAAGTTGACCTGATGGAGTATTTCTTGAAACGTCATTAGCCTCTTTATATAATTCTCTTCTGGTAAGTCCTGAGCCACCACCGCCAGAAACAGTTACAGCATTAGTAATTCTTGTATTACCAACTCCCTTTTCTCCGGCTACTAAAACTATGGTTTTTAATGATTTTATGGATTCAGTATAATCAGAACTCAATAAATTATCGAACTCTGGAGAGAATACCAAATATGGATAAGTTGTTTGGTCATAGGATCTATCTACACCGGCATATAGCATAAAATCAAATAGACCATTCGGAGTTAATAAAATTCTAAAACCTATATCTCTACTAATACAAAGAGTAGATATTACCTCATATAAATTTTCTCCACTAAACTGTGTGTCAATAAGAAGAGCAGTGACAATAGGATCAGTAGAAGATGTAAATTGAAAGTTAGATATTTCTCTTTCAGAAATAGTTGGAGATATAATAGCACTATCTAATAGCCCTTGTATTCCTGCTTGAAGATATCCGGTTACAGTAGTAGGAGTCCAAATAATTCGTCTATCTAATATAGATTCTAAAGATCTTCCTGTGATTATTAATTCATCTCCGTCCTCAATTTTTGTACGAATTAAAAAATCTTCAGGAATCATTAAACGATCCGACTTATTTAATTTAAAATAGGCCGTAGTTTCTATGTCAGACCAAATTGAATTTGTTGGATTAACTACAAGTTCAAAATCTCCATAAGAATAATATCTATCAATCCAGATAAGGGAATTAAATGTATCCAAAATATTAATAACTTCAAAATCAGAGTTTAAAAATTGTATTTCTAATTCATTTGGCATATTTTAAACTCCTTCATAAATTACTGAATTAACTATTTCGAATTGGAGATTTGTAAGACCACTATCGGCATTGTAAGTAAATACGTTGTCTCCTTTTTTTAATTGAAACCAAGTTGGACTCATACTCAAAGTATTTAAAATATTAATAGTTTCTCCATCTCGTACTAGAATAGCATATTTATTTCCCTTTACTGTTGATATGTAAATATCATCTCCAAGATGAATATCTTCGCCAGTTAATGCTATTAATTTTGCACTGTCTATAGAAATTGAGTCTAGTGTTTCTGTATATATAATTTCCACATCATTAGCCGGGCCGAAAGCATGAATATATATTAATAGCCCAACCTCTTCGTCTCCATCATAATAAATAGATTTACTTGTCTCTAGAGATAATTCGCTGAATTCTATTAAATTTTCAGTAAGAGATTCGTTAGAAAATGGAAATTCAAAAAGAGAAGTTATCGAAGCAAATACAGTACGCTGAAGATTAATATCATATAAATAAGGATCCGGGCAAATAACAGAGATTGTAGAACCTTCTTGATTACTAAATATGTTTGGTTCATTCGATTCAACATATCCATAAATTTCAACAGATCGAGTATCTGTTTCTATCGAAATCTTAATTTTTTTCTTTATTGGAAAATATTTATATGAATTTCGTCTTGTTATTTCTATTGTTGGATTTTCTAGAAATATAATAGAAAATACTATATTTCTAAAACTCATTCTTGCTGCATTGAAAAGACCCCCATCAATAACAGATAATTCAGTAATATTGATAGATGCTTTGTTTGGGCCTATCCCTTCTATACTTTGGATGAGGAACCCGGATTTCTCCGGGAACCTCAATTCCATAGTAACAGATTCTCCCAAAGGATTGGTCACTGTTACAGAATTTATCATATTTTAACCAGACCTTTCAAAGCCAATAGTTGATTTCTTGTTTGTCTATAAATTTCAATTCTAGACAATGGAATAGGAGAATTATTTATCTGAGTCAATGAAATTGTAGAAGAAGGAGTATTTATCTGGCCACCAACGCCATTATCCTTTATGAAATTTCTTGCTACAATTTGACCCCTATCTACAACAGGAACCACATTAAGACCAACAGCCCCTATAATTCTATCAATTTCTTTTTTTCCAGATATTATTTCTGACAAATCTAAAACTGGACGAATTGTTGGGGACATATCAGTATTAACATTTAAAATATCATCGATTTTAGAAATTGCGTCGCTCATAGCTTTCGCTGTTGCATTTCCTAAATTGCTCATTGTAGATATAACTTTGGATTTAAACTTATTTATACCTACAACAATTCCTAATGGAATCCAACTAGCAATTTTAGCAAATACAGTTGAAGGAGAAGCAATTCCTAGTTTCTTCTTGATTGCATCTATCGCAGCTGTGACAACATCGCTAAGAGCCTTTAAAACTGCTTTTGCGCCATTTCCGATTCCTTCAACTAAACCGTCAATTATACTTGTAGCTAATCTTCCAATAGCAGTAAGCAAAGGTTTCATATTCTTATCAACACTGTCGGCCATTCCATTAATAAAATCTATAATGAAATCCCAACCTGCTTGAATGACTTCTGGAAGATTATCAGCAACAGCATTTAGAAATTCCACGACAATTTCAGATACAACCGTTACAACATCAGCTATATTATCGCGTATCCCTTCTAGAAAAGCTATTAGAATATCAAAACCAGATTGTACAAAATCTGGCATTTTTTCTGCTATTTTTGTTAATAACTCGCCCAACAAAAATAGAACAGCATCAATAAAGTCTGGAACTACATCAATGATAAGTTTAATGAGTCCTTTTAACAATATTGTAAGTGCTTGAAGAAGTTTAGGAGTAACTTTGATAATGATGTCAAGAACTGCCAATAATAAAGCTAATATAGCATCTCTTACTACTGGTGTTGCTTTAATAATTCCCTCGCCAAATACAATAATGGCGTCTATAAGAGTCTTTATTATTACAGGAATTACACCAAGAATCGTCGTTATCATTGCTACTATTGCTACAGCAGCTGCTGCTCCAGATACGGCTATTGCGGATAAACCAACAGAAAAAGCCAATAAACCAGCCCCGACAAGCACAGCCGCAACCCCAATTAGTAACATAGAAGTGCCCAAACCAAGTAACGTAGGTATAACCGGAGTTAAAGCATATCCAGCAATTCCAAGAATAACAAATACTCCAGCTAATACCAATAGGGACGCTCCTATTTCACCTAAACTCATAGATCCTAAAACTTGTAGTGCTGGCGCTAAAATAGCTAGAGCTGACGCAGCAAGCAATATAGCAACGCTTCCCATTATAGTACCTTGCATTGCATACAGGGCTAAAGTTAATATAGCTAACGAGCCAGCTAAAACAGTAAGTCCCCTAGCAATTTCATCCCAGGTCATACCACCTAAAGTTGTTAGCGCTTTGGACAAAATCACTAAAGAAGAAGCAATTATAACTAGTCCTAGACCAGTAAGAATCATATTTTTTGGAAATAATTTTATTGCCGCAAATATAATTAATAAAGATCCAGCCATTCCAACTAACCCCTTTGCAATCTCTTCCCAGGATAAATTTCCTAATCTACTTATAGCTTCGGAAAATATAAGTATCGCGCCGCCAAGAATCACCATTCCAACAGCAGTAGCAATAAATCCAGCTCCACTTCCGGTTATCTTTGTAAATATGGCTAATTGGGCCAATATCAATCCAAGGGCAACAAGACCTTGAGTCATCTTATTTGGATCCATGTTAGCGAACTTTTCAACAGCAGAAGCCATCACTACTATAGAACCAGCCAATATTAATAGCCCAATCCCCTTAGCAATACCCATTTTATCCAAATCAACTAATTTCATAAATGCTACAATTTCAGCAAGCATTACCCCCACACCAATCAAGCCATTAGTGATTGTTAATGGATCTAAACTTCCAATCTTCTCGACAACCCCAACCAAAACTGATAGAGCCGCAGCAAACGCTATTAGACCAATAGCTCCAGTTAAAATACTTGATGTGTTTTTAGACATCAATTTACTAACCGCAACAAGACCTATAGATAAAGCAGCAACAGCACCAAGACCCTGATCAAGCTCTTCTGGTTTAAGTTTTGCTAGCTTTGAAATTGCTCCTGCCATTATTAAAATCGCAACGGATAGGGTTACAAGTCCAAGTCCAGCTCCGGCACCACCACTAATTCCAGAAACCTTACTATATAAGGCCATAGCGCCCATCAATTCCAAAAACATAGTAGTTACAGCGCCTAAGGCCATAGTTAATTTCTTAGAATCTATCGTTGAAAGGGCAATTAGAGAGATAGTAAGTATTCCTATAGATGAAGCTATCAATAATAAAGTTTTAGCCTTCAAATTTTGCTGCCAAGCCTCAAGACTTCCTCTAACTCCATCTAATATACCAGTAATTCCACTAAATATACCTGAAGCCTCGCCTAAAATACCAGACCCCTTATTAACAAAATTCTTAATTGCAAGAATAAGAGTCAGAATAAGACCACTATTAATAGCATCAAAGATCTTGCTAAAATCCAAATTGGCTGCGCCTTCAACAACTGAGGAAACGAAATCACTTACAAAACTTCCAATGCTACTAGCCAATTTAAATAGAAGAGGAGAAGCTTTTTGAGCAAGTTTTAGAAAACCTTTTAAAAGAAATGCAACGCCTTTAAAGAGGGCTTTAAGCGGTTCAAAACGCAGACTAATCTTATCAAAAAAGGTATCTATCCCACTTGTATCAACCCCTTTAAAAAGACCAGAAAATAACTTTTTAACCTCATCGAATTTTTCCTTAACTCCAGTAGCAAAACTAATAATACCATTCTTTACCAGATCTACTGTGGTTTTTATTTTTTGGATAGCAGTATTAAATATATCGTTTGTTTTTATTGCCTCTCTAAGATTTACTACGTAATCGCCAATTCTTGCTAAAAATTCTAAAATACTATCTCCAGAAGGAGCGACTGCACCAGCAAGATCGAAAAATGCAGTAACTAACGCAACAACAATTTGTTTGGCAATATCTAAAGCGGCAAATAAACCAGAAAATATCCTTTTTATTTGATCTGCGGTTTCTCCACTAATTTTTAAACCATCAGCAAACCACCAAATATTTCTTGTTAATGATATTAAACTTTCTAGTGTTTTTGGAGGGAAAATATCAACAAAAGCTTCTTTAATTGGCGCTATAATACTAAGAAGACCTTCAAAACCTCTTCGAAGAGCATCTATTAAAACTCCTCGTCCGCCCCAGTCTTTCCAATCTTGAAGAACTTTATTACGAGCATCTGATGATGATTGGATTAATGGACCTAGAGTCTCACTAACTTCAGTGAAGAAGCTTTTAGCCTCCTCGAAATCACCCATAACAATACGCCAACTCTGAGCCCAGCCAGAGACAAGAGATTCTTGAATGGTTTCTTTTAACTGGGTAAATGTTTTTACTTTAGTTGCAGCATCATTTGCCATCTGGCCAAGTTTAATAATACCAGCTATTTGTTCTTCAGTATATCCAATAGATTTTAATTGCTCGGCGTTAAGATCGCCAGTAAATTTCGCAAGAGTTTCTGTTAAGATTTTACTAGAAAGCCACCCCTCTTGCAAACTCTCTCTGAAACTTCCATTTTTAGCAATCATATCATCAACGGCTATTCCGTTTACTCTAGCTGTTTCCTTTAAAGCGTCTTGAAATACTTGACCACCCATACCAGCATTAACAACGGAATTCCAGTCCATTAATCTGACCGTGCCAGAAGAAATTGCTTGAGATAATTGATACATTGCGGTAGCTGCTTGCTGAGAATTAGAACCAGAAACAGCAGCAAGATTGGCAATACCTTTAATTGAATCTACCGATGTTTGCAAATCTACACCAGCAGCAGTAAAGGTACCAATATTTTTTGTCATCTCTGTAAAATTATAAATCGTTTTATCAGCATATGTATTTAGTTTATCTAAAGCAGCATTAACTTCTTCTAACGTTGTACCTTTTGATGCTGTATTCGCTAAAACCGTTTGAATAGCGTTAATCTGAGTTTCATATTCTGCAAGACCCGTCTTTATTGGGGCAGTTAAACTTTGTAAAAGTTTCTTCCCTAAATTAATAGCAGAATTTGTAAGATTTTGAAGAACAGTAAAGCCAATTACTCCAAGTGCAGAAAATTTACTAGAGACATTTTGAACACCACTAGCAATATTTTCTAAAGAGAAATTCTTTCCTACGTTGGATAAATTTAGTAAACTTTTAGCAGATGAATCTAAATTTAAACTTTTCTTCAAAGTATCTAAGGACGAAACACTAGTTTTAACTCCAGTTTCGAATTGTTTATTATCAAACCCCATCTCAACAACTCGATTATCTATGGTTTTACTCATAAACTAGATACCTCCTTCCATATATCATCTGCCATACCATCAAAAATTTTCTTCATAGCAGGATTAATATAATCATTTGGTAAAACGTATCCTCCGTTCCCAGTTCCATGACCATATTGTATGATAATAGCTATTGGAACTCCATCATCGATATTAGTATTATACCAAATAATATTATATCCAAGGTTACTTATTGTAAGTTTATAATTCCAAGATAAAGCTGTCAATCCAGTATCTTTTGGAGTAGCTTGAGAAAGAGCTAATACGCCCTTTGCTCCGTATTCTTGTAAAATACTTTGAACTTTTAAATTTTGTGCTCTAGAGAAAAATCTCTCTGTATTTTTAAAATTACCTTTATGCTTAATTGTAATCATATTTTATCCTCTAGTATTTGCCTTTGCCTTTCTTGCAGCATTAAGAGCACGATTTCGTTCAAATATTTCTTTTCTACTCATCTTTTTAGGAGATTGATTCTTAATATTACAAACATTAATAAGAGTTAATAACCTATTAAGATGCCATTTCTGGCATTCAAAAGGTATATTATATACAACCATCCAGTAATATATAATTTCAGCAGTAATTATTTCTTTATTAAATGATCCAGTTTTAGCATTTCCAAAAGTGGTTGCGGTCATTGGATCTTCAATATATTTATTCACTTCCTCAATAATCCCGTTTGTAATATATTTGTATATATCAGAATCTACATTTTGGGTTATTGTCATGCAACGAATATAATCAATCGTTTCTTCAAATGTCTTTTCTTCTTTTGATAAAAATGGTTTACACCATTTAGATTCCCATTTTGATATCGAGACTAGAGAATGCTCCAGCTGCAAAATTTGTTCCCTCGTATAAGAAAATTCGTTGGTTTTTTCATCATACAGTTCTATTACTGGTAATTTAATTTGAAGCATTCTCTAATCTCCGATAAAACGCATTAGTTATTCCTTAACGGGTACAGGAACAATCCCGTTGATAAAAGATGCAGCAGCTTCCGCATCACTAGCAAGTTCCATAAAAAGTTCACTATATGCCTCTGTTTGAGAAAAGGCGTCTCTAAGTTCTTGATTTTTTACAAATCGTTTACCATCAGCAGATTTCTCGCCATACGACCTAAGAATAATATCTTTAAACAGCTCAATTATTCTTTTTCCGTTTTGTTCCTCTACAATTTTTTCAATCTGCTTTACAAGACCACCATCTACAGATAATTCCATTTCTGCAACTTCAGCCTTTGACAAATTAAAATGAAAAGTTTCTTCGCGAGGAGTTCCATCATAATCTACGTACTTAATTGTCTTTTTAAGCATTACTAATTCCCTTTAAATTTATTTATCGTCGATATAGAATAAAGCAGATCGACTATCAGTTCTACCACCAGTTGTAACGATAGTACAGGTTACCATTCCAGTGTGTTTAATGGTTCCTCCAGATATCCACACAGTTATCTTTCCTTCTGATAATAAAAAACTGTTAATAGCTAATCCTTCGGTTCCAACTAAAGAAATTTCGGCGATTGTGTCAATCCCTAACCAAGCAACCCAATCCCATTCATAATCTAATATAGAAGATGGATCTTTAGTAAAAAGTTTCATAATCCTCCTATTCTATAAGAATTTTGCGTACCTCTTCTTCTATCTTTATTAAACGATCCTCCCTTTCAACAACTATTCTTCTATCTTCCTTTTCAACGATTATCCTTCTATCCTCTGGTGTTGGGCCAGGCAAAAAAGACCAAATAATAGGACTTCCTAAGATTGGTGTTCCACTAAGAATATCATTAGCGATTAACTCATGTACTTGACCGATACTAGGATTTCCTAATATTGGTATTCCACTAAGAATATCAGTTGCTATTAATTCATGAATTACTTCACTACTAAGAATAGGACTTCCTAAGATTGGTATTCCACTAAGAATATCATTTGCTTCTAATTCATGTACTTGACTAATACTAGGATTTCCTAAGATTGGTATTCCACTTAGAATATCGTTAGCTTCTAATTCATGAACTTGAGTAATGGTAGGACTTTCTAAGATTGGTATTCCACTTAGAATATCATTAGCGATTAACTCATGAATTACTTCACTACTAAGAATAGGATTTCCTAAGATTGGTATTCCACTAAGAATATCATTAGCGATTAATTCATGTACTTGAGTAATGGTAGGACTTTCTAAGATTGGTATTCCACTTAGAATATCATTAGATTCTAATTCATGAACTTGTCCAATACTAGGACTTTCTAAGATTGGTATTCCACTTAGAATATCATTAGCTTCTAATTCATGTACTTGAGTAATGATAGGACTTTCTAAGATTGGTATTCCGCTAAGAATATCATTAGCTTCTAATTCATGAGTTTGACCAATACTAGGACTTTCTAAGATTGGTATTCCACTTAGAATATCATTAGCGATTAACTCATGAATTACTTCACTCGACACTATTGGAGTTCCAAGAATTGGAGGTTCTGTAGTAATATCAGTTGATATTAATTCATGAACTTGTCCAATACTAGGACTTTCTAAGATTGGTATTCCACTTAGAATATCATTAGCGATTAATTCATGAGTTTGACCAATATTAGGACTATCAAGAATAGGAGGTTCTGTAATAATATTAAGAGCTTCTAATTCATGAGTTTGACCAATATTAGGACTATCAAGAATAGGAGGTTCTGTAATAATATTAAGAGCTTCTAATTCATGAGTTTGACCAATATTAGGACTATCAAGAATAGGAGGTGCAGTAGTAATATCGTTGGCTATTAATTCATGAGTTTGACCAATATTAGGACTATCAAGAATAGGAGGTGCAGTAGTAATATCGTTGGCTATTAATTCATGAACTATTTCACTTGAAATTACTGGTGCTCCTAATTCAGGAATTCCTGAAAGAATATCTGTTGATATTAATTCATGAACTTGTCCAATACTGGGACTATCGAGAATAGGAGGTGCAGTAGTAATATCCGTAGCAACTAGTTCATGAGTAACTTCAGTTACAACAGTAAAAGTACGAATTTCAGACCAATCACTATAGCTACCAGATCCATCAGGATCAATAGCACGAGCTCGCCAATAATAGATCATTCCAGAAAGAAGTTCATCTCCAGCCTGGACAGTAAAAGATATTTTCTCACCAGCGTTAAATGGATCTGTATCCCCTCCAGTTACAGTATTTAAAAATCCATTATCTGTACCAGAGAGTTTATCCAGTAGAATAAATTCTTCATAAACTTCAAAATATAGATCAGCATTACGAAAATCGCCTATGCCATCACTAACTGGAGACCAATAACCATTGTGACTCACCAAGGCCCCATCAATATACATATTACCAGCATGTGTCGGAGAAGTTCCACCTTGAGACCAATCACCATATACTCCAATACAATTTTCTGCTGGCTGGGAAACACCATTGGCATCCCATTCCAAAATCCAAAAGTATTTAGTATCATAAGCAAGATTGATTTGATTTAAACCACTGAAAGTAAATGTATACCAACCAGGTGCGCTAGATGTAGTGAATGGAACTCCATCAGACACTGCTAACCAACCAGAAGTTGGTGTGTCTACAGGATCAGCTGCATTTAGAGGCTCACCAGTTTGTCCATAAGTTCCTTGATGCGCATATACTCGCATATAGGCAGTGCCATCAGTATCAGTGCTAGGAGGATCTGATCCACAATATATTTTAATTTGTTTTAAAATCCCACCACCACCAGAAAACGATTGACCAGGGCGATCATCCGTCTGAAAATATCCAAACCAACTATCATAATTGGGTACCCTTAACTGAT
>Ga0209705_10001256_pt1 | contig 13359 bp, 11 predicted proteins | sample PPLLaktember2015_5_FD_187262 | JGI IMG/M metagenome (GOLD analysis project Ga0209705, IMG submission 187262) | Freshwater sediment microbial communities from Prairie Pothole Lake near Jamestown, North Dakota, USA - PPLs Lake P8 Core (1) Depth... | ecosystem: Environmental > Aquatic > Freshwater... | reverse complement strand
TTCATCACTACTCCCATATCATGCTCCACTAAGATGATGGTTTGCCCTGAAAGCATACTCCTCATCTTCTTGACCAGAACCATGGATTCCTGGCTGTTTAATCCAGCCGTGGGTTCATCGAGTAGGAGGAGATCTGGCTCCGTGCTTAAGGCGATCCCCATCTCCAAGACGCGTTGATCCCCATAGGACAATTCAGAACAGATCAGATGGGCTTTATCTTTAAACCCGGTAACCTCTAACATGGATTCTGTCTTTTCTTTCACATCCTGCCATTTTAATGCTCGTATAAATGGGTTGAAAAATTTCTTTCGTGATTGAACGGCTGCCCAAATATTTTCATAGACGGTCAATCCAGAAAAGAGGCTGGTGATTTGCATGGTTCTGGCAATCCCCTGATGAGAAATCTGATGGGAATGGAGATGGGTGATTTCTTTATCCTTAAAAAAGATCTTTCCACTGGAGGCGCGAAGTGTTCCAGTGATCAGATTGAGCAGAGTCGTTTTTCCGGCCCCATTTGGGCCAATCAGTGCCCGGAGTTCCCCCTTTCTCACCGAAAGGTTGACCTTGTTAACAGCCAATAGACCACCGAAAGATTTATTGACCTCTTTTAGGTCAAGGATAATTTCATTCGCCTCAGGCACTTGTTTCCCCTTTCTTGAACCTGGATTGAATGAGGCCTACAAGCCCTTTAGGGGCTACAAGGACCATGAAGACCAAAGCGATCCCCACGACGAGATCTGTGGCCTGAAGAAAATTGATCAGATAGTGCTCCAAAGACATGACAATACCCACCCCCAGGGCTGGACCCATTAATGTCCCCATGCCTCCAACGATGGTATAAACAACGGCATGTCCTGAAACCGACCAGTGGAGATATCCGGCTGATGCATACTTTAGGGTCAGACTGTAAAGTCCCCCGGCTAATCCGCTCAAGCCCCCCGCGATCATAAAGGCGATGAGTTTATATCGCTGCACATTATAACCGATTAGGCGAGCCCTCTCGTCGTTTTCTCGTATCGATATAAATACCTTACCGAGGGGAGATTGGATCATCCTTCTCAGAAAAAGGAAAGAAATGGCGACAATCGTTAAAACGAAGTAATAGTTGCCCTTAATATCCATTAAGTCTATTTGAAACAACCCCAGACGGAAAGGAGGAGGCGAAAAGGTAAGGCCATCCGCCCCACCGGTCAGGGAGGTCCAGGTATCTCCAATGACATTTCCGATGATGGCGAAGATGATGGTAATGATAACGAAATGGATGCCGGTCAACCTCACAGAAAAAAATCCTACAAACCAGGCAAAGAGGATTGGGATGACGATGGAGAGAAGAAGGCTCAGTTCCGTATTCAAGCCAAATTTCCGTATAAGGATGGTGACCGTATAACCTCCTAAGCCAAAGAAGAGGGCCTGCCCAAAGCTTAAAAGTCCGGTGTATCCAAAAATAAGGTCAAAAGAAATGGCAAATAGAATCCAAACAAATAGCTCTGTTAAGAACGTTTGATAGAAAAGATCAACAAAAAAGGGTAAAACGGCCAATAACAGGAGAATCAATACAAATATCAAAATAAAACCGAACGATTTTCCTTTTTGAACGAACACGACCTATTCTCCAAATAGCCCCTGGGGCCGAAATAATAAGACAATAATCATAAATGCCAGAGCAAAGACCGTAGCAATAGAAGGAGGGACAAAAAGGGCGCCTACCCCCTGGATTAACGAGATCATAATGGCAGCGATCACAGAACCTTCAAGGTTACCCATTCCTCCCACGATCACAATAATGAAGGCCATAATGAGAACTTCACGACCCATCATAAATTCGACGGAAACAATAGGAGCCGCCAGTACCCCCGAAAAGGCAGCTAAGGCTGACCCCAAAACAAATGTCCACATGTAGACCTTGGTCACAGGAATCCCCAAGGCAACGGCCATCTCCCTGTCCTGCACGACGGCCCTCATCCAGAGCCCATACTTCGTTTTTCTTAAGAAAATCCAGAGACCGATCATCATCGCAATAGAGATCAAAGCGATCATTATCCGCATGGCCGGGTACTGTAATTCAAAGAGCGGAAAACGGTAGGCAACCGGTGGAGATATTCTTCTGGGGGATCCTCCAAAGATCATCAGTACCAATTGTTGAATTGCGAGCATCAAACCAAAGGTGCAGATGATGGTGATGATCGGTTTATCTTCGATTGTCCTGATAAGTCCCCTCTCTATGATCAAACCGATGAAGCCGACACAAAGAGGAGCAACCATCAGTCCAATCCAAAAATTTCCGGTCAACTCAATGACATACCAGGCCACCACCGCCCCCAACATGTAAAGGGCCCCATGAGCCATGTTGATGATATGGAGAAGGCCGAAGATCATGTTTAAACCTAACGCGATGAGGGCCATGATCAAACCCCAAACAATCCCATTCAAAATGGCAACTGCCAAATTGGAGATCACGAGTCTTTTCCTCTTAATGGATAGGTTTAAATTTAAAATCCTCCCCTTTCTCCTAAGGGGAGAAAGGGGAGAGGTATAATCTGTGGAAACTAGTCGCTTATTAAACGATCTTCCTTAAATCCGTTTCCGGTTCGTACATGGACTTTTCTTTAGGAATAATCTCAAGGATCTTCAGCTTGAGATCGGGTTCAACTCTCGAAATATAAAAGTCGTTGAAACCCTGATGGTCTTCCTCCCTCATCACCAAGTCACCCACCGGACACCATGGGCCAGCCTTCAGTTTCAAGCTGCAAATGGCCTTGATGAGATCCATATTCTTTTTACTATCCTTCCAGCCGCTCTGCTCGATGCCCAATTTGATCATGTAAGGATAAATCCACATCGAGTACATGTGGGAGCCTGCAATGGTCACTTTTGGATTTCCAACCTCTTTTCCATCTTTATCTACTCCGCCGGCTTTCCGATAGGCAATCTCGTAAGGATGAAGTTCTTTAGGAAGTTGATCTAAGTGTCGGGGATGGTATTCGATATAGTAGGCCCCTATGGATTCTTTTCCAACAACCTCCTGACCGATACCTTCTGTAGTGCAAATCACTGTAAATCTTTGAAGACGTTTATGGAGCCCTACCTCCACGGTTTGCCTCAACACCCCTAAACCCGAAGACCCTAAGAAAGCGGTAAATAGCACCTCTGTATCAGGATTCACCTTTTGCAGGAAGGGAATAAAATCCTGGGTGGTTGGTGGAGCAAAAATGTCCTGGGTTTTCCCCCCTGCTGCCCTGACACGGCTTCCAAATTCTCTTGCCAGGGAGTGACCCCATGCATAATCGGCATTGAGGAACGTCCATTTCTTACCCAGATTATCAAAGCCAAATTTCCAGGCGGCAACAGCCTGCGACCTCGCATGGGAATGGTTGCGAATATAATATCCGCCATGGAGAGAAAGAGAATCTTTCCCTGTAAACTCATAGGTCATAGAACCACCACTAAATAATGGAATCTTGTATTGTTTAATAAGAGGAAAACAGGCTAAATGGACTCCGGAATGGATCGATCCCATGATCAAATCGACTTTATCCTCGAGGATCATTTTTCTGCACATGCTTGCTGACCAGGCCGGGTTAGCCTTCGTATCATATTCATGCAATTCCAATTTTCGGCCTGCGATGCCTCCTTCGGCATTGATCTTGGCTATAGCTGCCCTGCCAACCTTCCCCAGCCAATATCCATATTCCGTAGCAAATACAGTATATTCATTGAGCATTCCAACTTTAATTGGAGGCTGTGCTCCATAGGTAAACGGCACGGGGGCCCAAGAACTGAGGCTCAATCCTGCTGCTCCGAGAGCAGTCGTTTTGATGAAATCTCGGCGTGAAATCTCTTTTTTTAACACTACTTCAGCTTTCTTCTTCGATTTTTTTTCCATATTCCCCTCCCTTGTTATTTAAAATGGTTAAACGGTTAATGACTCCCACCTTTTCAACCCAATTCCACCCCCTTTCTTCTATTTTTTCGATTTAACTTAGGGTATCAATTTAGCTGTTTGAAAAATCATAAAACAATGCTGTTAAATAGGCCTGTCATTCCTGCGGAAGCAGGAATCCAGGTCTTGTCCCTTCAGGCACTGGATTCCCGTTTTCACGGGAATGACACAGAAGAGAGCCTTTTCAAAGAGCTAAAGTATCACAACTTAAGAAACCTTTTCCGGTAAAACTTTGTCGATCAGCTCAGTCAGATCGTAGAGTTTCATTTTGCTTCCGATCCCCTGGGCCCCCTGGTTGAGGTTGTAATGGCAGAAGGGGCAGATGGAAACCATTTGGTCTGCACCGGTTTCCATTCCTTCTTGGATTCGGATCCCGGCATTCCGTGCTGCCCAATCGTTGTATCCGGTCATGACCCCACCCCCACCGCCACAGCAGTAGGAATTGGCTTTAATTCTCCTCATCTCTCTTAAATCGACCCCAGGTATCGCCTTAAGAAGTTGTCTAGGTGTGTCGTAGAGGCAATCCTTCTCATCCAAATTGATATAGGCACCGGCCCAAAGTTGGGTTCCATCTTTGTCGATGATGAACTTTGTGAGATGCCGACCCGCATGGCAGGGGTCGTGGTAAGTCACCTTCCAGGGTAATGACTCCGTAAATTTTAATTGCCCGGACATATATAGATCGGATAGGAACTGAGACGTGTGCGTCACCCGAATTCCTTCCATCATTCTCCCATATTCTTCAGCCATGGGATAATCTTTCATGAAAGCTCTGTAACAACCGGCGCAGGAGGTTACGATCGTCTTCACACCCTTTTCGTCATGTAACTTTCTGAATAACTCTAAATTTGATTCAGCGATCCTTTGGAAGGCCTCCACATCGCCAAGCCTCATAGCTGTGGACCCACAACAGAGCTCACTTTCACCCAGGATACCGAAGTCAAGTCCCAGTTTATTGAAGATGGATGCAGTGGCTTGCGGAACCACCCTTACAGGAACGTTGTAACCCCCTGTGCAGCCCACATAATATAAAATCGGGGCAGGTTCTTCCAAAATATTCTTGATGGGCTTTTGCTTTCCCTTTTTGAAGGGTCTGGTCCAATCCAATCTCACCCGGCGTGGACCTTGATAGGGATTGTCGTAGCTACTCAGGGATTGTGCGATCACCTTCTGTTTTGGCATGGGACCAACACCGTCTCCGACAGCTTTCCGCCTCATGGCCTCGATGATCTCCGGGATAAAAGGTTTATGATCGAGCTGGCATTGACTCTGGCATCCGCCACAGACATTACATTTATAAATGGCATCGATCAGCGCCTCGGTCCAATTCAGGTCTCCACTCAGGATGCCTCTGGCAAAGGCGATCTTTCCCCTGGAGGACAAAAATCCCTCAAAACCAAACTCTTCTCCTGCAGGGCAGATGGGACTGCTCACTGACGGTGGGCCATATTCGTAAGCCTCTTTGCAGGTTCCGCAGGCCGTGCATCTCCAGAGGACATCTTCTAATTCTTTAAGACTGGGAATGTTCCATTTCATGTTAACCTCCTATTTTGTAAATCCGAATATCGAAATCCAGATTCGCAAGGGGTAAGGCGTTAGGGGTAAGGGGTAAACCCACTTACGACTTACACCTTACGCTCTAACGTATTTTCCATTAGATACCCAACTTCCCAGGGTTCATAATATCATTTGGATCTAAAAACTTTTTCAAGCGTCTCATCAGCATGAGATAACCAGGATGTGCCCGTTTGTTGATCTCCGCTGCGAAGTCAACAGGAGGTTTATAGGGCATGCCTCCATTGTCGAGATCGACCTTTAAACACTCCACGATGGCTTGCCTTGCATTCTCGGTCTCTTTAGAACTCTGTTTATTAAAAGGAGTCATCGCTCTCAGCATCCCGTAATGAACACCCCGGTACATACTCATTCTAACAGCAGGTGAGAGATTGTGGCCAATCATGATCTTTCTCCACTCTTTATAAATGGGAGCCCACCTGTTTGCAGGAGTAAATGTTCCTGGCCAAGAGATACCCCCCCCTGCCATCTTACAGTAGTTCTTGGTCGAACCCACAATCTGGCTGGGCAATTGTGTTCTCGCCTTTAAGGCTTCTTCTGGGTAATGGGTCACCTGAATGCTCGTTCCCTTGTTTTTCTCTTCCCCCAAGACCTTTTCCCAGATTTCGGTTCGTGCTTCTTTCTCTTTTTCCGTAAAGGAAAAGGTGGTGGCATAGCTGAACCACTCTGGAGCGTCATCGGGTTTGGGTTTGTAAGGATAAGGAATGGGAACCTGTGATAACCACCAGGAGACAGCCGTGAGGTCATCGCAGATTTCATAATTGCTCATGTTGAGCATGTACGAATACATGTCATCCACATTATCGCAGGAAACGGTGAAGATCTTTAAGATCGGGGGAATGTGATGAACAGCGATGCCAAGTTTGGTCACGATGCCAGTCGATCCCAGCCACCCTTTAAAGAGTCCGTCCATCTGCGGCATGGGCAGACAACTGTGCCAGGCATCCGGATTGATGGCACAGGACCCCACTCTGACCAGCTCACCGGTTGGGAGGACGACCTCCATACTCGTGATCTCCTGACTGTTCAATCCATACCTTGCATTCATGTGGCCGATCCCGTGGCATATGGCACAAGAGGCAACGGAAGCTGATGGCGGTCCCACAGGCCAACCAAACCTGAGATTATACTTGTACAAGGCATCGGCCAACTGGCCATGAGAAACACCTGGTTCAATTACGGCATATAAAGCCTCAGGATCGAGCTTTACGATTTTATTCATCTTTTTAAAATCCAGGAGGATTCCGCCCTGCTCAGGGATACAGAGTCCTCCGATATTGGTCCCTGAAGTATAAGGCACCACTGGAATCTTTTCCTTATTAGCAAATTTCATTATCTGCTGTATCTCTTCAACGGTGTGGGCCATGACAACATAATCTGGCATTTTTGGTGTGACAAAAGACATATCATAGGAATAGGCATAGAGGATATGTTGGTCTGCTGTGGCATTCTTTTCCCCAACAATCGATTTTAATTCTTTTAAAACTCTTTCTTTTTTATCGGGTTTAACTGCCTTTACAACTTTTACCGCTTTAACCGCCTTAGCTTTCTTTTTTTCCTTTTTAGCTTTCAATTTGGGACCTCCTTTGAAACAGAGATAGCTTTAAGAATGTCAATTTTGCCTCTTCGTTTTTCCAAGAACCACCTCTTTTAAAAAAGCATGCCCATGATAAGCTTCGATGTTAAAAAAGTCAACCCGTTGTTTCCTACTGTTGTTTCCTACACTAATTAGTGTCTGTTTATAAATTGACCATTCAATTAGAAATGTCATTCCGGTGAAAACCGGAATCCAGCCCTTGAGATGGTTCCCGACCTTCGTCGGGACGACGTCTGGATGCCGGATCAAGTCCGGCATGACGGAAAGGGTTGTTTATGGACAGAGCTTAATTAAGCTTGCCATATTTTCTGGCAGCCGCAACGAGCGCCTCCATATTCTCTTTGGGCACCATTGGCCACATATCGCAGCCAGGCCAGATGGCATTGACCCCTCGATCCACCGCTTCCTTCACCGCCTTATCCACATCATCAGGTTTTCCCTGTGACAAAACCCCATAAGCATCTAATTCTCCAAAGATCAAAACATCTGAGCCTAATTTCTTTCTGGATTCAATCACATTATTCTTTTTCTCTACACTGATGGCATCCGCTCCGCAAAGAATCATCTGATCAACAATGGCATTCGTGTCGCCACAGATATGAAGGATCTTGGGTGATTCAATGCCATCGAATATCTTCTTCAGGGGAGGTCGCACCAAGGACTCGAACATACGAGGGCTTAATATATCGGGCCCAGCCCCCATCTCACGGACTGTGATATAATCCGCACCAGCTTCTCGATAGATCTTGATGATCTGAATAAGAACTCCAGCCAGCTTGTCGAGGACATTTCTGACCATTTCTGTCTTTTTAAAAGCCGCCTTGGCAAGTTGAGAAAGGTCCACCAATTGTCCAGCCAATGTATAAGGCCCCAGAACCCAAGCACCGATGGGTATCTGGTTACCTACCTCCTGCTTCAAAAAACGAAGCGCCCCTGTGACCACCGGGATCCTTCCTGCCTTGGCTAAATCTGAGGGAACTTGAATGTTCAGGTCTTCCACCTTTTCTGCTGGATGCTCAATGATCGTGGGATAGAGGATGTCTGCAGCGTGAGCATAGTAATTTACTTTGCTCCCCAGAACCTCAGCCTCCACCCCCATATCAAAAGGAACCACAGCACAGGGAAAACCAAAGAGCTGGAAACTCGAAGCAGCCATATTGGCCATTTTGCGGGCATCGGTGTGGATCTCCGGAAATTTCCAGCCATATTTCTCCAATCCATGAACCGTGATGTTTCCCATACCACTAAAAAGCGGGATGTAATCGATCTTCTCCTTTTTAAAAAATTTAAGGATTCCTTCTCTTAAACTCAGATTCGTTGCCATCTTATTTTTCTCCTTTTTCTTTTTCAAATTGTTTGACCACATCGGGAAAGAGCAGATTCAAAGGGTGATTCCCTGTGGGTAAGAAGGCGCTCTCATTGAAAGCCAGAGCAGCCATCATACTGCTCGCCGCTGCCACAGCAGGAAAAACCCGACTCGTTCCGGTCAAGGGTCCACAGAAAAGAAAGTCGCTTGCTAATGCAGCGATCGCATGCACACCCGCGTCGATAGCTGGAAATCTATCTTTGCCCTGTTCACCAGCCGCTTTTCTCCACATATAGGTGCCATTAGAAGGGGCAAAACCCACAGGGAAACCAAACTCGTTTTTTATGAGAGTGTTGGCCACCAGGGAGAAAATCGTGGCGGGTAAATTCATCACAGCCGTATCCACCAGGATGCTCTCAAAATTGCCCTTCTCCACGAGAGGTAATAAATTCTTAAGTGACTTCACCCTGCCCGTTGGTTTCTTATCCTCCATGTCAAAGGCCTGGATGACGACATGCTTGATGCCCAACTCCCTAAGTTCTGATACTTGAGCATTAATGTCTTCATCCCATGGGGTGATGCTGTTGTAAAGGGCTCGTCCCTGAAGGCCTCGCTTCGCAATATAACGGGCTGCGGCCAACCTCGTTTTCTGTTGCCAGATATCAATGGCGAAGGGCATCTCCGTCACACTCGTAAAAAAATCGATGTAACCTTTTATTTCCTCTTCTGAATTCGCCACCATGGCAATCATACACGGAACTCCTGTCTCACGAGAAATATTTTCCAGCTCACGGATTCGCTCTTCGGCTGCCTTCCGATCAAACTTACCCCCTTTTCTGTCCTCTAAAATGAGATCCCCCTTTTGAAACATATTGCCAATCAGGAGTGGAGGATTTTCCCCTAACTGCCCCCCTACCTTTACACCTCCGATGTTACAAATCTTTTGTTTCGCCTGGTATTTAAACATTTTGCTTTAAACCCCCTTTCCAAAAGCTCAGCAAAGCGCATAGAGCATGGCGCATAGCGTTAATAATAAAGTCTTCTGGTTAAGGTTATGGTAAAGATGCCAGTCTCGTTAAGTTAAAATTGATGTTTATTGTTGGCGAAGCTCGTATCGAATCTCGTATATGGATACTGGATACTCGAACTTCTAATTGGAAGCTCCCTGTCCACAGGACGGGGCTTCCCGGGAACGAAATATCATTCATATTGCGCCCCCTCGGGGCGCTTGCCGGTCAAGTCTCTTGCTTCGATACGAACATCGTCACCGTAAACCCATTTTCTTTTTTATAACCTTAACCCATTGACCTTAAACCAAACAGGCCTCCTGACCCTTACCTATACCAACAAACCAAGTTCGCCTTTCAATTCTTCTCAGGGAGAAGATGTGCGAGATTGGGAAACTTATCCTTCATATTGGGTATCCACATCGCCTGAACAAAGGTCTTTTCAAATTCGGGCACAAGTGTAAGCTCTATGTAATCCACCCGCCTTGCATAATGATCAGCCTCTGTTCTCTTATCCACATCGAGAAGAGCCATGCGTGCGCCATCCCCTGCAGCGTTTCCCACAGAATAAACTTTGTCCGGGGGAACATCCGGGAAGAGTCCCAGCAAAGCGGCGGATTGTTTGTCGATGTAGCTGCCGAAAGCACCCGCTAAAATCACTTTATCCAGCTTTTCCACACCCAGGGTCTTCATCAGAATTTTGCTCCCGGCATACATCGCCCCTTTGGCTAACTGGATCGCCCGGACATCATTCTGACAAATGACAACATCCTGACCGATGGAGGTTTCTTTAGCCCAGGCGATCACGAACTCCATCTGGCCATCTGTTTCACGCAGACGGGGGGTATTGACATCCTTCTTAAAGCGCCCTGTTTTATCGATGATCCCTGCCAGGAAAAGCTGGGGAACAACATCGATGATCCCTGAGCCGCAAATCCCTTTGGCCCGCACCTCCTCAGGAGGCAGTTCCGTATTCCACTGGTCTCTGTCAATCACCTTGAAACGGACTTCCTTGGTCTCTTTATCGATGACAATCTTTTCAATCGCCCCGGGTGCGGCACGCATCCCGAATTTCATCTCAGCGCCCTCAAAGGCAGGTCCAGTGGCGCAGGATGCGGAGATCATCCTCTCTCGATTGCCTAGAATGAGCTCGCCATTCGTCCCGATGTCAATGACCAGTTCGATGCTATCCTGATTATAGGGTTCTTCGGCAATCAGAACGCCCACGTTATCGGCCCCAACAAACCCGGCCTCGATCGGAAGGACATGGACATAGGACCCGGGATTGATCCGGATCCCCAAACTGCGGCATTCAGCGCCCTCGGTAACCTCTTTCTGTGCATAAACGCTGCAATTGAGGCATCGTTTGGATTCTTGGGTCGCGTTCTCCTGATCAAAACCTAACTCTACCTCATCAAAACTCATCCTTTTCTCCAGAGGAATGACAGGCATGATCTTTCTTGGCTCTTTCTCCACCCCTTCCTTCGGCACCTCTTCTATTCGTTTGGGTGGGGCAGGTCTGGCAGTTTTTAAATCCATTCCAGCAAGATAAAATTCAATGGAGGTCGCTGCCTCCTTTCCTGCAGCAATCGCCTTAACGGCGTTGGCCGGACCGGAGACGACATCCCCCCCAGCAAAAACGCCTTTGAGGTTCGTCTCGAAGGTCGTCTCATCAATCTTGATTGTTTTGGATGGCATCCTCTCTACTTCAACAAAATCTTTATCAGCCGGTCTCTGACCGATCGCCACAATGACCATATCGGCCAGGATGGTTGGGGCCTCGCCCTCTCCAAACTCCGGAGCAAATTTTCCCTCTTCATTGATGACACTCGTGCATTGGACTGTATCGAGACCAACCACTTTACCTTTCTCGGTCATAATTTTTTTGATCCCCAAACAAGGATGGACAATCACCCCTTCTTCCTTGGCCTGTTCAATTTCCAAGTCCTGTGCCGGCATCCTGTCCTTACAGGTCAGGTCTGTCGATTCAAGACAGATGAGGTGAACCTCTTTGGCTCCAAGGCGCCGGGAAAGCCTCGCTGCATCGATGGCCACGCTTCCCCCACCGATGACCGCTATTTTATTTCCTAACTTCACCTTTGTTCCTGAATTAACGTTCTTCAGGAAATCGAGGGCATAGAGTACACCCTCAGTCTCTTCACCCGGAACGCCGATCTTTTGACTTGTCCATGCACCCGTTGCTACATAAATGGCCTTGTATCCATTATTAAAAAGACCCTCAACGTCTTTCACCGGCGTATTCGTTTTTATCTCGACTCCTAACTCTTCGATGTAGCTAATTTCGTCGTCCAATACTTCCTTGGGCAAGCGGTATTCAGGTATCCCGTAACGCATCATACCCCCTGCTTTCGGAGCAGATTCAAAAACAGTCACCGGGTAGCCTCGCCTCACCAGTTCGTAGGCACAGGCAAGCCCTGAGGGCCCTGAGCCAACAATTGCTATTCTCTCTTCTCTTGCCTTCTCAACCGGAGCTGCCTTTTGCCTTCCTGCCTTGCGTTCAACATCCGCCACGAAGCGATGAAGGGAACGAATGGAAAGAGGCTCTTCCACCTTCCCCCTCTCACATTCTGATTCGCAGGGGTGAGTGCAGATTCGTCCAAGAACTCCGGCAAAGGGAAAGGCAAGCCTGACCACTTCAAGCGCCTCGTTGAACTTCCCCTGGGCGATGAGGTACAGGAAGTCCTGACCATTGATCCCAGCAGGACATGCCACCTGGCAGGGGGGGTAAGTGCCTTTGTCACCCGTCTCCACTTCCGGGGGCATCTTGAGTCCCCAGTCGCGGGCCTTGATATCGAGGGAATGATGCAGGGATGGGGGAAAGGGAGAGAGACCGATATATCTTGGATTGACGTTTAGAAAGATATGGTGCATGCAGGTATTCCCAACCAAGGTCATATCGACGATATCCGTGCGCTTAATTTTTGCTGCCGCTGCCACCTCTGATACGATCCCGTTGAGACCATCGATGATGGCATTGTTCAAGATCTCCAGGCCATTCGGATTGGTCATGGTGTAGCTGATGCGAGACATGACATCTTCACCGTAAACCACCTGCGGATTCATCATCGAAGCCGTGGTGACGACCGAACCATCGATGAGATCACAGAGATATCCCGCCACGGTAGAAGTGCCCACATCGACTGCCAGACCATAGGCCTTTTCCACAAACCCAGGCTCTATCTTGATGATCTCTTTGCCTTGCCAGGCGGAGACGGTCACCCTCCAGTCCCCCTCGCGCACGATATTCTGTAAGTCCAGGAGAACCTCATAATCGATCGTCAGATTGCTCAGGTTGAAATTCTTACTCAGCTCCATTTGAAGACGTTCCCAGTCACCCACGTTATTATCCAGGGTCGCTTTGGGAAGCTCAACGCAGTATTTTCTGACCGCTGGATTCACTTTCATTGGCCGGTTCGTAGCGGCTTTGCGAACGACCTGTTTTCCCATCCGACTCTCTTCAGGGACAAAGATGACGACGCTCCCCAGGATATGTGTCTGACAGGCAAGCCGGTAACCCTCCTGCTGTTGCCTGAGATTGAAAAATTTCTTCTCTGTCATTCCCATCGGGGACAGACTCTCTCTCGACGATTTAATACCATATTTTTCGAAGTTCCCCTCCTCGATCCTCACCTTGCAGGTCCCACAGATGGCCTTCTCTCCACAGACACCTTCAAGGTCCACACCTAACGCAACCGAAGCCTCCTTCAAGGTCTTCCCTTTTGGGATATATCCTCTACACCCTGATGGCTGAAAGATGACCAAATATTTTTCGTCTCCGTCTTTACCTCCTGCCATTTCTCTTTTTCCTCTCTATCGTGTTTTGAATGCCGAATCGTGATGCTCTCAAATATAAGAACCAAACTTACTTTATTGTGCCCAACGTTTCTTTACATTAGTTCTCACCCCGGTCATT
>Ga0209705_10001255_pt1 | contig 13359 bp, 8 predicted proteins | sample PPLLaktember2015_5_FD_187262 | JGI IMG/M metagenome (GOLD analysis project Ga0209705, IMG submission 187262) | Freshwater sediment microbial communities from Prairie Pothole Lake near Jamestown, North Dakota, USA - PPLs Lake P8 Core (1) Depth... | ecosystem: Environmental > Aquatic > Freshwater... | reverse complement strand
GCCGCATTGAATCCATCGGCGTTTACAAAGGTATTTTCGGGTGCATAAAATGACAAAGGTTTTGGAGTAAGGAAGTCTTCAGAGCACCGGGGACCAATAAAGACCAGTGTCATTAAAAACAGTATTGTTAAACTTATCTTTTTCATAACCGGTAAATTATAAGGTAATATTAACTTTAAATGAGATGTAGGAGGGAGTGTAGGCATCATTTTCCGGATCCATCCATGACCACTGAGGCGCATAAACCAGTGGATTGTCAGCCACAACCGACAACCTGCAATTGACAATTTTTATCCTTGAGAGCAGGCTGTTGGGAATATTATACGATAGTGATACATTATCCAGCCTGACAAATGAGTTATTCTCCCATACATTGAAGTTAGTCTCATAGCTGTCGACTCTTGCCCATTTATTCCCGGGATTTTCGGGTGTCCAGTAAGGAACATCAACGTAGGTCCCCCTGTCATAGAATGCTTCATTGTTTCTAAGGAAGTTGTCAGCTTTAAGATGCCCCAGATATGAATACATTTTAAACGAAAACTGCCAGTTTTTATACTGGAGGTCATTTCTCAGGCTCAGTCTGACCTTAGGCCTTCTGAAACCCAGAAATTGCTTGTCATCATTTGTGTATTTGCCGTCATCATTAACATCTTCCAGCTTATAATCCCCTACTGAGCGGGAATATGCCGTAGCCTCTGCAGTTTCAGCCACCTGCCAGATCCCGAGAGTTTTGTAATCCCAGATCTCATCGATTGCATGACCTATGAACCATTCATTTGCAATATCATCAACTTCTTTCACTTCTCCTGTAACTGCATCTGTTGTATAGTCCCCGAACAGATGAACGATTTTATTTTTGTTGTGAGAAACTGAAAAATCAGAAGACCAAGTAAAATCTCTTGTCGAAATATTGACTGAGTTAAGGTTAAGCTCAAATCCCGTGTTATTTACCTGTCCCAGATTTGAAAATACACTCGAGTAGCCTGTCACATTAGGTAATTGTCTTGGCATGATCAGATCTTCTGTTCTTGAAAAATATGCTTCAAGGCTTCCTCTTAGTCTCCCCTTCAGTACAGAGAAATCGAGGCCTCCGTTATATGCTGAAGTACGTTCCCATTTAAGATTGGCATTGGCCATCCGGCTTGTATAGAGCTGTGAAACATATTGTTCAACACCGCCTTCGATCAGCAGGAATTTCCCGGAGTTGAGGTTCGAAAGGGCATCATAAATGCCGACACCCCGGTTCCCGTTGACACCATATGATAATCTGACTTTTAACTGATCGATCCAGCTTACATCGAAGAATTCTTCTTCACTTATTGTCCAACCGGCTGCCACCGACCAGAAATTAGCCCTGGGATTCGCCTGTCCAAAGGCTGAATAGCCATCACGGCGGAAAGACCCTGTAAGGTTATACCTTGATTTATACGTGTAATTCAATCGGGCCAGCAATGCATCTCCCGTACTTACCTGATCATCACTTGTCAGGGACACATCTTCAGTCGCGGCCTGCATCCTGTGATAGCCAAGCACATCAGACGGCTGGAAATTCTGTCGCTCCATGTACTCGTACCAGTAATTGTATTTTTCGGCATTCTGAACAAATGTAGCATCGAAGGCATGATCCCCGAAAGTCTTGTTCCATTTCAGCATATTGTTTATCTGCCATTCAAAGATTGTTGTGTTTGCCCTTGAGGCTCTTCCTCCCTGTAGTTCCCATAGAAAATGACCCGATGAATACGTATTATAATCCCTGTTCCAGTTATACCTTGGAATGAATTCAGAAGTGAAGGAAAATCCAAAAGGAAGACCAACGGTTGCATAGATTTTGCTATTCAGCGTATTGTATTTCCTGTAACGATCCCTGAATCTCATCTCCAGCCAGAAATTGGGGGCGTTAATATATCCTGAAGGTGTCAGCTGAAGCGTAACGCCGTCATCCTCAAACATCGAGGAATAAGGTGTATTGAATAAACTGGGTCCGGGAGAAATAGGGCTCTCATCGCGGAATGCCATCTGGGTATTCAATCCGACTTTCAACCAGTCGGTGACAGTTGCTTCAAGATTAAGTCTTGAACGTATCGTGTTGAATTCCTCGTTGTACCTTATACCCTCATTATCGGTGTACCCCAGCGACCAGTAATATGAAACGGCGTCGGAGCTGCCCGACAGGCTGAGGTTATAATCCTGTGTCAGCCCCTTTTGCCATGTATATTGTTTGAAATCAGTCAGTTTTCCGGCCTTGTAATTATTGATTTCAATTGGAGCGAAGCCGATCCTTGAGAGCCATACCTCGTCCAGATCGGTGGCCGCAGTTGAGCCGTCATAGGCTTTCCATTGCTCGAGGGTTACTCCTGAGGGCAGATTCTCGTAGCTGTTATAATAGCCAGGACCGATGGTGGTCTGGCGGCGTTCATTGGCTTCAAAACCAGCGATCCTGCGGGCAATATGCTGTTCACCCGACATCAGCTCATAATGGGAGGGAGAAATGTACGCCATCCCTGTGCTTGTGCTTATGCTGATCACAGGTTTGCCCTTAAGTCCTCTTTTAGTGGTTATAAGGATAACCCCATTGGTTGCACGGGCTCCGTAAATAGCTGCAGATGAAGCATCCTTAAGGATATCAAATGTTTCGATATCCACAGGGTTAATATCGGCAAGGTCCCCGTAATAGATCATCCCGTCAACAACAACCAGCGGAGCATTTGCATTTGCCTGATCGCTGTCGGCTGCTCTTAATGATGTTTCACCACGGATCAGCATATCGCTGGCACTGCTCAGACCTTTGGCACTGGTGCTCAGGTTAACTGCCAGACCTGGTATCGCACCTCTTAACATTGTGGTAACGTTCGAGGTGGCTTCGGTAGCGAGATCTTCGGCATCGATCCTCGATACGGCCCCGGTAAGGTCCTTTTTCTTGACGGTTCCATAACCAATAACAATAACTTCTTCGAGCAGGCCAACGTCAACCTGCATTACCACACTGAAGCTTGTTTGTGTTCCGATTTCGATTTCCTGGGGTTTCATCCCTATAAAGGAAAAAGAGAGGATCCTCACATCAACAGGGATCTGCAATCTGAACTGACCCTCTGCATCTGTAAGGGTCCCGATAGTGGTTCCCCTTACCTGAACCGAAACACCCGGGAGGGGAGTTTGTTGTTCATCAGTTACTTTGCCAGTAACTACTTTCTGCGCTGCCAGACTGACTGATAATCCGGCCAGCACAATAAGCATAAGCAAGATTTTTTTCATAGAGTTAGTTTAAAGGGTAAATAAAAATATATTTATTTATGTAAAAGTATTTAGCTCATGATAGCTTTTGAATGTCGTACAGGTCAGTCACTTAAATGTAAATTGAAAACAAAAATCCACCTCCGATATGTCAAATATATAATAGAATTCAGAATTATGCAACCGATTGCGAAAATATTTTTTAACAAAGGTGTAAATACCAGTTATTTTCCTTCTTTCACGATCACTCCGGGAGGATTGACAAAATAGTACCATGCACTTTCAGCCTTCTCCTTATCAAGTTTGCCGTTATACACCAGGAACCTGTACTTTAAAAGATATTTCTGACGCGGTTCCAGCAGCCAGTCCATATCCTTTGTCGGACAGAAATTTGCAAACATGTCTCCACGGTTGTACTGATTCTCCGGCCATATCCTGAGAGGCTCAGGATAATTATAATTAGTTGGATATGACATCATTACAACACCCGCATAGTCGTTGTCAATATCCCCCTGCACTATGCACCATCTTGCCTTGCTTCCATCTGCATCCTTCCTTGATAACCCTTCAGAAGTAAGGACCATGCTGTTTTTGTTATCCCATTTTTCTGTTGTTCTCCAGCCTAATCCTGCATACCTGTACTCCAGTATTTTAAATGGAGATTCTCCTGCCGTGTTAAGTGCAATATTGAAATCGACAATGAAAAAATCCTGGTTCTCCTGAGGACGGTATACCCTTACACCCTGCAATTCATTCAATGCAACTTTTTCACCGCCTGTCTTCCTGAATACAATATGTTCATGAAGCGCCACAAATTCTGCATAGACTGATCCGCTTTCCACCGATGCAAATTTTGCAAACCTTACTGTACCCTGTTTCGAATTGATGTTCCAGAAATCTATCTTCTCACCTTCATACTCAACTGCCGTCCAGGGATTCCAGATCCCGTAATGGTGATTATGGTCAGGGGGCTGGATACGGGTGAGAACCTGTCCGTTGGGTGCCCAGAGAGGATGAATGAAACCGCTTCTTTTATATGCAGTATCAATTCCCTTCGGCGGATAAACGGTTTTGTAAAAATACTGCAGCAGGTTCTGGTCACCTTTATGAATGACAAGAGTTCCGTTTTCTGCGGTAGCGGTAACAGACTTTATATTTTTTGCCTTACCCTGTACAAGCTCAAAAAGATGCTTCTCACCTGTGCCTGTTACAGTCTGGAGCATCCAGTAAAGCTTACGGTGATCACCCTGCTCCACCTGGAAAGAAACAGGAATCCTGGTCTTGCCTTTTATTTCATATAATTCAAGTAAAGTATCAGAAATAAAAGTCACATTATCAAGATTCAGCATGACAGGAATTTCAATTCCGAATGTGGGTTTTGCGAGAGTGACCTCAAGCGAGGCAATCTTTTGTGAGCTGCCGGTGACCGCCCAAAGCATGGCGGCGGTCAGAAGAATGATTCTGCGTATTGTCTTTATTGTCATAACTGTTTAATATTAAATGAAATGGATCAGTTTTGTCATAGAATAAATCTCAATCTGTCATAATTGAGGCCATTAAATTATTACTTTTTCTATTTATTCGCAACCGATTGCAGATTTTTTCCCGATTTATTTCAGAAAGTCATGTATAGTAATAACTTTGTATTATTATCCAGATCATTATGAAAGGTAGTAAAGAGGTCACAATCTATGATGTTGCAAAAGCTTTAAATCTTTCCCCTTCAACTGTCAGCAGGGGATTAAAAAATCATCCGCATATCAGGAAGGAAACAAGAAAAAAAATTCAGACTGCTGCAAATGAGATGGGATACCGGCAGAATAAATTTGCCAGCAATCTTCGTCTGAAGCACACAAATACTATAGGAATTGTTGTTCCGCGTCTCAATAGTTACTTCATGGCAACGGCTATTGCAGGGATAGAAAAAGTTACATCTGAAAACGGTTATGGGCTTATTATAAGTCAGTCGCTTGAATCGTGGAGGAAGGAGATATCATGCGTAAACACACTGTTCAACAGTCGTGTTGATGGACTTCTGGTGTCGCTTGCATATGATACGAAGAACATGAACCATTTCAATCTACTTTTCAACAAGGACATTCCGGTTGTTTTCTTTGACAGGGTTGCAGATTGCAACGGCTGTATAAGTGTGATAATCGATAATTATAAAGCAGGGTATGAAGTTACATCTCACCTGATCGATCAGGGTTGCAGGCGGATCGTTCATCTTGGAGGGAATATGCTTCGCAATGTATATTCGGAGCGATTCAGGGGATACCGGCAGGCTCTGGCAGATAATAAAATAGAATATGATCCGGTCCTTCTTATAATAAGCGATATGAGCAGTCAGGCAGGAAAGGAAACTGCTCAGAAAATTCTTAAAATGAAACCCCGTCCCGATGGATTGTTTTCATCAAATGACACTACTGCCGCAGCTGCAATTGTTCAACTTGTACAAGCAGGAGTAAAAATTCCTGATGAGATAGCCATTGCAGGTTTTAACAATGAACCTGTCAGTCAGGTTGTCCATCCTAACCTTACAACAGTAGATTATCCGGCCCTGGAGATCGGAGAGATGGCTGCAACATCGCTTATCAATAAGCTTAAAGATTCTTTGAAGGCCGATTTGAGCTCAATTGTCCTGAAACATAACCTGATTGTCAGGGAATCATCACTCAGACAAAATAATAATCAATCACGAAAAACACATTAAGAGGCATGAGGCGGAAATATTCCATAATTCTTATTTCACTGTTATTATTTTCAGCATTAAGAGCTGAAGACGGATACAAGCTCTGGATGAGGTATGATCTCATATCTGATAAGGAATTGCTCGGGCAGTATAATAAATCCATCAGTGGATTAATGATCGAAGGATCGTCATCCACCATGCTCATTGCAGGTGAGGAATTGAGGAATGGCTTGGAGTCAATGCTCGGCAAAGAGATACCTGAGATCACTTCCATAAAGAAACATGGAATAATTATTGCAGGAACTCCTGAGAACTCCGGAATTATTGCTTTTCTTGGACTGAAGGAGAAGCTGGCAGATAAAGGTAATGAAGGCTATATAATCACAACTTCAAAACAGAGACGCAGGAATATATTTGTAATAGCAGCAAACACTGATGCCGGAGTGATGTACGGAATATTCCATTTTCTGCGGTTGATACAGACACATCAGGATATATCTGCACTGGCAGTCGAAAGCTCTCCTAAAACAAAGATCAGGCTTCTCAATCACTGGGATAATCTTAACAGAAGTGTGGAGCGTGGTTATGCCGGATTGTCCCTCTGGAACTGGAAGAATCTTCCAGACTCTGTTGATACCCGATATACGGATTACGCAAGGGCTAACGCTTCTATAGGTATTAACGCTTCGGTTCTGACAAATGTTAATGCGAATTCACTCATCCTTACAAAGGAGTATCTTGTTAAGGTGAATGCTATTGCCAGTGTTTTCAGACCATTTAATATAAAGGTATATCTGACAGCACGGTTCAGCGCTCCTATTGAAATAGGTAAGCTGAAAACTGCTGATCCTCTTGATCCTGAAGTTATAGCATGGTGGAAGAACAAAGCTGATGAGATCTATGAGATCATTCCTGATTTCGGAGGATTCCTGGTGAAAGCAAATTCGGAAGGACAACCAGGTCCTCAAAACTATAACAGATCACATGCTGATGGTGCCAACATGCTTGCTGATGCGGTAGCAAAGCATGGTGGAGTTGTGATGTGGAGAGCTTTCGTTTATGATAACAATGTTCCCGATGATCGGGCAAAACAGGCATATAATGAGTTTGTTCCGCTCGACGGAAAATTCAGGAAGAATGTTCTCGTTCAGGTTAAGAACGGACCTGTGGATTTCCAGCCGCGAGAACCATTTCATCCTCTTTTTGGAGCTATGCCAAAAACTCCTCTTATGCCTGAACTGCAGATCACTCAGGAATACCTTGGCTCATCGGTCCATCTTGTTTTCCTGGCGCCGCTCTTCGAGGAGTGTCTGAAGTCGGATACTTACGCTGGTGGAAAAGGGACACCTGTTGCAAAAGTCATCGATGGCAGGCTCGATAGTTGTGAAATTACTGCCATGGCAGGAGTTTCAAACATAGGAAATGTGAGGAACTGGACCGGTCATCCATTTGCCCAGGCAAACTGGTATGCCTTCGGAAGACTTGCATGGGATCCCTATATGAATTCGTCTGATATAGCTGATGAATGGATAAGGATGACTTTTACCAACAATGCTGAAGCAGTAGGGAGGATCAAAAAAATGATGCTTGATTCGAGGGAGATTGTCGTTAATTATATGACACCCCTTGGTTTACATCATATAATGTATTCAGGTCACCATTATGGTCCGGGACCATGGGTCGACAAGGGAAGAAAAGACTGGACATCAGTATATTATCACAGAGCCGATTCCCTGGGTGCAGGGTTTGACAGAACATCGAAAGGATCTGATGCCGTTGCCCAGTATTTTAAACCCGTGAAGGACATTTATGAAAATATCGGTACCTGTCCTGAAAATTTGTTGCTGTGGTTTCACCATGTGCCATGGGATTATAAGCTTAAATCAGGAAAGTCGTTATGGGATGAGATATGCCTTCGTTATGACAGCGGTGTGAAGTCGGTAAGATGGCTTCAGTCGGAATGGGAAAAATCGAAGGGATTCATTGACAAAGAAAGATTTGAAGAGGTTACAGCTTTATTGGTGAAGCAGGAGAGGGATGCCCGGATCTGGAAAGATGGATGCATACTCTATTTCCAGACCTTTTCAAAACGGCCAATCCCGGAAGCAGTTGAGAAACCTGAAAAAACACTCGATTTTTACAGAAACTATAGGTATACTGATATACCAGGTATTTCAGTAAGATGAAAATTAACCACGGAGTTACACGGAGTAACACGGAGAAGACACGGATTAATCCGTGCAATCCATGAAATCCGTGGTAAAAAAATAATTTCAAACGCATAATGAACGAAATTGCTTTAATTACAGGAGGAGCTTCAGGAATAGGGCTGGCTATTGCAAAGCGGTTTGCGGCAGGTGGGATAAAAGTCGTTATTATCGGCAGAGACACCGCAAAACTGAAAGCAGCCTGCAGAATAATTGGTCCGGACACCGATTTTTTCTCCTGCGATCTTGCCGATCTGGATGCTATTCCATCGCTGGTCCAGCAGATTATTGACAGGTACGGCAGGATAGATATACTTGTAAACAATGCAGGGATCAACCTTAAAAAAGAAATCCTTGACGTTACTGACGATGAATATCAGAAGATAATACTGACAAACCAGACCTCAGTTTTCTGTATCACCAGGGCTGTGGCTGGTTTTATGAAGGAACAGGGTGAAGGATGCATATTGAATATAAGTTCAATGGCCTCAATATACGGGATTCCCTATGTTGTTGCATATACAGCTTCAAAATCAGCAATTGAGGGTATGACGCGTGCGATGGCCGTGGAACTTTCGCCATCCGGAATAAGAGTTAACTGTATTGCTCCGGGGTTCATTAAGACTAACATGTCGTCGTTAGCTCTGGAAAAGGATCCGGAACGGAAAAAGAAGGTGCTTTCCCGGACACCTATGGGACGGCTTGGAAAACCTGAAGAGGTAGCAAACGCAGCTTATTTTTTGGTTTCAGAAGAAGCCTCCTTTATAACCGGTGTGGTGCTACCGGTAGATGGAGGAAATTCAATAGGATTTTAAAGACAAAAGACAAAAGAGAAGTGTTATGAAAATTACAGAAGCAAAAGTAATAGTCTGTTCCCCGGGAAGGAACTTTGTGACACTTAAGATATTTACCGATGAGGGTATTTATGGACTTGGTGATGCCACGCTCAATGGCATGGAAAAAGCTGTTGCCTCTTACCTCGAAAATTACTGCGTTCCTGTATTGATAGGCAAAGACCCCCGCAATACTGAAGATATATGGCACTATTTCTACAGAGGTGTTTACTGGAAGAGAGGTTCAGTAAGCATGACGGCTGTTTCCGCCATCGATATGGCTCTCTGGGATATCAAGGGGAAAGCGCTTAACACTCCTCTGCATAATCTGATCGGCGGAAAAAGCAGGGACAGGATATTGGTCTACTGCCATGCAAACGGGAAAGACACGGAGGAGACGATCGATAAGGTAGGCGGGAAACTAGATAAGGGATTCAGGGCTGTGAGGGTTCAGTCAGGGATTCCCGGAATTGAGCATACATACGGAGTGCCAATGGATAACAAGCCATATGAGCCGGCTACAAAAGGGCTGGCACATGAAGAATACTGGGACACATCTAAATATCTGAATTTTCTTCCTTCATTGTTTTCAAAGGTTAGGGATGCTTATGGTGAGGATATTCATCTCCTGCATGATGCTCATCACCGCTGCACTCCTGTTGAAGCTGCCCGTCTGGCAAAAGAGCTTGAACCCTTCCATCTCTTCTGGCTTGAAGATCCGGTAACCGGAGAACTGCAGGAAGGACTGAGAATGATAAGAAAACACTCAACGACACCAATTGCTATAGGTGAGGTATTCAATTCAATATATGATTATACAACTTTACTCTCTGAACAGCTTATCGACTATATCAGGATGCCTCTTGTTCATGGTGGAGGGATAACACACCTTATGAAAGTGGCTGCAATGGCTTCTGTTTATCATATCAATACAGGGTTCCATGGCGCAACAGATCTGTCTCCGGTGAACCTGGCAGCCGCTCTCCATTTCAATACGGCAATCAACAATTTCGGAATACTGGAATATATGCCCCACCAGGAAATAGTGCACGAGGTGTTTAAAATTAATTATAAATTTGATGATGGTTATATGTTTATCGATGACTCCCCGGGCATCGGAGTGGATATCGATGAGAAGAAAGCTTCAGAATTTCCGTACGAAAAGGCTTCTCTTCCCGTGAACAGAAAAACCGACGGAACTATGTTTTATTGGTAAAAATAAGTGCCTAAAGTGAGCTAGAGTTTGGAGTGACTAAAGTTAAAAGAAAAAATAACTTTAATTACTCTAGGCACTCTAGGCACTCCAAACTTTTAATTTATGTTATTATTAGGAATCGATTTAGGAAGCTCCTCAGTGAAGGCTTCAATTATTGACGGGGAATCAGGCAAATGCCTGGCTTCAGCCTTTTATCCGAAAGATGAAATGAAAATCATTGCCCTTAAACCAGGATGGGCTGAACAGGAACCGGATTTATGGTGGTCAAACCTGAAATCTGCAATTCTTGACTGTAACAATCAGCTTGGGGCAAAAAAGAATAGTATTGGTGCTATAGGCATCTCATACCAGATGCATGGTCTGGTAACAGTTGATAAAGATTTCAAAGTTTTGCGTCCTTCGATAATCTGGTGCGACAGCAGGGCGGTGAAGTACGGAGAAAAAGCATTTAATGCATTGGGCAGGGATTTTTGTTTTTCCCATTTGCTGAATTCACCCGGTAATTTCACAGCCGCCAAACTTGCCTGGGTGAAGGAAAATGAACCAGGACTTTTTGATAGGATCCATAAGATAATGCTGCCTGGTGATTATGTAGCAATGAGGATGACAAGCGAGGTGATGACTTCATTTACTGGACTTTCGGAAGGCATATTCTGGGACTTTGCAACCAATAAGCTTTCAAATGAGATTATGAACTTCTTTGGCTTTAGCCCTGAGATAATACCTGAACAAAAGGCATCATTTTCTGAACAAGGCAGGCTTAAAAAAGATATAGCATCAGAGCTTGGATTACCGGAAGGAATTCAAGTCTCCTACAGGGCAGGGGATCAACCAAATAATGCATTATCGCTTAATGTCCTGAATCCCGGAGAAGTTGCTGCAACAGCAGGAACTTCAGGAGTGATATATGGTGTGACTGATCAAAAGAAATATGATCCCCAGTCACGTGTAAATACTTTTTTACATGTAAATCATTCTATTGAGAATCAGCGGCTAGGTGTCCTGCTTTGTATTAACGGAACAGGAATACTGAACTCATGGCTGAAAAGGAATACAGGCAAAAGCCTGTCATATGACGATATGAACACTTTGGCCTCATCGGTAGCTCCCGGATCAGATGGTCTCACTATTCTTCCATTTGGGAATGGAGCAGAAAGGATCCTTATGAATAAAGATATCGGATGCCGTGTTGCAGGGTTAGACTTCAACAGGAATTCAAATGCCCATCTATACAGGGCTGCTCAGGAGGGCATCGCCTTCTCATTCAGGTATGGACTTGACATAATGAAAAAGACAGGAATCGATCCGGGAGTAATAAGAGCCGGCAAAGCAAATATGTTTCAGAGTCCAGTATTCAGGGAAGCTTTATCATGTACAACAGGAGTTGAAATTCACCTTTACAATACTGACGGGTCAATAGGGGCTGCCCGTGGTGCAGGAATTGGCTGTGGTTTCTATAAATCTGAAAAAGAGGCATTCGCCGGACTCAGGACGGTAGGTGAGACTCAACCGGATAAATCCAGAATTAGTGCATATGAGGAGGCATATTTAAAATGGAAAAATCTCCTCGCAGCTGTATGATAATTTTTTGAGTCTTTCCTGGCGAACTTTACGATTTCTTAGCGTACTTTGCGGTTAACGGATTTATTGCTAAATACCATTTAAAACTAACTGATATGATCTACAAAGGCAAAAAAGAATTTTATCCCGGAATCGGGAAAATTGAATACGAAGGGAAGAAATCAAAGAATCCCCTGGCATTCAGATGGTATAATCCTGAACAGATTGTTTCAGGCAAAAAGATGAAGGATCATCTTCGCTTTGCAATCGCTTACTGGCATTCATTCTGCGGCGATGGAACCGATCAGTTTGGCAATGCCACGCATAATTATCCGTGGAAAGACCTTCTGGCTGATGATAAAATAAAGCAGAGGCTGGATGCTGCATTTGAATTCATAACAAAGATCGGTGCACCTTATTACTGTTTTCATGATGTGGACGTTGTTGGAGGTGACGGATCGGTTTTCGATATTGAAAAACGGCTCGGGAAATTCGTTCCTGTCATGAAAAAATTGCAGGAACAGACGGGAGTGAAGCTTCTGTGGGGTACTGCAAACCTGTTCTCAAACCCAAGGTATATGAACGGAGCTGCTACCAATCCTGATTTCGCAGTTGTCACAAATGCCGCGGTCCAGCTTAAAAATGCAATTGATGCCACGATTGCACTTGGCGGGGAAAACTATGTTTTCTGGGGAGGCCGCGAGGGATACATGAGCCTTCATAACACAGATATGAAGAAGGAGCTTGAACACATGGGCATGATGCTGTCGCTTGCAAGGGATTACGGAAGGAAGAAAGGTTTCAAAGGTACCTTCCTTATTGAACCCAAACCGATGGAACCTACCAAACATCAGTACGATTATGATGCTGCAACTGTAATAGGATTTCTTAAAAATTATGGCCTCGAAAAAGACTTCAAGCTAAATATTGAGGTTAATCATGCAACTCTGGCAGGGCACACATTTGCCCACGATCTTCAGGTAGCTGCATGCGATGGGCTCATTGGCAGCATTGATGCCAATAAGGGAGATTACCAGAATGGATGGGATACCGATGAATTCCCGACCAATGTCTATGAGATTACCGAAGCAATGCTGGTGATACTGCAGACAGGAGGATTTAAGACGGGTGGGATCAATTTTGATGCACACATACGAAGGAATTCAACTGACCTTGAAGATCTGTTCATCGCGCATGTAAGCGGCATGGATACTTTTGCCAGGGCTCTCATAATTGCTGATAAAATCCTGAATGACAGCGATTACCTTAAAATGAAGAAGAAGAGGTATGAGTCATTTGGCAAAGGCCCGGGTAAGGAATATGAGACGGGCAGGCTGACACTTGAGGATCTCAGGGGCATAGCACTGAAAGGCGGTGAACCTGCTGTCAGGAGCGGCAAGCAGGAGTTGCTTGAGCAGTTAATAAATATGTATCTGGAATAAGGTTCTAAAACCTGTCTGCAGACAACAATTAAGATCTGCGAAAATCAGCGCGATCAGCGCGATCAGCGGGAGATAAAAGCTTATTTCCCGCGGATTACGCAGATTGGCGCTGATTTTCAAATGCTGGTGGCTGTAATTTCAAATACAGGTGGGTTGGCAATTGACTTCTTCACCTTGC
>Ga0209705_10001251_pt1 | contig 13371 bp, 12 predicted proteins | sample PPLLaktember2015_5_FD_187262 | JGI IMG/M metagenome (GOLD analysis project Ga0209705, IMG submission 187262) | Freshwater sediment microbial communities from Prairie Pothole Lake near Jamestown, North Dakota, USA - PPLs Lake P8 Core (1) Depth... | ecosystem: Environmental > Aquatic > Freshwater... | reverse complement strand
GGCTGGATCAGGGTTGCCCCCATTGTCCAAAATTCCCCACTGCTGCCTCCCGTAGGAGTCTGGGCCGTGTCTCAGTCCCAGTGTGGCTGGTCGTCCTCTCAGACCAGCTACGGATCGTCGCCTTGGTAGGCCATTACCCCACCAACTAGCTAATCCGGCATCGGCCGCTCCTCTCGCGCGAGGCCTTGCGGTCCCCCGCTTTCATCTTTCGATCTCATGCGGTATTAGCCAGTCTTTCGACTGGTTATCCCCCACAAGAGGACACGTTCCGATGCATTACTCACCCGTTCGCCACTCGCCACCAGGGTTGCCCCCGTGCTGCCGTTCGACTTGCATGTGTAAGGCATGCCGCCAGCGTTCAATCTGAGCCAGGATCAAACTCTTCAATTAAAAAATTTGAAACTATCCGGCATTACTGCCGGTCGCGGGCGCGGCTTGAGGCCGCGCCAACTTCTCGCTCAAAGTAAAACGGAGTTACTTCGTACTACTTTGATGCGAGCACTAGATGCTTAAGCCTTCCGCATCGAGCGCCCACACCTATCGGCTGCGAATTTTTAAAGAGCTGGTTGCGGGGAGAGGATTTGAACCTCTGACCTTCGGGTTATGAGCCCGACGAGCTGCCAGACTGCTCCACCCCGCGTCCGAAGAGGCGGAATTATAGCGACTTTGAGAAAAATGTGTCAATAAATCTGCCGGCGGAGCGCCCAGACTGGCTAGACGCCGCGGCGGTCCAGCAGCGCCTGCGAGAGCGTGCCGGCATCCACATACTCCAGCTCGCCTCCCAGGGGTACCCCGCGCGCTATTCGACTGACGCGGATGCCCCGCGCACGCAGCATCTCGGCAATGTAGTGGGCGGTCGCCTCACCTTCATTGGTGAAGTTCGTCGCCAACACGACCTCGAGGACCTCGCCTTCGGTCGCCCGGGCGAGCAGCCGCTCCAATCCGATCTCGCGTGGCCCCACGCCGTCCAGTGGCGAAAGGCGACCCATCAAGACAAAGTACATGCCCGAGTAGGCTGCAGTTTGTTCCACCATCGAGAGGTCGGCGGGCGTCTCCACCACGCACAACATCGAGCGATCGCGCCTTGGGGAACGGCACAGCGCGCACACCTCTTCTTCGGTGTAGTTGTTGCATAGGGCGCAGTGACGTACCCGGACAAGTGCCTCGGCCAAGGCCTTCGACAGTTGCTCTGCCCCCCCGCGGTCATGCTGCAACAGGTGGTAAGCCATGCGCTGGGCCGATCGGGGGCCCACGCCCGGAAGAACCCGCAGCGCCTCCAACAGCCTGTCCAGGCCTTTCGCGCCCGGGACCGATTCCCTGCCCACAGTCGTCTCAGAACGGCAATTTCATACCCGGGGGCAAGCCCAGGCCTGCTGTCACACCGCCCATTTTCTCCGCCACGGTGGCTTCGACCTTTCGCGCCGCGTCGTTGTAGGCGGCTGTCAGGAGGTCCTCAAGCATTTCCCGGTCATCGCCGGTCACACTGGGATCAATCGACACGCGCCGCACTTCGTGCTTGCAGGTCATCAGCACCTTGATCGTGCCCGAACCCGCCTGGCCCTCGACCTCGACCGAGGCCAGCTGCTCCTGCATACGGCGCATGTTCTCCTGCATCATCTGCGCCTGTTTCATCAACTGGCCGATATTGCCGCGCATGCCTTCCTCCCGAGCTAGGACTTGTCGTCGTTGGACCTGACGCCAGAATTCACGATCTTGCCATCGAAAATGTCGACCAGATCCTGCACGAATCGGTCGCCCTGCACCGTGCGCACGGCATCGGCACGTCGCGTTTCCTGCGCCTGCGATTCGATCTTCGCTGCCGTCGTGCCGGTTGCTTCGCCCACCGTCACTTTGAGTGAGATTCCGCTCCCGAAATGTCGCTCCAGCCCTGCCTTGAGCTTGTCCCGGTAACCCGGGTCAGCCAAATAGGCTTTCGATTTCGGCACTGCCAGTTCGAACTGACCGGGCTCGTGGCGAGCCAGGACGGAGTTGCGTGCCAGTTCCCGCGCCGCGCCTGCAACCGGCAGATGCTTGACCAGGGCAGGCCAATCGCCGTCGAAGCCTTGCCCCTGCGCAGCCCCTTGCTCCGCGTTCGCATTCGACTGTGATCGAGGTACCGCAGGCACCGGCGCTTCGGTTTTCACCTGCACACGTGGCGCAGCAGCAACGGGCGACTCCAGCTTCTCGGCTGATTGCGCTTCTGGCCGGAAGGCGATCATGCGCAGTAGCGTCATCAGGAATCCGGCATGCTCATCAGGCGCCAGATCGAGGTCCTGTCGGCCCTGCAAGGCGATCTGATAGCACAACTGCACAGAATCCGGGTCCATGCGGCGCGCGAGCAGGACAAGTCTGTCGCGCTCCGGGCCGTCCGCGTCGGGCGCAATGCCTGTCGCGTGCACCAGCGCCAGTTGGAGCAGCAGTCCCGCCAGTTCCTGCAGTGCGGAGTCGAAAGACAGGCTGCGGGCCTGCATTTCGTCGGCGACTGCCAGCGCTTGACGCCCGTCCGCCTCTGCGATCGCGTCCAGCATCTGCAACAGGTAGGCCTGATCCACAGTACCCAGCATTTCCCGCGCGCCTTCCAGCGTGACCTGCCCTGCGCCATGTGCAATCGCTTGATCCAGCAGAGACAGCGCGTCGCGCATGCTCCCGGCCGCCGCCCGTCCGATAAGGGCAAGTGCTTCGGGCTTGAAGGTTATGCGCTCCGCTTCGAGCAGTTTTGACAGGTGGGCCGCAATGGCGGTACTCGGCATTTGTTTCAGGTTGAACTGCAGGCACCGCGACAGCACTGTCACCGGCACCTTCTGCGGATCGGTTGTCGCAAGGATGAATTTCAGGTGCTCGGGGGGCTCCTCAAGCGTCTTCAGCATTGCATTGAATGCCGAGTTCGAGAGCATGTGCACTTCATCGATGACGTAGACCTTGAACCGCCCCCGCGTGGGCGCGTACTGTGCCGTGTCCAGGAGCTGGCGCATCTCGTCCACCTTCGTATTCGTGGCCGCATCGACTTCGAGCATGTCGACGAAGCGACCGCCGTCGATCTCCTGGCATGCGCTGCACCGACCACAGGGCTGCGCCGTGATGCCGGACTCGCAATTCAGGCATTTGGCGAGAATGCGGGCGAGCGTGGTCTTGCCCACGCCGCGCGTTCCGGTAAACAGGTAGGCATGGTGCAGGCGCTTCTGTTCGAGCGCATGACGCAGCGCGCGCACGACATGCTCCTGTCCCACGAGCGATTCGAAGTCGCGCGGCCGCCACTTGCGGGCAAGCACTTGATAGCTCATCTACGACATCCTGTCGGAAGATCCCCGGCACAAAGGGAGCCACAGGCCCCCTTTGTGCCGCCGAATTGGTGGCGAGCCTAACCCCCGGCACTTGCAGGACCCAGCTGTGGCTGCTTCCTTCCGGACCTGACCAGGTTCACCGGACTGCAATGCGGGGAGGCCCGCCGTTGTCTGCTGGCGGAGAGAGTGGGATTCGAACCCACGATACGCTATTAACGTATACACGCTTTCCAAGCGTGCGCCTTCAGCCGCTCGGCCATCTCTCCATCCGTTTGTGCAATCGCGTCGCTCCGCAATGGCCGCATTCTACCGCGCCGGATTCACAACCGGTAGTCGAGCGCCAGCCGCTGCTGCAGTTCGCGGGCGATGCGCAGGGATTCCTTGAGCATCGTGCTGTCGAGACGGCCGAGGTTCGCAGGATCGATGCGATTGTGCAGGGCCGCGTCCGTCCCTTGCCCGCGCGCCTGCACCCGCAGGCGAATGGCCTGGATCGCGAAGAACGCGCCGACCGAGGCTTCCGCGTGCGCATCGCTCATGCCAATCGCGGCGCGCACCGCGCGCAACCGCCCGGCGGTGTTCGTCTGGGGAATAGCGTGCGCCAAGGCATAGATGCGCGCCGCATCGATGAAGATGCGCGCGCCATGCAGCTTGAGGTCGATCGTGCCCTCGGCGCCGGGGGCGCCGTCCGTCACGAAGCCGCCGAGCCTGCCCAGCGCCGGCTGCGCCTGGAGGGCATTGTCCGCCATGTGCCGCAGGAACACGGGGGAGCGACGCACGCGCTCGTGCACCCATGCGTGCAGCTGGTCGGCGAGTGCATCGTCTCCGTAGATCGGCCTGAAATCGAAACAGATCACGGCGTCCAGCAGCGCCTTGGGCAGCGTCGTTTCGACCCAGCTCGCCATCTTCGCGCGCCATTCGTCCAGTGAAAGGCACAGCTCGGGATTCGACGCCATGACGTTGCCCTTGCACAAGGCGAAGCCGCATGCATCGAGCGCCTCATTGACTGCACGCGCGAACGGCAGCAGGCGCTCGCGCACGCGCGGCGGCGGTGCATCGTCGTGCGCCACGAACAGCAGGCCGTTGTCCTGATCGGAACTGAAGGTCTGCTCCAGTCTGCCCTCGCTGCCGAAAGCGAGCCAGCACCAGCTGACGCGCTCGAGATCGTGGCGCTGGCGCACGATTTCGATGACCCGGTGCGACAGGCGGTCGTTGAGCACCGACACGAGCGCCATGAGCTGCTCGGCGGCAACGCCGTGCTCGACCAGCCCCGCGGTCAGCTTGCGTATGTCGGCCGCGATCTCCGCCAGAACCTCGATTTCCCGGGCGAGCTGGATTTCCATCGTCACCTCGCCCAGCCCGAGGCGCTGCAGCGTGAACAGGTCGCGCTCGGATACCACGCCGAGCAGCCGGCCCTGGTCGGTCACGAGAACGTGGCGAATGCGCCCGGAGCTCATCAACAGCGCCGCCTCGTAGGCGAGCGCATGGGCGGGAAGCGTGCGCGGCTCGCGCGTCATCCGTTCCGCCACGGGCCGGGCACCCGCGCCGTCCGCGAGCGTGCTCACGATATCGTGCGATGTGACGATGCCGATCGGCCGCTGCGCGCCGTCGAGCACGATCACCGATCCGACACCCTTGGCCCGCATCAGCGCCGCCACTTCGGCCACCGGGCGCGCCTGATCGCAGGTGATCGTCACGCCGCGCAGCAGCGAGCGCAGCGGGCGTGCGAAGGTCTGCTGTTCTTCGGCGATGCGCCGTTCCAGGTGGTCGTATCTACCGGGCATTTGCGCGCACCCTGCAGCCTAATACTGCAGCCTGGCGTAGTAGGACTTGCGCGAAGCTTCGAGCGCCTGCCCGAGGGTCCGGATGCCGCGCTCGGCGAGCAGCGGCAGCAGTTTCAACAGGATTTCCGCGGTCAGCAGCGCGTCCCCCAGCGCAGTATGCCGGCCCATGACGCTCACGCCCAGGCGCGCAGCAATCGCCTCGAGGCTGTGATCCTCCAGGCTCGGGTGCGCGACTGCCGAGAGCAGCAGGGTGTCGAGCACCGGCTGGCTGAAGCGCACGCCGCTGCTCGCCTGCTTCAGCTCGAGAAATCGCATGTCGAAAGCGGCGTTGTGCGCGACCAGGACCGTATCCTCGCAGAAATGGTGGAAGGACGGCAGCACCTCGCCGATCGCCGGCTGATTGCGGAGCGTCGCCGCATCGATCCGGTGCACGCGCGCCGAATCGGGGTTGAGGGCCCGGCGCGGATTGACCAGCTGCTCGAACACCTCGTTGCGCAGCAACCTGCCGTTGACGACGCGCACCGCGCCGATGCTGATAATCTCGTCGCCCGCCGAGGGCTCGAGACCGGTCGTCTCGGTGTCGAACACGGTGTAGCTGAGCCGCACGAGCGGCGCCTCGTTGAGCGCGGCCGGCACCGCGTCGCGCGCAAACAGGTCGAAGTCGTAGTACTCGGGCCGGCTCGGCGCGACGCCGCCTGCGCGCACCGCCACCCCGGGCCGCTTCGCGCCCGGGATCAGGAAGCGGAAGCCCCCGGAGCGCAGGCCCCCGACGCCTTCGCTCCAATACCAAACCTCGCCGCCGTGCTGCTCCAGCACGTCCCGCACCGCAAGCGGCGTGTGTTCCGCGCCGCCCTCCATCGGCTGCAGCTCCCACTGCGTCAGTGCATCGCTGGCGACGATCGTGCCGCTCCACGCCATGTCAATCTCCGCGTAACGCTCCGCAGGACGGGCCCGCAGTTCGAGCCTGCGCACGCCATACTCGTCGCGCAGGCGCGCGGCAAGATGGACCATGGCCTGCACGAGCGCATAGCTGTCGAGGCGCACCCAGAGCTCCTCGTCGACCTCGTCAAGCTCCGTGGCAACGCCGAGCGCACCCGCGATGCGCAAGCGCGCGAACTCGAGCAGATCCGTGACCCGCATGTCCTCGAGCCGCAGCGCCGCCTTCAAGGCGTCCGCGTACTCGCGCAACGCATCGTTGAGGGTGGTCGCGAGCGTACGCGATTCGGCGGCGATGATGTCGATGAACTGCGTGCGCCGCCGCGATTCGATTTCGGGGTACGCGGCAAGGTTCTCCGCCGCGGCGCGGATGTTGGCCGCCGGCGCGCGGATGCGCGCCGCGAGCAGCTGCAGCAGCGAGCGGCGCTGGGACTCGCGACCGAGCAACTCGGTGACGTCCTCCAGCGCGAGCACCAGGCCGCCGAGTCGCGCTTGCGCGCCGAGAAACGGTGCCACCTGCACCTTGAGCAAGCGCCCGGCAGCCGTGACCGTCACCAGGCGCGCGCTCGGCAGGCGCTCGCCGCGCTCCACGCTGCGCTCGAGCCTCTGCGCCGCGTGCTCGATCTGCGCGCGATCGATCAGGCCGAACAACGACCGTCCGAGGCCGACCAGCGGTGGGCGGGCGGCGACGTCCGTCGCTGCGAACAGCATCCGCGCCTGCTCGTTGTAGAGCAGGATCGTGCCGTCGGCGTTGCAGACCATAACGCCCTGGGTCAGCTCGGACATCAGCGCCGCCAGTCGGTTGCGCTCTTCCTCGAGCCGCGAACGCGCCTCCGCGGCGCGTGCTTCGCTGTCGCGCTGCAGGCCGCGGTAGGCTTCAGCGAGCTCGTTGACCGCGGCCGCGACCCCGGCGAGCGGGCCGCCGTGCGCCTCCAGCCGCAGTGCGGCGTTGGCGCTTTGGATCAGGCGGGTGTGCTCGGCGAGATCTTGCGCCGCGGTGAGGTAGCCGCCCAGCACCCATTTCACGGCGGCAGCGCAGGCGAGCAGCAGCAGCAGCGCGCCGAACAACAGTGCCGGCGTGCGCTGCGCCAGGATGCGCATCAGCGCCGCCGCGTCTGCCTCGGGCAGGCCGGCCGCGAGCAGCATGAAAAGCCCCGCCGGCACGGCCAGCGCGACGCCGTACAGCGCTGCGATCCAGGCGAGCAGCCTGCCGCGCGTGCTCATGCGCCGCCCGGGGACCCCCGTTCCTGCAGCAGCTCGCCGATGCGCGCGACCAACTCGGCATTGGAAAACGGCTTCGTCACGTACGCGTCCGCGCCCAGCGACAGGCCCTTGGTCATCTCGGCCTCGCGCCCCTTCGCCGACAGCATCACGATCCTGATGTTGCTCCATTCGGGATGCGCGCGGATGCGCTGGCAGACATCGTAGCCGCTCTTCTCCGGCATCATGACGTCGAGCAGCACGAGGTCCGGCGCCACGGCCTGCACCTGCCGCAAGGCCGCCGCGCCGTCCGCGGCGACGTGCACCTCGTAGCCGCTTTGCCGCAGCAGGAACTCGAGCGAAGCGACGATATTGGGCTCGTCGTCGACGATCAATACTTTCTTGGCCATCGCGTCTCTCCACGCCCGCGCACCGGGCGCTGCTAGTTGACGAATCTTCCCATCAGCCGGGCAATGCTCCGGGCGACCTCGCCTTCGAGGGGAAACGACAGCATGCCCATCACCGAATAGCCGAGCATCCAGGGCATCAGGTAGAAGCGCACCATGAAGAAGAACCAGGCCACGTAGAGCGGCACCAGGGGCTGGATGAGGAACTCCGGCGTGACCGGCTTGAAGAGCCTGAGCAGCGGGTCGGTCGAGCGCACGAAGAAGCGCATGAAGAAGAACCTGCTGTTCTCCGGCAGGAAGATCCGCATGGCCGTGCGCCCGATCAGCGTCCACATGATCATGCCGAGGACGTAGTCGAGGATGATGACCCAGATCGGAAACGGATTTTCCATGCGAGTACCGCCTTGCGGGAATTGTAGGGCCGGACAGCCAAAAAAAAACCGGGGCGACGCATCGCCCCGGTTCGAGTCGAAAAGCTAGCTCAGTGCGTGGTACCGAGGATCGTCTGACCCTTCGGAATGCGCACTTCGTCCACCATGTCCTGCGTGGCCTTGTCGGGCGCGGGCGTGAGCAGCGTGACCACCACCATGGCGACCACGCTGGCCGCCGCGCCGACGATGCCAAAGCGCAGGTCGTCCATGCCCCACCAGGGCGTCATGCCACCCCACTTCACCGCGTACAGGTACCAGGTACCCGCAGCCAAGCCGACCAGCATGCCCGCGATGGCACCCGCCTGATTGGCGCGCTTCCACCAGATGCCGAGCACCAGCGGGAAGAACAGGCCGGACATGGCGAAGTCGAACGCCCACGCCACCGCCCCCAGGATCCCGGTGAGCCGCATGCTCGCCACCAGGGCGCCTGCGGCGCCGATGGCGATGAGCAGCACGCGCGCCACGATCAGTCGACGCTTCACGTCGGCCTTCGGGTCGATGATCTTGTAGTACAGATCATGCGACAGCGCGTTGGCGATCGCCAGCAGCAATCCGTCCGCGGTGGACATCGCCGCCGCCATGCCGCCCGCAGCCACCAGGCCCGAAATCACGTACGGCAACCCCGCGATCTCCGGAGTGGCCAGCACGACGATGTCGGCGCGCATGAAGAACTCGTTGATCTGCACGATGCCATCGCCGTTGGAATCGACGACCTTGGCAAAGCCCACCGAGCTCCACTTCTGCACCCACTGCAGCGCGTTCACCTCCGCCAGGGACTTGCCGATCACGCTGGTGGCGAGATTCGGGTCGAGCACCTGCAGCTTGGTGAAGGTCGCCAGCGCCGGTGCCGTGAAGTACAGCAGGAAGATGAAGAACAGCGACCAGGCCACCGACGCGCGCGCCGAGCGCACCGACGGCGTCGTGAAGTAGCGCATCAGGATGTGCGGCAGCGAAGCCGTGCCGATCATCATGCACGCCACCAACGTCACAAAGCGCCATGCGGCGACAAACGAGTCGGCCGGGGCATTGTGCAATGTCGTCAGCGCGGTCATGACCCCCTGGGAGGCGGCCGGCTTCAGCACGCCCACCTGGTGCATCTGCTCCAGTTCGGCGATGCGCTGGATCGCTTCGCCGTACACCAGGTGCGGGATGACGCCGAAGCCCTGCTTGTTCGACATCCAGATCACCGGCACGAGGTAGGCGACGATCAGCACGATGTACTGGGCCACCTGCGTCCAGGTCACCGCACGCATGCCGCCCAACATCGAGCACAACAGGATGCCCACCAGGCCGAACCACACGCCGACCCCGTAGGGGATCAGCAGGGCGCGCGAGGCGATCGTCCCGGTCGCGTCGATCTGCGCCGTCACGTAGGTGAACGACGCGATCACCAGCACCAGCACCGCGCACAGGCGCGCAAAGTTGCCGCCGTAGCGCGTGCCGATGAAGTCCGGCACGGTGTAGCAGCCGAACTTCCTCAGGTAGGGCGCCATCAGCACCGCCACCAGCACATAGCCGCCCGTCCAGCCCACTACAAACGCGAGATACGGGTGGCCGCCCATGTAGATGCCGCCGGCCATGGCCACGAACGAGGCGCCCGACATCCAGTCCGCGGCGGTCGCCATGCCGTTGAACACCGTAGGCACCTGTCGGCCCGCAACATAGTAGGCATCGAGCTGCATGGTGCGCGACAGCCAGCCGATCAGCGCATAGATGAAGATGGTGAAGCCCACGAACATCAGGCCGATCGTGTCCTCCTTGACCCCCATCGATTCGGCGATTGCCATCAGGCCGACGAACAGGAGGAAGCCGCCCGTGTAGAAGGTGTAGATCTTGGGCAGGTTGTCGATGAACGAGCCCTGCATTCTGAACAGAGACATTGTCATTTCCCCCTTTATTCCGGTTCGGCCATGCCGCACTCGACATCGATCTTGTGCTGCTGCCACGAGAACACGAACAGTTGCACGACGAAGATGATGAGCGAGCCTTGCGCGGCCATGTAGTAGCCGAGCGGGAAGTGGTTGAACGTGATCGCGTTGAGGTCTGTCGCGTACCAGTGCACCACGTAGGAGAAGATGAACCAGATGATCATGTGCACGATCATCAGGCTCCTCGTCCGCTTCCAGTGGATTTCTCTGTTGGCTGCTTCCGTGCTCATTGCATGCCCTCCTCTTTTGTTGTCCCCTCGCCCGGTTGCCCGGGCCATGCTTTTGCAGGCCGGCCGATTCTAGCCCATGTCAATACTGGCCGTGCACGGCTCCGACCCCTGATAATGCGGCGGTGCAACCATCATCCGTATCCCGCCTGACGGCATCCCTGCAAGCCTGGCTGCGACGCTGGCGCCGGGCCGAACCCGTGCACGACGCAGACGCGCTGCGCGATTTCCTGCAGACGCGCGCCAGCCATGTCGCGCAGATGACGCTGTACGGATACCTGCGTACCCGCGCCGGCACGCGCTTTCCGGAGTTGTTCGACAACGACGCCTTCGCCACGTCGATGAACATCGCCAAATGGCACGTGTGGCTCGCCTGCCTGGCGGATCTCACGGTGCACGCGGGCTCGCTCCTGCGCCGCGCCAACGCGCCGGCTGAACGGGTCGGACCGCTGATGCAGCGGCTCGTCGGGGAGATCCTGGAGAGCACCGGCATTCCCGCAGACGCGGGTCCGGAGTACAGCGCGCACGCGCAGCGCGTGCGTGCCCGGCTTGCCCTGTGCCACTGGCCCCCGCTCACGAACGAGGAAGCCGCATTCGTGGAGAGTCCGACCGCGCTGGTGTACTGGGCGCCGGTCGTCGACGACCTCAAGGCCCTCGACGAGGACATCGTGCGCAACTCGATCCGGTATCGCTGGCATGAGGTCCGACGCGATCTGAGCCGCAATCTGGATCCGGCGGCAGTCATGGGTTCTGCCGACTAGTTGTTTGGACGCCCGATGCTAGTCCGTGCAATTTGCCCGAACCACTGGGGGAAACCCTAGATTTCCGCGCTGCACCGCAGCACGGTGCTGCGGTGCATTACGTGCCGGGATCCTGCATCATCAGCTGCACCAGCCCCGCTACCGAATCCGCGCCCATCTTCTCCATCACCTTGGCGCGATGGAACTCGACCGTCTTCACGCTGATCGCGAGCTCGTCCGCGATCACCTTGTTCAACTTGCCCTCGACCACGCGCTGCATGACCTCGCGCTCGCGCTCGGTGAGCGTGGCGGTGCGCTCGGCGAGCTGCAAGCGCCGCGTACGCCGCTCGCGCAGCTGTGCATCGCGCTCGAACGCGCGCTGGATGATGGCGAGCACGTCGCGGTAGCTGAAGGGCTTCTGGATGAAATCCACCGCGCCGCCCTTCAGGGCGCTTACCGCGGTCGGCACGTCGCCGTGGCCACTCACGAACACGATCGGGATCTCGACGCCCTCGCGCTTGAGGTACTCCTGCAGCTCGAGGCCGCTCATGCCGGGCAGCCGCACGTCGAGCACCAGGCACGCGAGCCCGCCTGCGCGATACGACGCGATGAATTCGGCGGCGGTGGCGAAGGTCTGCACGGCGATGCCGTTCGATTCCATGAGCCAGCGCCACAGCGTGCGGATGGCCTCGTCATCGTCGACGATGTAGGCGGTGGGCCTCGCGTCGTTCGCGCTCATGCGCCTTCCCCGAGCAGCTCCCGCACCCGGGCGAGCAGCGCCTGGGTGGAGAACTCGAGCGAGGCCACGATGTTCGGCTCGTCCTCGGCGATGAGCACCTTCTTCGTCATGCGGCCGCGGCCTCGCGCGCGATGGGCAGCGTGAACGAAAAGCAGGCGCCCTCCCCGGGCCGGCTGCTCACCCACATGCGCCCGCCGAAATGCTCGACGATGCGCCGGCTGATGTGCAGGCCCAGGCCACTGCCTTGCGGCTTGCCCGTCAGGGTGTCGCCCGCCTGCCGGAACTTGTCGAAGATCACCTCCTGCTCCGATGCATGGATGCCGGGACCATTGTCGCGCACATCGACGCGCAAGAATCCGCGCTCTTGCGTCAGCGACACTTCCACCAGGCCGCGCCCGGGCTCGATGAACTTCACCGCGTTCGACATCAGGTTCAGCAATACCTGCACGATGCGATCGAGGTCCGCCACCACCTTGGGCGTCCCCTCGGGCAGGCGGCGGACCAGCCGCACGTCGCGCTCCTTGAACAGCTGGCTGGTCGCGGCAATGGTGTGCTCGATCACCTCGCGCAGGTCGACCTGCGACTCGCGCCATTCGGCGCGGCCCGACTCGAGCTTGGACACATCCAGGATCTGGTTGATGAGGCGGGTCAGGCGCTCGGTCTCCTTGATGACGATGTTGAGGAAGCGCGCGCGCTCGGCCGCGTCCAGACCCGGATTGTCGTGCAGGATCTCGCTGAAGGCGCGGATGGAGGTGAGCGGCGTGCGCAGCTCGTGCGACACCGTGGAGACGAAATCGTCCTTCAGGCGGTCCAGCTCGGTCAGGCGCTCGTTGGCGGCGCGCAGTTCCGCGGTGGCGCGCTCCAGTTCCTGCGACTTCTGCTCCAGGCGGTGGCTGTAGACGATGACCTGGGACGCTTCGTCGAGCATGGCCCGCACCTCGGCGAGCGACAGCGCCTCCTCCTTGACCACCGAGGCGACCATGATGTGCGCCGAGGCGGCGCCGATGACGCCGGCGAGCTGCGTCTCGACGTAGTGCACCAACTCCGCGTCCGCCTCGGGACGCGACTCGGGAGCCTCCTGGCCGCGCCGGCGCGCGTACTCCGCGAAGGCCTCGGCGGCGTTCGTCAGGCCGATGAAGCGCGCCAGCAGGTTGAACAGTTCCGGGGTGGGCGCCGTGCCGCGCCAGAAGCGCACCCCCCCCGTTTCGGACGGCCGGCGGAACACGTCGACGAACAGGCTGGCCTGGCGGGTCTCCTCGGCGTCCGGGACGCGCAGCAGCGACACGCCCACGTACGCGCCCACGTTCGCCGCCATGCTCCAGATCATGGCGTGCGTGATCTGGTCGAGGCCGTCCACGCCGAACAGGGCGAGCGGCTTGAGCAGCTCGATGCCGAACGGCCCCTGCTCCAGGAAGCCGAGCGGCAACCACCCCGAGCGCGCGAACGCGGGCAGCAGCAGGGTGTAGAACCACACCACGAAGCCCGTCCCGAGCCCGGCAAGCGCCCCCAGTCGCGTGCCGCCCTTCCAGAAGATGCCGCCCAGCGCCGCCGGCGCGAACTGCGCCACCGCCGAGAACGAGATAAGGCCGATGGACACCAGCGCGTAGGCCTCCCCGGCGAGCCTGAAGTACACATAGCCGAGCAGCAGCAGCGCGACGATAGCGCCGCGCCGGATGCCGAGCAGCAGGCCGCTCAGGTCGG
>Ga0209705_10001246_pt1 | contig 13404 bp, 11 predicted proteins | sample PPLLaktember2015_5_FD_187262 | JGI IMG/M metagenome (GOLD analysis project Ga0209705, IMG submission 187262) | Freshwater sediment microbial communities from Prairie Pothole Lake near Jamestown, North Dakota, USA - PPLs Lake P8 Core (1) Depth... | ecosystem: Environmental > Aquatic > Freshwater... | reverse complement strand
GTTCGGCGGCGCGAATGTCCACTGGACATTCGCGATGACCCCGCCTCACCCCGCGAGGGGAGGGGGGATGATTTTGAGACAGGTTCTACCGTCATCCGCACAGCACCGCCGCGCTCAGCGCGTGCCGAGATTGCGCAGGCTGGCCGGGGTGAAATCCGCCGCCGTGCGGCGGATCGGCCGGTAGACGCCGGATTCCTCGTTGCGCAGGCCCATGGCGATATAACGTCCCGACTGCAGGTCGTGGTGCACCTCGACCGTGCCGTAGAACATCGGGACATCGTAGAAGTTGATCGAGTGCTGCTCGGACACGCGCCACAGCTGGTCGCGCGCGTCGTACTTGTCGGTCAGCACGACCGCCCAGCTGTCCTCGTCGATGTAGAAGACGCGGCGCTTGTAGATATGGCTGGCGCCCGGCTTGAGGGTGGCCTCGACCACCCACACCCGGTGCAGCTCGTAGCGCGCGTGCTCGGGGTTGATATGGCCTGGTTTCAGGATGTCGGCATACCGGATGCTGTTGCCGGTGAGCTGGTAGGAATTGTACGGGATGTACATTTCCTGTTTGCCGACCAACTTCCATTCGTAGCGGTCGATGGCGCCGTTGTACATGTTGAAATCATCGCTGGTGCGCAGGCCGTCCGCGGCCGTGCCGGGATTGTCGTAAGCGACGTTCGGCGCCAGCCGCACGCGCCGCTGGCCCGGGTTGTAGATCCAGGCGCTGCGCGGCTGCTTCACCTGATTCACCGTCTCGTGCACCAGCAGCACCTGACCGGCGAGGCGCGCCGGGGCGGTCACGATCTGGAGGAAGTTGGCGAGTTTGTTCGGCTCGCGCTGGCTCTCGTTCTTGCTGGTGCTGCCGTAGGAAAAATCATATTCGTACTCGAACCGCACCAGCGTGTAGGCGCCGGCGCGCGTGACGGCTGCCTGGTTCCAGGTCATGGCATAGGTATCGCCCTTGTAACGCAACAAGGAGTTCCAGATTACTTCGGCACCATCCTTGGGGACGGGGAAGGGAATGCCGGCAGTGGTGCCGGCCAGACCGTTGCCACCGGCCTCGAGCTTGGCGACACCAACGTTGGCGGCGCTGGCCTCATAGACGGGTTTGGGACAGGCGGCGCTACGGTGCGTGGGATAAACGTTCATCTTCCAGGTCGGGTATTTTTTGAGCAGCGCGACCTGTCCCGGCGACAGCTTGTCCTGGTAGCGTTCGACGTTGCCGGCGTCGATCGTGACAACAGGTTTGTCCCCGGCAAAAGGATCGGGATAGTGCCCGCCGGGCTTGAAACCGGCGATGGGCGCGGTGAGTCCGCCGGTCCAGGCCGGGATGGTGCCGTCGGCGTTGCCCGCGGCCTGCGCGCCGAGCGGCGTCAGGTCCTTGCCCAGTTCGGCAGCCGAAGCAGCGGAAACGGAAAGCAACGCGGCGGTGGCGACGGTCACGAAAAACTTGGTCTGCATCATGATGATTCCCCCGGTTCTCGGTGCGGCCGGTTAGAAGGAGTAGCTCACGCTGACCGCGAGGAAATCGCGATCCTTGAGCGGGTTGGCGCTGCTGGCGTAATCCGCGCTCTGGCCCGGCGGCACGGCGCCCGGGTCGGTGCCGGAGTAAGTCCGGCCGCCCCAAAACCAGGTGTAGGCGATATCGGCCTGCAGGTTCTGGCGATAATTAAAACCGACGCCGAGTGTTCCGGCCTTGGTGCCTTCGTTGAAGGTGCTACTGACGCCATCGACGTCATGCGCGTAGGCGAGGCGTGGCGACACCGTCACGGCGCCGATCGCGTCCGGATAGTCGAGCCGGCCCACGAGCCGGTAACCCCAGGAACTGCGCGTGGCGTAGCCTTCCATGCCGGGTTGCGTCGAACCCGATGTCGTCGCCGTGCTGGAACCCTCGGCCGGCAGGTACACGCCGGGGCCGGCGAACAAAAGATCTTTCGGCAAATCCTGATGAGTAAAACCGGCCTCGCCAACCAAGGCAAATTGCTCGGCGCCGATTGTCGGGCCGAAGGCCTTGGTACCGGTAACCTGCAACTGGTGCATCTTCACGCGGCGATAGCCGGTGATCTCCGTCCCGATCGGGACGCTGGCGGCGGCGACGGTTCCGCCAGTGATGTTGTTGGAGAGTCCGCCTGCAGCCAGAATCAATTCGGTGGTTGCCAGCTGTACCGGCTGATTGGAGCGGTATGACCACTCGCCCTGCCAAGCGACCCCACCCGCACCCAGCGTGTTGAAACTCACGCCATAGAGCTTGATATCGTCGGGATAATCGGCGAAATAGGTCGCCGGCGCGGTACACAATGCACCGATAGCCCCGCCTGTCAGTATGAATCCGAAATTGGGTGTCGTGCATCCACCAAGACCGGCGCTCGCCGCCACCGTGGCGCCGCCACGATAGGCGCTGAGATACGGCGTGCGACTGTGATAGCGCATGGCGTAGACACCAAACTCGGTATTGTTCCATTCAGGCTGAAACAGCCGCAAGGCGAGACCGAACTGTCCGCTGTCGCCAGGGTTACGGTCCGCCGAACGCGGCGCCCACACAGCGGCGGTCTGGGCGGCGCCCGGAATGAACATCCCGGGCGGGAAATGCTGATCTACACGCCGCCCACTGCCGATGAAGATCTTGTCACCGTCATCGGACAACGCATCGGTAGTGCTGAAAAAGCTGCCACGCGGATCGATGCGGGTTTTATCCCAGTTGGCAAGCACGAAGCCTTCGACCGTAACGTTCTGGCTTACCTGCTGCGAGGCCCACAGCATGTTCGAGGGTGTCAAACCTTCCTTGAGTTCGGCGCCTGGCACACGCAGTTTGGTGACGTCCACGGGATTGATGACGTTGATGCCATTGAGGATAAACGTGCTTTCGCCCCAGCTCACCACCTGGCTGCCGAGACGCAGGTTCAGATCGCGCCCGCCAACGTCAAAGGTACCGCGGACGTAGGCATCCAGCAGGTCGGCCTCGCTCACCATACGGTCGCGCGCCTCGGGGCCGAGAAACTCCTTGGTGTCGTTGACCGGGTCGAAGAAATAGGTGCCGCGCAGGAATACGCCGTAGTTGCGATAACTCAGATCGAAATCGTGCGTGGCCTTGAGTGCCGAATAAACGACACCGCCTTCGTTATAGTTGAGGTTGCCGTCGTCGCTGTTGACGTCGCGTGCGGTGCCGCCGTTGGTGATGCCGATCAATGCCGGGTCGCGGTCCTGCATGCGCCAGCTGGCGCCGACGGAGAGTGTGGTATCGAAACTGCCTTTGACTTCGCCCGATTCGCTTTCGAACGTGAAGGCGTGCGCGGGAACGGCGCTCAAGGCCAATGACAGCGCCAACGCCAGACGGCCGGGAGACGGGTACGCAACACAAACAGGTAGCTTCATGGTGATCTCTCCTGCAATGGTTCACCCCACTGTCGACAGCGAGGGTTACGTTATTAGTGTTTTCTTCTCCTGTCTGTCCGTCCCCTCACGGGGCCATTTCATGGTAGCGGAAGACGGGCATCGAACAAAGCCGTCCGTCACCTGGCCAAACCTTTTCGAAGGGTCGAGTCCTGGATCATTCCTGGCGGTTTTCAGATCTTGCTGACCGCCGGTGAAACAGCTCCGGCCGCGACCAGCCGGTATCGGGATTGAAACGCGGGCCGTATTCCTGCGCCAGGCGATACAGGCTGTGGCTGATGCCGGTCACGCCCAGGCTCTCGATGTAACGCATAGGCCCACCAAGAAAGGGGGCAAAGCCGGTGCCGTAGACCATGCCGGCGTCGACGGCATCGGCGTCGGCCACCACGCCCTCGCGCAGGCAGGCCACGGCCTCGTTGAGCAGGCGCAGCACCAGGCGCTCGGTCACGGGCACGTCCAGCGCGATTTTTTCCGGTGCCGGCTTCTTGCGCCGGCCGCGTTTGTCGTACTCGTAAAACCCGCGCCCGGATTTGCGGCCCAGCTGGCCCTGGCCGACGAGTTCGCGCAGCCGCGCCGGCACCTCGACCCCCAGCGGCCCGGACAATTCCTCCGCTACCGACAGGCAGATATCGAGCCCGACCGTGTCCGCCAGTTCGATGGGGCCCATGGGCATGCCGAACTGGGTCGCGGCCTGATCGACGGTCGTCACGCCCACGCCCTCCTCCACCAGCTTCACGGCCTCGAGCAGATACGGCATGAGGATGCGATTCACAAGAAAACCCGGGCTGCTTTTGACGTCCAGCGGCAGGCGCTCGATGGCGCCGGTGAAGGCGCGCGCGCGCGCCAGTGCCGCTTCCGAAGTGCGGTCGCCGCGCACGATCTCGACCAGCTGCATCTTCGCCACCGGATTGAAGAAGTGCAGCCCGACCAGGCGCGACGGGTCCTTGAGGGACTCGCCGATCACTTCCAGCGGGATGCTCGAGGTGTTGCTGGCGAGCAGGGCCTGAGGCCGGACCTTCTGCTCCAGCGCGCGGAACAGTTCCTGCTTGGGCCCGACCTTCTCCACGATGGCCTCGATCACGAGGTCGGCGCGTTTCAGTCCATGGCCCGCGAGGTCCGGCATGAAGCGGTCCATGGCCTCCTGCACCGCGCGCGCGTCCTTGAGTTTGGACCTGAAAAAACCGTGCGCCCGTTTCACCGCGCGCGCGAGAATTTCCGGCTCGCGGTCCTGCAGGCTCACGCGGAAACCCTTGCTGGCGGCCCAGATGGCGATATCCGCGCCCATGACGCCGGCGCCGACGATATGCACATGCTCGATGTCGTGGGTCTGCGCCCGGCCGAGACGCTTGAGCGCCTCCCCCAGCAGGAACACATGCACCAGGTTGCGGCTGCTGCGCGATACCAGCAGCTCGCCGAGCGACTCGGCCTCGCGCTCCTCCGTGGCCTGCTCGCGCCACAGATCGAGGATGCGCCACGGCGCCGGATAATGGTCCGGATGCGCCTTGCGCCGCACGCGCGGCGCCATGAGTTTCACCATCCACGGTCGCAAGGGTTTCCACCCGGGGACGCGCCGGTACCACGGCGCCTTGCCCAGCGGCGGATTTTTTTTCAGGAACGCCACGGCCGCGTTCAGGAGATGCCGCTCCGGCGCCACCTCGTCCACCAGCCCGCGCCGGCGTGCCTCGCGTGCCGACAGCGCGCGCCCGGTCAGCATCATGTCGAGCGCGGTCATGTCGCCCACCAGCGGCGGCAGGCGCACGGTGCCGGCGAAGCCGGGGTGAATGCCGAGCCGCACCTCGGGCAGGCCTAGGCGGGTGGCGGGATCGTCGCGCGCGATGCGATAGGTACAGGCCAGCGCCAGCTCCAGGCCGCCGCCCATGCAGAAGCCGTGAATCACCGCGACGGAAGCAAACGGCAGGCCCGAGAGCCGGGCGAATACCTGCTGACCCAGCCGCGCGAGTTCGGTGGCGCGCGCGGGATCGTCGATGGTCTCGAACTCGCGCACGTCGGCCCCGGCGATGAAACCGGAGGCCTTACCCGAGCGGATGATCAGGCCCGCGAGCATCTTGGTTTCGAGCTCGTCCAGATGCTTGTCGAGCTCATTCAGCACTTCCTGCGACAGGACGTTGGCCGACTGGCCCTGGACGTCGAGTGTCAGCAGCGCGTGGTCGCCGTGGTAGTCGAGATGCCAGTGGCTCATGATTTATGGCCCTCGGTACGCAACAGCATGGCACCGCCCTGCCCGCCGCCGATGCACAGGGTGGCGATGCCCTGCCCGCCGCCCTGGCGTCGCAGCGCATGCAGCAGGTGCAGCACGATGCGCGCGCCGCTGGCGCCCACCGGGTGGCCGTTGGCGATGGCGCCGCCCTCGGGGTTCAAACGCTCCGGGTCCATGGCGCCGGGCGGCGTATCCATGCCCAGTTCCGCGCGCGCGTATTGCGGGCTGTCCCACGCCGCCTGGCAGGCGAGCACCTGCGCCGCGAAGGCCTCGTTGAGTTCCAGCTGCTGCAGGTCGCGCATTTTCATTTTCTGGCGCGCCAGCAACTGGGCGACGGCGTGCACCGGGCCGAGGCCCATCTGGCTCGGATCCACGCCGGCCCATTCGTGATCCACCCATTCCCCCAGCACGGACAGTCCGTGCTGCTTCACCGCCGTCTCGCTGGCGAGCACCAGCATGGCGGCGCCGTCGGTCACCTGCGAGCTGTTGCCGGAGGTCACCAGACCGTACTTGCGGTCGAACACCGGCCGGAGTTTTGCCAGCTGGTCGAGATCGGTGTCGCGCCGCAGGCCGGTGTCCTCGGTGTAGAAACGCTCGTTCACTTCATAGAGCGTCTCGACCTCGGCATGCATGCCGCCGGAATCGAACGCCGCCGCCAGCTTGCGGTGGCTGTTCAGGGCATACACGTCCTGGCTTTCGCGCGAGATGCCGAAACGGTGCGCCAGAATTTCCGCGGTCTGCCCCATGGACAGCTTCACCAGCGGATCGGTGAGGCCCAACAGGAGGGAATACACCGGCTTGAGCAGCGACGGCCGGAAACGCGCCAGCGCCTGGACACGTTGAAGGGGATTACGCGCGCGCAACATCCTGCCGAGCCAGCCGGCCATGGCGCTGTTCCACTGGATCGGCGCGCGGCTCATGGCCTCGGTGCCGCCCGCCAGCACCAGATGGGCCCGGCCGAGCAGGATGCGTTCGGCCGCGGTCGCGATCGCCTGCAGGCCCGAGGCGCAGTTGCGCTGCACCGTGTGCGCCGGCATGCGCTTGCCGCAGCCGAGGCGCAGCGCGATCAGGCGCGCGATGTTGGCCTCGTCCGCCGCCGGAATGATGCAGCCCACGATGACCTCGTCGAGCTGGGTGGCCGGGAACGGCTGGCGCGCCAGCACCGGCCGGGCGCAGGCCACGGCCAGGTCGGAGGCGGAAAACGGCCCCGGCTCGGTGCGCGCCTTGAGAAACGGCGTACGTGCCCCATCGACGATAAAGACCCGGTTCATATAACTACCTCTGCCACAGAGATCACAGAGAATGAAAAGAAACAGGTTTTACTCTGTGACCTCAGTGCTCTCTGTGACAAATATTTATTATTAAATCCTCTGATCATATCTTTTCAAAATCATCCACCGCGATCACGCCGCGCCGCGCCGCAACGGCGGCGCGCACCAGCTTGGCCTCGGCATTGCTCAGCATATTCTGCTCCAGCGCCGCCTTCAGTTGCGCCTCGAGATCGCCGTGCAGCAGCGGTTGTTCTTCCGCCAGTTTAGCCAGCCGGCGCTCCAGCAGCTCTGCGGCGATCACCCGGGGCAGCGCGTCCTCGAGCCGGCCGAGCGCGGCCCGCGTCGTCGACGGCAGATAAATGCCGCGCGTCAGCCGGTCGCGCGCGGGCGAGGGCTCGAGCAGCAGCACCGCGCAATCATGATTCATCCGGTCGTCCGGCACATGGTTGCGCCGTCCGGCCGGGAACACCAGTCCGCCCACCAGCCAGGCCAGGAAGCGATTCGGGAAATTCTTGAGGATCACCACCAGCGTCTTCTCGGCCTCGTGCAGGCAGTAGCGGCAGGCGAAGTGCAGCAGTGGAATATCCTCCACCGGGCGGCCATCGTCCTCGAAGCGCTTGATCACCGCCGAGGCCAGGTACATGAAACCCAGCACGTCGGCGAAGCGACCGGAGATTTTTTCCTTGCGCTTGAGCGTGCCGCCGAGCGTCAGCATGGCGATGTCGGAGATCAGCGCAAACGCCGTGGACAGGCGCGTGAGCTTCTGCAGGTAGCGCCGTGCCGGTCCGTCCACCGGCGAGCGTACCAGACGCGCACTGGTCAGGCCGAGCCAGAAGGCGCGCGCCACGTTGCTGAGGGTGTAGCGCACGTGGCCGAAAATCGCTTCATCGAAATCCTTCACGGCACGTTTTTGATCCGGCTCCGCCACCGCCCGTATTTCATTCAGCACATAGGGGTGGCAACGCACCGCGCCCTGGCCGTAGATGATGAGCGCGCGCGTGAGCAGGTTGGCGCCCTCGACCGTGATGCTGATGGGCAGGGCCTGGTAGGCGCGGCCCATGAAATTGCGCGGCCCGAGGCAGATGCCGGAACCGCCCTGGATGTCCATGGCGTCGTTCACCACGCGCCGCATGTGCTCGGTGAGCTGGTATTTGACGATGGCCGAGGCCACCGAGGGTTTTTCGCCCAGGTCCACGGCGCGCGCGGTGAGCGTGCGCGCCGCTTCCATCAGGTAGGTGTAGCCGGCGATGCGCCCGAGCCCCTCCTCCACCGCCTCGAACTTGCCGATGGGCAGCTTGAACTGGCGGCGGATGCGGGCGTAGGCGCCGGTGGCGCGGCAGGCCACCTTGCCGGCGCCGCAGGACAGCGCCGGCAGCGAGATCGAGCGCCCGGCGGCCAGCGATTGCATCAGCATGCGCCAGCCCTGGCCGATGCGCTCGCGCCCGCCGATCACCCAGTCGAGCGGGATGAAGACGTTCTCGCCCCAGTTGGGTCCGTTCTGGAACGGGATGTCGAGCGGATTGTGGCGCGTGCCGATTTTGACACCCGGGGTGCTGGTGGGGATGAGCGCGAGCGTGATGCCGAGGTCCTCTTCCTCGCCCAGCAGGTGCTCCGGATCGAACAGGCGGAAGGCGAGTCCGAGCACCGTCGCCACCGGGCCGAGCGTGATGTAGCGCTTGTCCCAGTTGAGACGGATGCCGAGCGTATTTTTTTTGCCCTTGAACGTCTCGCGGCAGACCACGCCGCGATCGGGCATGTTGGCGGCGTCCGAGCCGGCCTCGGGGCCGGTGAGGGCGAAACACGGTACTTCCTGGCCGCGCGCCAAGCGCGGGAGATAATGTTGTTTCTGCTTTTCGGTGCCGTAGTGCAGCAGCAGTTCGGCCGGGCCGAGCGAGTTCGGCACCATGACGGTGACGCCGGTGGTGATCGAGCGGCTCGCGACCTTCATCACCACCGCCGAATGCGCCTGCGCGGAAAATTCCAGGCCGCCGTACTGCTTCGGGATGATCATCCCGAAGAAGCCCTTCTCTTTCAGGAAGCGCCAGACCTTGGGCGGCAGGTCGCGCACAGCTGCTCCACCGGCCCGTCGAGAAAGGCCTGCTCTTCCTCGGACAGCGACGGCTGCGGCAAATTGAACAGCTGTTCCCAGTCCGGGTCACCGCCAAAGAGTTCCGCCTCCCACCACACGGTGCCGGCCTCGAGCGCCTCGCGCTCGGTGTCGGACATCGCCGGCATGATTTTTTTGAACACGCGCAGCAGCGGGGCACTGATGAGAACTCGGCGTAACGGGGTGAACGCGAGCGGCAGGACAACGACGAGAAACACCGACCAAGCGACGATCCACAGGGCAGCGGGCGGGTCGAGAAGCACATCCCACAGGGCGATGGCGGACGCGAACACCGTAACCCACACCAGACCCGGCACGCGCTGGGCGGCCAGTCCCCAGGCCACCACCACGGCCATCACAACCCAGATAGCGCTATGCATGATCCCTGCCTTGGGTGTCCTTTTCCTTGTTATTCAGGGTAGTTAAGAACGTCCTCCCATTGTAGTCCACGACCTGGTGAGGCTCCCGGGAAGGGGTAAAACCGGCTCAAATCTGGATCATTTCAAAATCCGACTTGGCCGCGCCGCAATCGGGGCATTTCCAGTTCTCCGGCACATCCTCCCAGCGCGTGCCCGGGGGGATGCCGTCTTCCGGCCGGCCCTTTTCTTCCTCGTAAACATAACCGCAGATCACGCACATGTAGGACTTCATTACCACCCTCGCTTGCCGGTCAATGGAACAGGGGCAATGATCGCATTTTCACCTTCATGGTGAAACCACGGGGCCGGCGGTAGAATCCGCGCGATGTCAGACCGTGTCGCAGTGGTGCTGTGCAACCTGGGCGGGCCGGATTCGCTGGCGGCGGTGCGGCCGTTCCTGTTTAACCTTTTTTCCGATCCGGATATTTTCCGTCTCCCGCTCGGGTGGCTCACGCAGCGGCCGTTCGCGAGCCTGATCGCCTGGCGCCGCGCCCCCGAGGCCGCCCATGGCTACGCCGCCATCGGCGGCAAGTCGCCGATCCTCGAGTACACCTGCGCGCAGGCCCAGGCCCTGCAAGAGGCGCTCGCCGACAACGGCCCGTTCGACGTACATGTATGCATGCGTTACTGGCACCCGCTCACCGATGAAGTGGTGGCGATGCTCAAGCAGAAAAACTACGCGCGCATTATCCTGCTGCCGCTGTACCCGCAGTACTCCATCACCACCACCGGCAGCGCCTACAACGAGTTCCAGCGTCAGTGCCGGCGGCAGCACTATCAACCTTCCGTCACGCTGGTGCGGCAATGGTACGACCAGCCCGATTACCAGGCCGCGATCGTGGACACGCTGCGCGTCGAACTGAAAAAATTTCCCGATCCCGACCCGGCGCGCATTGAATTGTTGTTCTCCGCCCACGGGCTGCCGCAGAAGATCGTGAACGGCGGGGATCCCTACGAGCGCCAGATACGCGCCACCTTCGATGCCGTGCGCGCGCAACTGGGTTGGCCGAATACCACGCTGTGCTATCAAAGCCGGGTCGGGCCGCTCGAATGGCTGCGGCCATACACGGAAGATGTCATCCGCGAGAAGGCCGCGGCCGGCGTGAAACAGATGCTGGTGTATCCCATCGCCTTCGTGTCGGACCACGTCGAGACCCTGTTCGAGCTCGGCATCACCTACGCCGAGCTGGCGCGCGCGCAGGGCATCACGCACTACCGCGTGGCCCCGGCTCTCAACAGCCATCCACGCTTCATCGCCGCGCTGAAATCGCTGGTGCTCAACGCGGTGCCGGCGCCATGAGCGCTACCGCCCCGCCCGTGGTCCTGGTGTTCGCCGGCAGCGACCCCACCGGCGGCGCCGGCATTACCGCCGACGTGCTGACGCTGGCGAGCCTCGGCTGTCATCCGGCCGTGGTCGTCACCGCCGTGACCGCGCAGGACACCACCGGCATCAAGCAGTTCACCTGTACCGAGACCGAACTCGTGATCGCGCAGGCGCGCGCGGTGCTGGAAGACATGCCGGTGGCGGCGTTCAAGATCGGCATGCTCGGCAACAGCGCGGTGGCCACGGCGGTCGCCGGCATCGTCGAGGATTATCCCGACGTGCCGCTGATTCTCGATCCGGTGCAGCGCTCGGGCCGCGGCGACGCGCTGGCCGACCACATGCTCGACGACGTTCTGCGCAGCCTGCTGATCCCGCAGAGTACGCTGATCACGCCCAACAGCCTGGAGGCGCGTCTGCTTTCGCCCGACGCCGACACGCTCGACGCCTGCGCCCAGGGACTGATGTCGCTCGGGAGCGAATACGTGCTCGTCACCGGCACGCACGAAAACACCCCCGAGGTCATCCACCGCCTGTATGGCAACATGCGCTTGCTCGAAACCTTCGTGTTCGAACGTCTGCCCGGCAGCTATCACGGCTCCGGCTGCACCCTGGCCTCGGCCTGCGCCGCCTCGCTGGCGCACGGTCTCGACCCTGTCAACGCCGTGGGCGAGGCCCTGCGCTACACCTGGGAAACACTGAAACACAGCTTCCGCCCTGGCATGGGCCAGCCGCTGCCGAACCGGCTGTACTGGGCGTGGGAGATGGATGAGCCGGAGGATGGCAGTGAAGATTAACGTTTGAGCTACGCCGGCCAATTTAAGTGGTCAAAAAATGGTCAATCCATCACGCATCGCCGGGCTCTACGCCATCGCTGATACCCAGTATCTCGATGAAGCGCGTCTGTTGCCGGCCGTGGAGCAAGTCATCGAGGGTGGGGCGCGCGTCATTCAATACCGGGATAAAAAACATTCCGCCGCTGAACGGACACGGCATGCCGTAGAACTTGCCGTGCTGTGCCGGCAACATGGCGTGCTGTTCATCGTCAATGATGACGTCGCGCTGGCGAAGGAAACACAGGCCGACGGCGTGCACTTGGGGCGGGAAGACGCCTCTCTGACACAGGCCCGTGAACAACTCGGACCACGGGCGATCATCGGCGTGTCCTGCTACAACGAGCTGGCGCGCGCGGAGGCGGCGGAAAATCAGGGGGCGGATTACATCGCCTTCGGACGGTTTTTCCCCTCGCGCACCAAGCCCCTGGCGGCACAGGCAAGCCTCGATCTGCTGCGGGAAACGAAAAAGAAACTGCATATTCCCGTCGTTGCCATCGGCGGCATTACCCCGGAAAATGGCGCCTCACTGATCGCGGCCGGGGCCGATGCGCTGGCGGTGATCGAGGGCGTGTTCGGCCAGGCCGATGTCCGCGCCGCGGCCGAACGCTATGCCCGTCTTTTCAAGTAATCGTTTTTGCCACAGAGGTCACAGAGCAAAACCGCTTGTTTTCTTTCTCTGTGTGCTCTGTGATCTCTGTGGCCAACATTAAATAAAACATGACTACCTCATCCGATCAAGCGCGCGCAGAAATGCATCCCCGGCGGCGTGAACTCACCAGTACGCGCGTTCAAGGGTGTGGGCGGCGATCCGATTTTTTTCGCGCGTGGTCAGGGCGCCTATGTCTGGGACGAGGACGGCAAGCGCTACATCGATTACGTCGGCTCCTGGGGGCCGATGATCCTCGGCCACGCACACCCCCGGGTCATGGCGGCAGTGAAGGAAACCATGGAATACGGCCTCGGCTTCGGCGCGCCGACGCGCATCGAGGTCGATATGGCCGAACTGATCTGCCGGCTGGTGCCCTCGATCAAGAAGGTGCGCATGGTCAGCTCCGGCACCGAGGCCACCATGAGCGCGATTCGCCTCGCGCGCGGCTTCACCGGGCGCGACAAGATCGTGAAATTCGAGGGCTGTTATCACGGCCACGCCGATTCGCTGCTGGTGAAGGCCGGCTCCGGGGCGCTCACGCTCGGCGTGCCGACCTCGCCCGGCGTGCCGGCGGACCTGGCCAGCCACACGCTCACGCTCGAATACAACAACGCCGCGCAGGTACGCGAGTTGTTCGGCAAGATCGGGAAAGACATCGCCTGCGTCATCGTCGAACCGGTGGCCGGCAACATGAACTGCGTGCCGCCGGTGCCGGGCTTTCTGGAAACGCTGCGCGAGCTGTGCACGCAGCACGAAGCGGTGCTGATTTTCGACGAGGTCATGACCGGCTTTCGCGTGGCGCTCGGCGGGGCCCAGGCGCTCTATGGCATCCAGCCCGACCTGACCACGCTCGGCAAGGTCATCGGGGGGGGCCTGCCGGTCGGGGCCTTTGGCGGGCGCGCCGACATCATGGGACGCCTGGCCCCGGAAGGGCCGGTGTATCAGGCCGGAACGCTGTCGGGCAATCCGGTATCGCTGGCGGCAGGTCTCGCCACCCTTAAAGAAATTTCACAGCCGGGATTCTTCGAGGCGCTGACAGCCAAGACCGCCATGCTGGCGCGCGGCCTGGCCGAACGGGCCAAACGCGCGGGCGTGCCGCTGACCACGCAGCATGTCGGCGGCATGTTCGGGATTTTCTTTACTCGGGAAAAATCAGTGACCAGCTTCGCGCAGGTCATGGCCTGCGACGTCGAGCGCTTCAA
>Ga0209705_10001245_pt1 | contig 13409 bp, 10 predicted proteins | sample PPLLaktember2015_5_FD_187262 | JGI IMG/M metagenome (GOLD analysis project Ga0209705, IMG submission 187262) | Freshwater sediment microbial communities from Prairie Pothole Lake near Jamestown, North Dakota, USA - PPLs Lake P8 Core (1) Depth... | ecosystem: Environmental > Aquatic > Freshwater... | reverse complement strand
TCTGTTTATAATTCCTTCAATTATCTCTATTGTGTTCTTGAAGATTTCTTCCGGATTGTGCTCAACCCAGCCGGGTCTCGGATAAAACTGGTTGTGTTCTTTCGATAGTTTATCAACAACTTCTGCTTTATCGCTGAAAAGAACTGCCTTTGATGCTGAGGTGCTTTGATCAATAGAAAGAATGTATCTGTGCATTGAAATTAATAACTTTAAATTTGTAATAATTTCCTGGTTTCTTTTATGATATTGGATGACGTAAGGCCGTAGTAATCAAATAACTGTGTTGATGTGCCGTGAACAAGGTATTCATCGGGGAAGCCTATTATTTTCATCGGGACTGGCTTGTACTGAACAACCTCCGTTGCAACTGCAGCTCCCAGTCCGCCGTTGATACTGTGTTCCTCAACGGTTATAATGCCGGAAGTATCTTCAACAGACTTCCTGATCACTTCCACATCAAGGGGTTTAAGGGTATGCATATCAATGACCCTGGCTGAAATGCCTTCATTTCTGAGCATGTTACCTGCCTGAAGGCAGTGATATACTGTTTCGCCACAGCCAATCAATGTCAGGTCTTTCCCATCCATAAGAATGTTGGCCCTGCCTGTTGTGAATGTGGCATTTTTTTCGTTATATACTTCCGGAACAGCACCGCGTCCCATTCGAACATAAACAGGGTGCCTGTATCTGATGAGCTCTTTTGTCATCAGCCTGGTCTGATGCATATCGCAGGGAAGGATGACCGTCAGGCCTGGCAGTGACCTCATCACTGCAATATCGTGGAGGCTCTGATGTGTTGCCCCAAGCATACCATAACTTACCCCTCCGCTTACGCCAATGATCTTTACCGGAGCCCCGGAATAGGCCACATCTGTTTTAACCTGTTCGAGGCTGCGGGCGGAATAGAAACATGCCGGACCGCACACAAAAACATTCTTGCCGCTTAGCGCCAGGCCAGCCGATACCCCGATCCCATTCTGTTCAGCAATACCCAGTTCAACAAATTGTTCCGGCAATCTCCTGGCAAATTCCGCCAGTGTGACCGAACCTCTTGCGTCTGTAGTAACCACAATGATGTTTTTATCATTTTCTGCTTCTGCTGTCAATGTTTCGGTAAATGCCTGCCGGCATGGTATGTTGTTGCTGATAGTCATTTATTACCTGAAGTATATTGAGAAATTCTGTTATCCAGCTCGTTGATGGCCATCTGCAACTCTTTTTCCGATGGTACTTTATGATGCCATTCAGCTTTGTTTTCAATGAATGAAACACCTTTTCCTTTGACCGTTCCGGCAATTATCATCGTGGGTTTTCTGTTTCCCGGAATTCCATTAAGAAATACATCAAGCAGTTTTTCGACACAATTGCCGTCAGTCTCAATCACATTCCATCCGAATGCCTGCCAGCGGTCAGTCAGCCTTTCAAGTTTCATGACATTCTCGGTGTAACCGCTTATCTGGAGCCTGTTCCTGTCGGTTATTGCAATAAGGTTGTCGAGCTTGTAATGACTTGCTGCCATGGCCGCTTCATAAACGGAACCCTCATTTTGTTCTCCATCGCCCATAAGCACGTAGATACGGTATGGCGAGTTATTCATTTTAGCTGCGATTGCCATTCCTGTACCGATACTTAAACCGTGTCCCAGGGCGCCTGTATTTACTTCAATCCCCGGGACACTGTTTACAGGGTGCCCTGCCAAAGGACTTTTGAATTTGCCATATGTATCCAGCCAATCTTTAGGGAAGAATCCTCTCTCAGCCAGTACACAATAACAAGCTTCCACACTATGCCCCTTGCTCAGAATGAAACGATCGCGGCCTGGCATTTTGGGATTTTCCGGATCAATATTCAATACCTTGAAGTAGAGAACAGTAAGTATGTCAACTGCCGAGAGAGATCCTCCTGTATGCCCTGATTTGGCATTATAAATGATCTCCAATACCTTTTTACGGATCTTTTCAGCCTTGATTTTCAAATAAAAGAGATTGCTATCTGGAACGTCATTCATATGTTAAAACAAGATATATAAGCAGTGAATAGTAATTTACAGGTATCATTTTTATTATTTGTATTGGAGATCATGTTATTCTATCTCAAATCTTAACAGGGTATATGGCAAAGTAGTTTTATATTTTATTATTCCTGGTTTAACGGTAGCTTCTTCGATTGTCTGCATGTCCCATGTATTGATTATGGTCATTTTGAAATCATTATCCCCATCGAGCTTGATTTCAATAATCTGCTCAGTATCAGCAGTATAAGCCAGGTAATAGTCACCTGGCTTTGAAAAAATATAGATATTATCGTTAAGTTTGGCAGGATCGCCATTATCAATAAGCTCAGGTTTCATTTCCTTTACCGGAGCCTGTTCCATAACCTCCCTGAAAAATTTGATTCTCTCAGGGCTTTTTCCCGGCAGGGTTCCACCTTTTGCCCACCAGCGTACTTCAGTGGAGTCATCAGAGTCGTTCCTGTATGTATCACCGTGAGTTCCGTAACCACCGCTTAGCCCGGCCATCCAGAAATAGCTGGTCATCTCCTCTGCAGTAAGGTTACCCCAGCCGCTTGGCACATCACCCTCATACCGCATCTCATCAAAAAGGAGTGGCTTTTTATATTTCTCTCTCCATTTTATGGCATTGTAAAACTGCGATGTCTGTGCGCATACGTGCGTGATCCACGGCTGGGAATGATCATAAAAATGGTCCTCAGAATTATACCAGTTGTGTATTCCGCGCAAACGCTGATGAGGATCTTCCTCTTGCAGCAACGTCCCGATTCCTTCCCAGTCGATCGCTGCCTTAAGCCTGGGAATATCCCACTCATTCGCCAGTGACCACCATACATTCCTGTAAGCCGATAACCGGGCGATCATATAACGAACATATCTTTCATTCATCTCATTTCCCATTTCAAAATAACCCCAGACATCATATTCATGAAATAATATCACATCAGCTTCAATTCCCAATTCCAGAAGCTGGTGAACTCTATGGTCAAAATTTTTAAAGAATTCGTAATTGGGCTGTGTAAAATCATTCTTACCGTCTTCCCTTTTAAAGGGATAAATCCATGGTTCCGTTTCGTTTCCATATCTGTACCATTTCGGGAAAACACACATCCGTATTTTATTAAATGGTGCTCCAGCAAGAGTCTCTATGGTTTTATCCTGAATGCTCTGTGCCACACTTGTCCACTGATAGGCAGTGGTCCCGACTGAATAGAAAGGCGTTCCATCAGCATATTCCAGGTAATAAGAATTCACAACTCTTACAGGACCATGATTTTTACCAGATGGCTTTATACACCGGAATTTTCCTTTTTTATCACTGAGTTCAGTGATATTGCTTACAGTCCTGTAACTCCAGTCACCAAGTTCGGGAGGAGAAAACCTGATACGATATTTCCCGTTCCCGTCATAAAAACCGGGAACCTTTATGTTTTCATAATTGTTGGTGAAAACTGCAGCTAATTCTACTTCCATGAAAGGATTTCCTGTAAGCGGTCCGTTTACTGTAATTTCATAAACATCCCATTTTTCTACATTTTGCATGTTGGTTTGGTTACTGCAACCCAGGGAGAAGGCAGCAATAATGATCAGGACTATTATTTTTCTGTTCATGATGAATTAGTTTATGTTAGTCTGTTTAATTCATAAGTATTCTTAATTTATTGTATTCCTTTGTGTTACTTAGTGATAACCTTAGTGGATCAATTTTCATTATAAGCAACCTCCCTGTTCTTTCTGGAGTACTGGTTTATCCGTATCAAATCTTTGTTTGTCATAAGTTTCATGTTTTACGTTTCATTTTGATTTTAACAGTTGTTTTCTTATTACCGGAGCAGGATGACTTTACCGATCAAAGCAAACCCATCGCCATCAATCAGTGTTTCCTTCAGTCCCACCTTCACTTCGTGCTTTGCATCATTGTTTATCTCCATCAGTTTAAATTTCATGGAATATTCACCTTTTTGCAATGCCGATGGCAGGTCAAGAATGTACCGTTCTTTTTGTTTCTTATCCGGTAACCAGTTTTTGTTTCCCGAATCTTCAATAACCACATCGAAAATTGAACTGTCGGTTACAGTTTCGAAACGGAGAATCAGCGAAAATGTATGGTAAGCAGGGGCAACACCTTTGTTAAGCCACTCCATTTCAATGGTGTTGAAACCGGACTTCAACTTTTTGGGAAAGGTAATAGTTGCCGGGAAATACCAGTACCCGCAAAGGTTAGCCAGTTCCCTGGTAAGCTCCGGGTTATCTTCAATCCATTCTTCGGCGTAACCATGATAACCTATGTAGGTTGCCCGCATGGTTTCTATTGCCTTTTTCATAAACATAGCGCCAGAAAAGCCTGCTGAAGGGATAATTTCTGTCCCATTCCGGCCTTTCCAGTTGCCGTCGTTTTTTACAGTATGGTAGTGTTGTAACTCAAAAATGACAGGTTTGGTCAGGTAGAGCGGATCATAAAAGTGAGGATGGCTGACCGACCAGGTTTCTGCATTTTGCTGAAGGTACCATTCAACCATTGGACTGTCGTCCCGAAGGGTTATGCCTTTTGAAATTACATACCCAAGCAATCTTCCCTGGTCCTCCTTGGACTTTCCGTAATAGATCAGATCGTCGGTTACCGCCAACTGACTGTTTTTATAGTATTTCAGGTGAATGTCAACATGGGCGATCACCTCATCGGGGGTTGGCGGCATCTTTGTAGAAAAGCTGGTATGCCCTTCGCCCCATTCACCTATACTTCCTATATCGACATATCTTAACCATGACTTTCCATCATATCTTTCTGCAAAAGCTTTATGGAAAGCATCAAGCTTTTTCAGGTATACCGGATCATCCCAGTCAGGTACCCATGATTTTGTTCCCCACATCTCGGCAACGCTCCCTTTCACTCCGGCTTTTCTTACCCAGAAAGGTGTTGCGTATTGTACTCCGGCAACTTCCTGATTTACTGATCCCGGAAACTTACCGGTCTCTTTACAAGTTATCCTGAATGAAATTCCGTAACCCAGAGGCACATATTTGTCAATAATAGTATCAATAACCTGCCAGTTAAAGATTCCTTCTTCAGGTTCAAGGTAACTCCAGGCAAGGCGCAGATACAGGTGATCCATGCCAGGAAATGAAAAGAAGACTGAGTCATTCCTGATTTTATATTTATTGATTCCATTATCAAGAAGGTGATGGTACCAGCCTTTGTCAGGATTACTGAGCACCCTTACAGAATCCCATAACGGAGAAAACTCTTTTATTCTCAATGCATTTTGATTACTGTTGCAGGAAACAAGTAAGGACACAATTAAAATTAGTCCTGTTCTCCTCATTTGTTGCCATTTATTGCTATTGCCCTCACTGCCAAATAAGGGAGTCCCGGCAGAGGAATCTCGGTCATACCGGTGAATTCACCCCCGACTGGTGTTATGGTCATATTCCATGCATCGATGATTTCCAGCCTGAATTTATTTTGCTTCGGGAGCATGACCCTGGCCATGGCCTGCTGGCTATTGCCGTAGTAGTAAAGATAAAATTCATTTTCTTTTAGAAGGTAAGTCTCTTTGTTCCAGATGTTATCATATTCATTGGCCATCGACCACCACACATTGCGAAAGGCAGCAATCCGGGCAATAAGGTCGAAAGTGTTTCTGACTTTTACGGGGCCATGATTGTCCGCCGATGGATTTGTACATATAATACTTCCCTTTTTTGAGTCAAGCTGAGGGATATTGCTTCTTATAGAATAGGTCCATTCTCCTGTCTGATCAGGCATGAATCTTATTCTGTAGATGCCGTTACCATCATAGAATCCTTCACAGAAGAGTGATCTGTTCATCAATCTGAATTCGGCAGATAGTTGCACATCGGTAAAAGGATTACCAGCAGAAGGTCCTTTTAATTCAAGTTCAAAAATTGTGTACTGTTCAACTTGCCTGGCATCAATAATTGTTGATATCAGGAAAAAGCATATAAGCAAAATTTGTCTTTTCATCATTTTGAATCATTATCATTGATTATTCACCTGTTCTCACCACATGAAGTACCCAATCCTTGAAATTCACGGTTCCCGGGTAATCTTCCGGGCATTTTATTTCCGTTATTGACCCTCCGCTGATCACACCCTTTTTTGAATCTCTGCTGTTAACAAGATCGGTCCAGGAAAATGTGAATTCTGAGGAAACAGGGTAAGCCCTAAGATCAATTTTAACCGAACCACCGTATCTGAGATAAAACAGATATTCCCTGCCCGGATCAGCCAGACAGTAAGGTGAGGGATTCTCAAGCATAAGTTCCGGGTGTGGTTCCATCTTCCACCATTCAAGGTTCCTCATAAATTTACCCATGAATCCAACGGAAACGGCTCCCGGATAGAGCATTGTATTGGTTGCAAAACTTGTATCCATGGGCCAGCTTCCCACTCCTGTCGGACGTTCAGGCAGATGAACTCTCCAGATATGTCCGCCGCCGTAAGAGTGTCCGGCTGCTCCGGACATGACCGCACTCCAGGCTCCGAACCTGATATCCATTGCAGTCGGGTTACCTTCGATGAATTCATACCATGGTTCAGTAACCACTACTGGTTTTGCAGGCTGCTTATTATAAGCATTCGTTATTATCCATGGAGTAAGCTCATTACACCATCTTGCATGACCGGTCTGACTCTGGTTATAATCCAGCCAGGGCTGGCTGTGAATAGTTTCGGCTGTTGACCACTGGGGGGCATCTGCACCACCACCCCACATAGGCGGGGTTGGATGTGCGCTTAATATCCTCTTATAGGGATCTTCATCTTTTATGATCCTCCCCAGCTTGTTCCAGAATTCCAACGGAAATCCGCCATAGTTATTCATATTATATTCACCGGCAAGTACCCAGATGACATTATACGCATGCAGGCGGTGAACAACGTATTCCCACCATCTTATAATATTATCTTCTCCAATCGATTTGTCAATGCCTTCCCGGCTCCACCAGGCATGGATCCAAACTGTTATGCCCTTTGAATTGGCATACCTTATCATTTCTTCAACCTTTCTTATCTGGTCAAGTTTCGGATTTGAAAAGGAAGGATCAATGAGCGAGCTTTCCTTTCCCCATCCGTTTCCGGCAAAGAACAGCTGGCCGATGTTGAAACCCTGTTCAGCCCTTGTATCGGCAAGCTTTTTGAATGAATCAAACTTAATACGGCTGTTTGTCCAGTCCCACCAAGTGTCAGCTATCCACAGGCAGGGAGTGCCGTCAGAATATGTAAAATATCTTCCTGCCCGTTCTCCTGATCTGCTAACAGTTATCAATCCCCTTCTCAGCGGGTTTTCATCTATTTCTTTTTCAGTCCATTCACTGACTTTTATTATTCCTTTTTTACCTGAAAGTCCTTTACCGGATGAAAATGTTTCATATCTCCAGGTTCCGCCTGCCGGAGGTGCAAATCTTATTTTCCATGTCCTGTCACCGTCCCAGAATCCGGGAACTGTTATTATCTGCCCTGATGCCTTTCCTTCAGTTCCGGTAAAACGGGCTGTCAGGAACGGAGTCTTGTCCGGGGCTATTTCAAGGTACGGATTTTGCGCGGCCGTCTTCGAATCAAGTGTAATCTCAAATACATCCCAGGTTTTAAACTGACTTTGAGAATTCACATGACTGAAAGAGGCCGTATATAATAAAATGGTTATGAAAAGGAGCGCAGTTTTCTTTCCCATGTCAATGCTGTTTTTTTATTAACAGAACCAGATCCTCTTTAAGTGAAGGAGGAATAAATAAATGTTCACCTCCTTTGTGTCTGTTGAGAATTAATCCGGTTTGCTGACCAGTTGACGGATCAATCCATTCACACGAATAATTGCCGGAGGGTAAATCAACCGGCACTTTATAGTCATTCAGATATATATCTTCAGATACCGGCTGTTCGCCTTTCTCAGGGTGCCAGTTATTGATATAGACCAGATATTGTTTACCTTCTTCAGCAAGTATCCTGACAGTCGCTTTTTCCGGAAGCCGGGGCTGCAGGTTATAATTTAAGGGCTTCATTTTTATGAAATCGATCTCTCCGAAAACTGATTTGAGTGTTGAAAGCTGGCTTCTGAGTTTTTCTCCTCCGCCTCCCGGCTGACCCGGAGCTACAACAAAGCTCCCGTCTTCATTTTCATAAGTAAAGGAGTAGTCAAGATTATTATAAAGTGCACCTCCGGCTGTCATAAAATCCCATCCTTCAGTCCGGTAATGTGCATCCTCAATACCCCTGAACCCGGTTTCATTATCCCCGATTGGCTTGTTCAGCCCATAGTTCATTTCAACCGTAACAGGTGGTTTTGCATAGTGAAAATTGAAAATAGAAACCGCATCATGAGGATTTTCAACTTTAAACGACCCGTTCTGTATATTCTGGGAGATAAGATGTTTATCTGGCAACATGTTTTCTGCCGCGGCAATTATTCCGGTCATGTGATCCTCCCATGAATCAAGAGCCTGAAGGTCTCCGAAATATGGCTCATTGCAAACTTCATAGTACAGATTGTCAAAACCGTTGCATTCAGCAAGTATCTTCTGAACCATCTCCTCCTGAATTCTCATTATTTCCGGATGCCTGAGCGACAATACTTCCTTTTGATCCGATATTGCTTCAACGTTGTTTATGTTATTTTTATGGTACAGCGGGCTCAGCTTCCATTGCAGCGTATCATAGAAATTGGAAAAGAGGTCCAGTTCCACCACTATGTTCCGTTTTCCTGCTTCAGATATAAAATCCTTAAGTCTTTCAAAATAAGCTTCATCCCATTCAGCCAGATCAAATTTGTTGCCGCCTCCCGGATACCCGGACTCGTCACTTCTTGCCCACGGGCAGATAAATCTTCCCTCTCCGGGTGCTAGCGTGTTCTTTGCAATGCCAAAAGCCCCCTGTGGCTCCACATAAATACCCGAAAAGGTTCTTGTAATGTTCAATCCCTTGTCTGAAATCTCATCGAAGTACTTTACATAGTCAAAATCGAGGTTCATAACGGCACCGTAATGCTCGGTCGATCCGATCAGGACAGCAGGTTTCCCTCTGAACAGAAGATAGTGCTGATTGTCGGGATGCAGGCTCAATGGAGTATATTCATTACTGCATGAGAACAGCATCAATAGCAGAAAGATGAAAAGAAAGGTCATTTTTTTCATCATAATATAATTTTGATTTTAATGGTATGATGGAACCCACATGTTGATAAAATTATATTTATAAGTGTTTTTAGCATAACATGCGGGTTTCATGGTAATTATTTTTCGCCGAAAAGCTTTTTTGCCTCTTCAAGCATGGATACAGTAGCTGTGGCACCGCATCTGGAAATCCCTAGTTCCTTGAATTTCAAAAGTTCAGTAAGAGTCCGGACCCCTCCTGCGGCTTTTACTTTTACATGTGGTGCCGAGTGCTTCCGCATAAGGATAAGGTCATGAGCAGTCGCCCCGGCATAGAAGTATTTCCCATCTAAGCCCTTAACAAATCCGAAACCTGTCGATGTTTTTACATAATCAGCTCCAACTTTTGAGCATATCTCACAAAGCCTGATCTTATGATCGTCCTTTGTAATAAAATCCGTTTCGAAAATAACCTTGGTAATTGCTCCGTACAAGTGTGAGGCGTCAGCCACAGCTTTTATCTCTTCCTCAATATATGCCCAGTCTTCCTGAAGCGCTTTGCCGATATTTATCACCATATCGATTTCAACTGCACCATCCCTGCAGGCAGTTTCTGTTTCAAAAACCTTGACAGTTATTGAGGAGTTTCCTGCCGGAAAGCCAATTACGCACCCGACAAGAACGTCGCTTCCACTGAGCAGCTCAACTGCCTGCTTCACGGCATAAGGCTTAACACATACCGAAGCAACATTATATTTTCTTGCAACTTCGCATTCCCTTCTGAGATCTTCATCGGTGAGAGTCGGATGAAGAATCGAATGGTCAATCATTTTAGCGATTTCTCCTACTTTGTTCATAGTAAATCTGATTAAATAAAGATATTAAATAATTTTTCCCGGGTACTTGTTGCTTGTTGCTGGTTAGCTATAAAGTTAAGATAAATATTTTTTATACTTTGGTGATTTGAAAACAGCAATCCGGCATTCTTTACTATTTGTCAGACGGAAATAAAAGTATTTATAAATCATGAAAATATAAAATGGAAAAAGCAGACAGATTTCTTAAGGACCACAGGTTAAGAGCCTGTGATATTGAAATGGATTTTCTTGTTGAGTTATTCCTTTCAGAAATGAAGAAAGGGCTGAAAGGAGAACAAAGCTCGCTAAGGATGATCCCAACCTATATTGAAGCAGAGAATGAATTCCTTAAGGAGACACCTGTGATTGCAATCGATGCAGGAGGTACGAATTTCAGATCGGCTCTGATATCATTCAAGACAGGCGGGAATCTTGAAATTGAGGGGCTTGAAAACAAACTTATGCCCGGGCTCGACAGGGAAGTTACCAAAACTGAATTCTTTCAGACAATGGCCGGATATATTGAACCATTTGCCGGCAGATCAGGCAGGATCGGATTCTGCTTTTCCTATCCCACTGAGATATTTCCTGATAAGGACGGGCGGCTGATACAATTCTGCAAAGAGGTCCAGGCGCCAGAAGTGGTTGGTCAGATTATAGGTAAATCACTCCTGGAAGCCCTGGGATCGAAAGAGAAAAAGATAGTCCTGCTTAACGATACCGTTGCCACTCTCCTGGCAGGAAAATCGAGATCTTTTGGTAAAACCTATGATTCCTTTATGGGATTCATTCTAGGAACCGGAACGAATACGTGCTATATTGAAGCTAACCGTAATATTCTGAAGAAGCCGGAACTTGATCAGGCCGGAAATCAGATTGTCAATGTCGAATCGGGTAATTTTGGAAAAGCACCAAGAACCGATCTTGATATAATGTTTGATAACACAACAAACAACCCGGGCAATTATACTTTTGAAAAGATGTTTTCAGGAGGATATTTCGGAGGTTTGTGCCTTACAGTCCTGAAGGCCTCAGCCACGGAAGGTCTATTATCTGCTGAAGCGGGGGAGAGGCTTAATGATATCAGTGATCTTACCACAGGGGAAGCCAACAATTTCGTGACAAATCCCGGTTCAGTCGATAATATTCTTGCTGATCGCTTAAACGGCGCACATGACAGGATCGCCTCCGCCCATATTATTGACACGCTGATAGACCGGGCAGCAGTGCTGGTGGCTGCAAACCTAGCTGCAGTAGTTCTGAAGACGGGAAAAGGAACCAGCCCTGAACGTCCCATACTGATAACAATTGAAGGAACAACTTTTTACAAGCTTCATAATCTCAGGATCCGGTTTGAAAAGTATTTTTCGGAATTCCTTGCCGGAGAAAGGAAACGATATATTGAATTTACAGAAGTTGAACAATCGAGTCTGATAGGCGCTGCTCTTGCAGGATTAATTGATTAAACTTAATTTTATTTAAAAAGGGGTTATATGAAACTGGGCTTTGTAAGTGCAATTTTACCTGAACTGAGCTTTGAGGAGCTTGTTGATTTTGCTGCAGACAACGGTTATAAATGCATAGAGGTCTGCTGCTGGCCGGCGGGCAAGGCAGAAAGAAGATATGCCGGAGTGACCCACATAGATGTCGAAACTCTTGATGAGCAACGGGCAAATGACATTAATAACTATGCCAAAAGCAGGGGCATCGGGATCTCTGCCCTGGGTTATTACCCGAATCCACTCGATCCAGATGAGGATAAGAGCCGGTTTTATGTTAGCCATATAAAGAAGGTAATTGACGCAGCAGCCTTGCTGGGCACAAATATGATAAACACTTTTACCGGCAGGGATAAGAACAAATCGGTTGATGAGAATTTTGAGCGGTTCAGGATAGTCTGGAAGCCTCTTATCAGATATGCTGAATCAATAGGTGTTAAGGTCGGTATTGAAAACTGCCCTATGATCTTCACTAATGATGAATGGCCCGGAGGAAATAATCTGGCAACGACACCGGTCATCTGGCGAAGGATGTTCAGTGAGATAGACAGCGATTATTTCGGGCTTAATTTTGATCCATCTCATCTTTTATGGATGCAAATGGACTATCTGAAGCCTCTCTATGAATTCAGGGATAAGTTATTCCATATACATCTGAAAGATGCCAGGGTTTCCCGTGATAAACTGAATGATGTGGGTATAATGGCAACTCCGCTCGAATTTCACACTCCCAAGCTTCCCGGACTCGGTGATATTGACTGGGGAAAGTTCATTTCCTCCCTGAATGACATCCGTTATAATGGTCCGGTTTGTGTGGAAGTCGAAGATAAGACTTTTGAGGGGTCATTGGAGGATCGTAAATATTCCCTCGTTCTGTGCAAACGGTTCCTGGATCAGTATTTATAAATCAGTCAGCAATCACCGCAGCGAGAATAACGGTATGTTTCCTGTTTGATAATTCGTACATTGTAAGTAGTTTTATGATGGTTCTTGTTTCAGGTTTAATTTAAGATCTATCAGGTTTAATATTCAATAAGGAATTCAGATGTTAAGATTAACTGCTCTTTTCTTGCTGACTCTATCTGTTTTTCAGTCAGTTTGTTGTCAGGCAAATTACTCCCGGCAAAAAGGTCTGTTTTTGTTCGGAGATACATCCCGCACTGGGAATCCTTTCTCGAAAGATCCTCATGTGATAAGTTTTGGAGGCAGATACCTGATGTATTATTCCATACAGGCCTATGAGGACAAAACCAATCCTGTACAGGGTTGGGGAATAGGTATCGCTGAGAGCAAAGACCTCGTAAACTGGGAAAAAACTGGAGAAATTGTCCCGGCAGCCGGTTATGAGAGCAAGGGGCTTTGTGCTCCCTGTGCCCGGGTTATAGACAAAAAGGTTCATCTCTTCTATCAGACTTACGGCAATGGTAAAAATGATGCAATTTGCCATGCATGGTCTGATGACGGTATTAATTTCATCCGCAACACCACTAATCCCATTTTTAGTCCGGATGGTTCGTGGAATTGCGGCCGTGCAATAGATGCTGAAGTAGTTAATTTTAAAGGGAAGTATTATCTGTATTATGCCACCCGTGATACTGGTTTTAAGATCCAGATGCAGGGTGTAGCTGTTGCACCGGGTAATACATCATTTGACAGGCATGACTGGAAGAACCTTTCAACGGATAATCCAATGCTTAAGCCTGAATTACAGTGGGAAAAGGATTGTATTGAAGGAGCGTCGGTGATTGAAAAGGACGGAGTTTTATATATGTTTTATGCGGGCGCTTACAATAATGCCCCTCAGCAGATTGGAGTTGCAGTCAGCAGCGACGGGATTAACTGGAAGAGGCTCTCCGGCAAGCCGTTTCTTAAAAACGGCAATCCGGGTGAATGGAATTCAAGTGAATCAGGTCATCCTCATATTTTCAGGGATAA
>Ga0209705_10001243_pt1 | contig 13415 bp, 12 predicted proteins | sample PPLLaktember2015_5_FD_187262 | JGI IMG/M metagenome (GOLD analysis project Ga0209705, IMG submission 187262) | Freshwater sediment microbial communities from Prairie Pothole Lake near Jamestown, North Dakota, USA - PPLs Lake P8 Core (1) Depth... | ecosystem: Environmental > Aquatic > Freshwater... | reverse complement strand
CGCCGGCCCGGTGTTCGCCCAGGTCATGTCGGGCAGCCTGCGCCAACTCGGTCTGCCGCCCGACGCACCGGAGACGGCGACGAAAGTGACCCAGGACAGCACACGTGCAGGCGGGGGGGCATGATGGACAAGCAAGTCGAATCCGCAAATATTCCGCCGTTCACGCACCCTACGGCAGACAACGCCGTGACCCCCTCCGCCGGCGGCTCCAGGCCGGCCATCGAGAGCGTTCCGCACATACTCGAGCGCCTCGGCGTGGCAGTGAAAGAACTGGTCAATGACAGCCGCAAGGCCGGGCCCGGCAGCGTCTTCGCCGCCTATCCCGGCGAGGCACGCGACGGTCGCGATTTCATCGCCCAGGCGGTGGCCAACCGGGTCGACGGCGTGCTGTGGGAGGCTGACCATTTCCAGTGGGATCCGGCGCTTCCGGTGCCCAACGCCGGGGTATCCGGGCTGCGTTCGCGTATCGGCGAGATTGCCGCCCATGTCTACGGCGATCCCTCGCGCAGCCTGCACATGGTCGGCATCACCGGCACCAACGGCAAGACTTCGGTGGCGCACTGGGTAGCCCAGGCGCTGACGCGTCTCGGACGTAGGACGGCGGTGGTGGGAACCGCCGGCAACGGCTTCCCCGGCAGCCTGACGCCGGCACTCAACACCACGCCTGACGCCATCGAGCTGCAGCAGCGCCTGGCGCACTACCGCCAGCAGGGCGCGACAGCCTGCGCCATGGAAGTGTCCTCGCACGGCCTGGTGCAGGGGCGGGTCAACAGCACCCGCTTCAATGTCGCGGTATTGACCAACCTGTCGCGCGACCATCTCGACTATCACGGCGACATGGACAACTACGCCGCCGCCAAGGCACGTCTGTTTGCCTGGCCGGGCCTCGACTGGGTGGTGCTCAACGTCGACGACGAGTTCGGGCGCCGGCTGGAAAGCGACAGCCGCACCGCGCGGGTGGCCGGCTATGGTTTTCATCGCGGTGCGGTGGTGGGCGAAAGCCTGCGCCTGGCCCAGGACGGCCTGCGCATGAAAGTGCGTACCGACTGGGGCGATGGCGAGGTCCACGCGCCGCTGCTCGGGCGCTTCAACGCCGCTAACCTGCTGGCCGTGCTGACCACCCTGCTGGTATCTGACGTCGGGCTGGCCGAAGCCTGTGCCGCGCTGGCCCACATCACGCCGCCGCCGGGGCGGATGCAGACCCTCGGCGGCGGCGCGCAGCCGCTGGTGGTGGTGGACTACGCCCACACCCCCGATGCACTGGAAAAGGCGCTCGCCGCCCTGCGCGAAATCATCGGCGACGGCCGTCTGGTGTGCGTCTTTGGCTGCGGCGGCAATCGCGACAAGGGCAAGCGCCCGCTGATGGGAGCGGCCGCGACGAAGGCAGCCGACGAGGTCTGGATCACCAGCGATAACCCGCGCAACGAAGATCCGCGCCACATCATCGACGACATCCTTGCCGGCGCCAGCGGCCGGCCAAGGGTCGAGCCCGACCGCGCACGCGCCCTGTTCGAGGCCATCGGCAATGCCCGCCATGGCGACATCGTGCTGATCGCCGGCAAGGGCCACGAGGACTACCAGGAAGTCGCCGGCGAGCGCCTACCCTTCTCCGACGTGGCCATGGCCAGAAAGGCACTTGCCGCGTGGACATGAGCGACCGAGCCTGCGCAGCTGCGAGCAACGCGAATGGCCACCTGCACCGACATGTCGTTGCCGGGCGGTCCGCCGACCTCACGGAGGCGCTGACATGAATCTCACACTCAAGAAAGCGGCCGCCATGCTCGGTGTGCCGTATGCCGGGGCCGATGCCACCGTGCTGCGGGTATCCACCGACAGCCGCAAAATCCGGCCGGGTGACCTCTTCATCGCGCTGCGCGGGGAAAAATTTGACGGCGGCGCCTTCGCCGCGCAGGCCCTGCAGCAAGGCGCAACCGGGGTGGTGCTCGACGCCATCCAGGCGCCCGACATTGCCGCGGCGATCCGCGTCGACGACACCCGCCTGGCACTCGGCCGCCTGGCTGCCGCCTGGCGCGGGCGCTTCGACATCCCGGTCGTCGCGATCACTGGCAGCAACGGCAAGACCACGGTGAAGGAAATGCTGGCGGCGATCCTGCGCGCGGAAGCGGGTTCGGATGCGGCCGTGCTGGCGACGGAGGGCAACCTCAACAACGACATCGGCGTGCCGCTGATGCTGCTGCGCCTGCGCGACAGCCACCGCTACGCCATCCTCGAGATGGGCATGAACCACGCCGGGGAAATCGACTACCTGACCCGGCTCGCCCGCCCCGACATGGCGCTGGTCAACAATGCATTGACCGCCCACATCGGCCTGCTCGGCTCGGTGGAAGCAATCGCGCGTGCCAAGGGCGAAATCTTCAACGGCCTCGGCGACGGCGGCATCGCCATCCTCAACGCCGACGATCCGCATCTGGAGATGTGGCGCGACATGAACGCCCGGCGCACGATGCTGACCTTCGGCCTGTCGGCGTCGGCGGCCGTATCCGGGTCCTGGCGGCCCGCGGACTACGGGTCGGCGCTGACGCTGAGCCTGCCGAACGCGACGCTCGAGATTTCGCTGAAGGTGCCCGGTGAGCACAACGTGCGCAATGCTCTGGCCGCTGCGACGGCGGCATTCGCGCTGGATGTCGCGTATTCCAGCATCGTCGCTGGACTCGAGGGCTATCGCGGAATCAAGGGACGGCTGGTGCGGACCCCTGCACTGCATGGCAGCACCTTCATTGACGACACCTACAACGCGAATCCCGACTCGGTCAAGGCTGCCCTGGCGGTACTGGCGACACAACCTGGCAAGAAGATCCTGGTGCTCGGCGACATGGGCGAACTCGGCGAGGACGCGCCGACGATGCACGCGCAGATCGGCCTGGCCGCACAGGTTGCCGGCGTCGACCGGCTGTTCGCGCTGGGCGAGCTGTCGCGGGAAAGCGTACGCGCCTTCGGCAAGGGAGCGATGCACTACGAGCGAATCCAGGAACTGCTCGCCGATCTCGAAAATTCGCTCGACGCCGACACGACCGTGCTGGTGAAGGGTTCGCGCTTCATGCAGATGGAACGCGTGGTCAACAGTTTCAGGGAAGGAAACTGACATGCTGCTATGGCTCTTCCAGCAAATCGGCCAGGACATACGCGCCTTCAATGTCTTCAATTACCTGACCCTGCGCGCGGTGCTGGCGACGCTCACCGCATTGACCATCTCCTTCATCGTCGGCCCGGCGGTGATCCGCAAGCTGACTGCGCTGAAGATCGGTCAATCGGTGCGCGACGACGGCCCGCAGACCCATCTGGTCAAGGCCGGCACGCCGACCATGGGCGGCGCGCTGATCCTGGTGTCGGTCACGGTCACCACGCTGCTGTGGGGCGACCTGTCCAATCAATACGTGTGGGTGGCCCTGTTGACCCTGGTCGGCTTCGGCGTCATCGGCTGGGTCGACGACTGGCGCAAGGTGGTCGAGAAAAACTCGCGCGGCCTGCCCTCGCGCTGGAAATATTTCTGGCAGTCGGTGATCGGATTGGCGGTCGCGGTCTATCTGTGGAACAACGCCAGCCTGCCGGCACATACCGAGCTCATCATCCCCTTCCTCAAGCATGCCACGCTGAGCCTGTCTGCACTGGTTTTCATCGCGCTCACCTACTTCGTCATCGTCGGTTCGAGCAACGCGGTCAACCTCACCGACGGACTCGACGGCCTGGCGATCCTGCCGACGGTGATGGTGGCGAGCGCCCTGGCGATCTTTGCCTACGTCGCCGGCAACGCGGTGTTCTCCAAATACCTCGGCGTGCCCTTCGTGCCCGGCGCCGGCGAGTTGGCGATCTTTTGTGCGGCGATGGCAGGAGCGGGCCTCGCCTTCCTCTGGTTCAACGCCTACCCGGCGGAAGTGTTCATGGGCGACGTCGGCGCGCTGGCGCTGGGCGCCGCGCTCGGGGTAGTCGCGGTCATCGTGCGCCAGGAAATCGTGCTTTTCATCATGTGCGGCGTGTTCGTCGTCGAGACCTTGTCGGTGATGGTGCAGGTCGCCTCGTTCAAGCTCACCGGCAAGCGCGTGTTCCGCATGGCGCCGATCCACCACCACTACGAACTCAAGGGCTGGAAAGAGAACCAGGTCGTGGTGCGTTTCTGGATCATCAGCATGATGCTGGTGCTGATCGGATTGTCGAGTTTGAAACTGAGATGAGCGCAACCAGCATGAAACGCAGTACGGAAAGGTTCGGGGGAGACTCATGTGCCGGCGAAGCCGGCACGTTATGGCGACACCAGAACCCGCCCGTGCGTTTCTGGATCATCAGCATGATGCTGGTGCTGATCGGATTGTCGAGTTTGAAACTGAGATGAATTACGACAGCCTCGAACTTTCCGGCAAGAAGACCCTGGTGCTCGGGCTCGGTGACACCGGCCTGTCTTGCGCGCGCTGGCTGGCGGCACGCGGCGCCGAGGTAACCGTGGCGGACAGCCGCAGCGCGCCGCCGCACGCCGCCCGACTGGCCGAACTGCTGCCCGAGGTGCGACTGGCCACCGGCGACTTCGACGAGGCCCTGTTGCAGGCGGCTGACCTGCTGGTCGTCAGCCCGGGTGTGCCGCTGGCCGACCCGGCGGTGGCGCGGGCAATTGCATCGGGAATCGAGGCGGTGGGCGATGTCGAGCTGTTCGCCCGGGCCATCAATGCGCTCAACGCACAACGCGAGCACCCGATGCAGGTCATCGCGATCACCGGCAGCAACGGCAAGAGCACCGTCACCGCAATGTGCGGCGACATGTGCCGGCTGGCGGGTCTGGAAACCTGCGTCGCCGGCAACATCGGCCTGCCGGTGCTCGATGCCCTGTTGGAGGTCGAGCAGGGGCTGGCGCCGACACCGCAGGTCTGGGTGCTCGAACTGTCGAGCTTCCAGCTCGAGACCACCTCGAGCCTGAATGCCGACGCCACCACGGTGCTCAACCTGTCGGAAGACCACATGGACCGCTATCCCGACATGGCCACCTATGCCCGCGCCAAGGCGCGCATCTTCAGTGGCCATGGCGTGCAAGTGCTGAATCGCGACGACGCGCGCACGCTGGCGATGGCCTTGCCGGGCCGCAGGCAGATCAGCTTCGGCCTCGACCGCTGTCCCACCGAGGACGATTTCGGCCTGTGCGAGGACGAACTGTGCCATGGCACCGAGATGCTGATGCCGATCGAGGCGCTGCCGGTGGCGGGTCTGCATAACGCCGCCAACGCACTGGCCGCGCTGGCGCTGACCGGTTCGCTCGGCCTGCCGATGGAGCCCTTGCTCCGGGGACTGGTACATTTCAAGGGTCTGCCGCACAGGGTGGAAAAGGTCGCTGAAATCGACGGCGTCACCTGGTACGACGATTCCAAGGGAACCAACGTCGGCGCCACCGAGGCTGCTCTCTATGGCATGGGACGCCGCAAGGCAGTGGTGATACTCGGCGGCGACGGCAAGGGCCAGGAATTCAGTCCGCTCAAGCCCGCGGTCGAGGCCAATGCCCGCGCGGTGATCCTCATCGGACGCGACGCCCCGCTGATCGGCGCGGCCATCGCCCACAGCGGTGTCGACACCCGCAGCGCCGCAACCTTGGCGGAGGCGGTGCAGCTGGCGCACCGCCTGGCGCAGCCGGGTGACGCCGTGCTGCTGTCGCCTGCCTGCGCGAGCTTCGACATGTTCCGCAACTATCTGCACCGCGCCGAAGTGTTCGTCGCCGCAGTCCAGGCACTGGCGGCTGAAAGGGCCGGACAACATGGCGAAGACGGGGCGGAGGCGACCTGACCATGCTCTATACCCTGCGCGCCCCCAAGACCACGGCAGAGCTCGATTTCAGCCTGCTGTGGCTGGCGCTCGCCCTGCTGGCCCTGGGTCTGGTGATGGTCTACTCGGCCTCGATCGCCACCGCCGAGGCCGCCAGATACACCGGACACAACGGCCAGTACTACCTGCTGCGCCAGACCATTTTCATCGGTATCGGCCTCGCCGTCGGCGCGGCCGCATTCAACGTGCCGATGCGCGTATGGCAGCAGGCCGCGCCCTATCTTTTCCTCGCCGGACTGCTGCTCCTGGTGGTGGTGCTGATTCCCGGCATCGGTCGCGAGGTCAACGGCAGCCGGCGCTGGATCCCGCTTGGTTTCGCCAACCTGCAGCCGTCCGAGCTGATGAAGTTTCTCGCCGTGCTTTACGCCGCCGACTACACCACCCGCAAGGCTGCGTTCATGCACGACTTCAAGAAGGGCTTCCTGCCGATGGCGGCAGTGATGATCCTGGCCGGCGGACTGCTGCTGCGCGAGCCCGATTTCGGCGCCTTCGTCGTGATCGTCTCGATCGCCATGGGCATCCTGTTCCTCGGCGGACTCAACTGGCGGGTGTTCGCCGGACTGGTGGTGGTGCTGCTGATCGGCTTCGTCGTCCTCATCTGGTCGTCGCCTTATCGCCTGCAACGCGTCCTCGGCTTCATGGACCCCTTCGCCGACCCTTATGGCAAGGGCTATCAACTGTCGCACGCGCTGATCGCTTTCGGCCGCGGCGAATGGCTGGGATTGGGACTGGGCGGCAGTGTGGAAAAGCTCTTCTACCTGCCGGAAGCGCATACCGATTTCCTGCTCGCAGTCATCGCCGAGGAGCTCGGCTTCGTCGGCGTCGCAGTGGTGATCGGCCTGTTCGCCTGGCTCATCGTCAAGGCCTTCGTCATCGGCCATCGCGCCGCCCAACTGGAGCGCAACTACTGCGCCCTGGTGGCGCAGGGCATCGGCATCTGGCTCGGCGTGCAGGCGCTGATCAACATGGGGGTGAACGTCGGCCTGCTGCCGACCAAGGGGCTGACCCTGCCCTTCCTGTCGTTCGGCGGCAGCGGCATCGTCGCCAACTGCCTGGCGGTGGCCGTGCTGCTGCGGATCGACTGGGAACATCGGCAGATGATGCGGGGGAAGACGTTCTGATGGCCACGCTCAACAGAACGCTCATGGTCATGGCCGGCGGTACTGGCGGCCACGTCTACCCGGCGCTGGCGGTGGCCGACGAGCTGCGCGCGCGCGGCTGGGAAGTATTCTGGCTCGGCACCCGAACCGGCCTCGAGGCGCGGGTGGTGCCCGCGGCCGGAATCGACATGGTCTGGGTCAGCATGGGCGGGGTGCGCGGCAAGGGCCTGCTGAAAAAACTGCTGCTGCCGGTGATGCTGCTGAGGGCATTCTGGCAGAGCCTGCGCGCGATCCTGCAGCGCCGCCCCGACGTGGTATTGGGCATGGGCGGCTACACCGCATTTCCCGGCGGCATGATCGCCAGCCTGCTCAACCGCCCGCTGGTGATCCACGAGCAGAATTCCGTCGCGGGCCTGACCAACCGGGTACTGGCCTGCCTCGCCGACCAGGTGCTGGTAGCCTTTCCCGGCGTGTTCCGCAATGCCGGCGACAAGCCCATTCCCTGCCGCAATGTGGAAACCGACTGGGTCGGCAATCCGGTGCGCGCCGACATCGCCACCCTTTCCGCCGAGTCCTCCGCGCCACGCAGCGGACCGCTGCGCCTGCTGGTGGTCGGCGGCAGCCTCGGCGCCTCGGCGCTCAACGAACTGGTGCCGAAGGCGCTGGCCCAGTTGCCGGCGGACCAGCGTCCGGCAGTCGTCCATCAGTCCGGCCGCCAGCATCTGGAAATCCTGCGGGCCAATTACGCCGCCGCCGGCGTCGAGGCCGACCTGCGCGACTACATCGAGGACATGGCCGCAGCCTGGCGGGAATGTGACTTCGCCATCTGCCGTGCCGGTGCGATCACCGTCGCCGAACTCGCCTGTGCCGGGGTGCCGGCAGTGCTGGTGCCCTTCCCCCACGCAGTCGACGACCACCAGACCGGCAACGCCAGGTTTCTCAGCGAGTCCGGTGCGGGCTGGCTGATGCAGCAGAAGGACCTGGACCCGCAGAAGCTGGCGACGCTGATCGCCGGCCTCGATCGCCCGACCCTCGAGGTGATGGCCGCCAAGGCGCGAGCGCTGGCCAAGCCCGATGCCGCCGCCCGCGTCGCGGATATCTGCCAGGAACTGGCGGAGGGAGTGCAGCCATGAAGCACGCTGTCCGTCATATTCATTTTGTCGGCATCGGCGGCGTCGGCATGAGCGGCATCGCTGAGGTGCTGCTCAACCTGCGTTATGCGGTATCCGGCTCCGACCTTGCCGACAACGCCGTGACCCGGCGGCTGGCAGACCTCGGGGCACGCATCCAGCGCGGCCATGCCGCAGAAAACATCAGCGATGCCGATGCCGTGGTGGTGTCGACCGCCGTCGCCGAGGACAACCCCGAAGTGATCGCGGCACGCGAGAAGAAGATCCCCATCGTGCCGCGTGCATTGATGCTGGCCGAGCTGATGCGGCTGCGCCAGGGCATCGCGATTGCCGGCACCCACGGCAAGACCACCACCACCAGCCTGGTCGCCAGCATCCTCGGTGAGGCCGGGATGGATCCGACCTTCGTCATCGGCGGCCGGCTCACCGCGGCCGGCGCCAACGCGCGCCTGGGCCAGGGCGATTTCCTGGTGGCCGAGGCCGACGAATCCGACGCGTCCTTCCTCTACCTGACGCCGGTGATCGCCATCGTCACCAACATCGACGCCGACCACATGGACACCTACGGCCATGACTTCGAGCGTCTCAAGCAGGCCTTCGTCGACTTCTGCCAGCGCCTGCCGTTCTACGGCATGGCGGTGCTGTGCATCGACGACCCGCACGTGCGCGAGATCCTGCCGCGCATCACCAAGCCGATCACCACCTACGGTTTCGACGAGGCGGCGCAGGTGCGCGCCGTCGACGCACGTTTCGAAGGCGGTCTCATGCACTTCACGGTGCGGCGCGAAGACATGCCCGAACTGGCGGTGACACTGAATCATCCCGGCATGCACAATGTGCTCAACGCCCTGGCGGCGATCGCGGTAGCGACCGAGGTCGGCGCCAGCGACGCCGCGATCCTCAAGGCGCTGAGTGAATTCCACGGTGTCGGACGGCGCTTCCAGCGTTACGGCGAACAACCCGCGCGCGACGGCGGCCACTACACCCTCATCGACGACTACGGCCACCACCCGGTGGAAATGGCCGCGACCCTGGCAGCCGCACGCGGGGCCTTCCCCGGCCGGCGGCTGGTGCTGGTGTTCCAGCCGCATCGCTTCACGCGAACGCGCGACTGCTTCGAGGATTTCGTCAGGGTGCTGTCGGAAGCCGACGTGCTGCTGCTGACCGAGGTCTATCCTGCCGGCGAGGCGCCGATCGTCGCCGCCGACGGCCGCGCCCTGGCACGTGCCGTGCGGGTGGCGGGCAAGGTCGAGCCGGTATTCGTGGAAAGCGTCGCAGACGTGCCGGCGACGGTTCGCGATCTGGTGCAGGCGGACGACGTGGTGCTGGTGATGGGCGCCGGCAGCATCGGCCAGATCGCGCCGGCGCTTGCGGACAGCGGCCCCACCGATACTAAGGCGCCGAATGGATCGAACCCCGCCCGGGAGGACAGCCATGCGCCATAACTATCGCATGAGCGAGACCGACATGGGCGGCGGCGGCGACACCGTCCTGCGCGGTCGCTTCCTCTACAACGAGCCGATGTGCAAGCACGTTTCCTGGCGTGCCGGCGGCGCGGCGCGGCGGGTCTACATCCCGGCCGACCTGGAAGACCTGACCTGGCTGGTGCGCTCGATTCCTGCCCACGAGCCAATCCACATGGTCGGCCTCGGCAGCAATCTGCTGGTGCGCGATGGCGGCGTGCGGGGCGTGGTGGTGCTGCTCCACGGCGTGCTGAAAAAGATCGCACTCGAAGCCCGCACCCAAGGCATGCCGCCGCCTCCACCCGACTCGGACACCGGCCTGATCTATGCTCAGGCAGGGGTTCCCGCGCCCAAGCTGGCGCGCTTCGCCGCCAATCACAATCTGGTCGGCGGCGAATTCTGGGCCGGCATTCCCGGCACCGTCGGCGGCGCGATCGCGATGAACGCCGGTTGCTACGGCAGCGAAACCTGGGACAGGCTGGTGCAGGTGCAGACCCTCGACAGGCTGGGTCAACTGAACGAGCACCGGCCGGAAGACTACGTCATCGGCTACCGCCACGCGGCGCTGAAGCACGCGCACGAGGAGTGGTTCATCGGCGGCTGGTTCCGTCTGGGCAAAGGCGACGGCCATGCCTCGCGCGAAATCATCAAGCAACTGCTGAAAAAGCGCATCGCTGCGCAGCCCCTGAACCTGCCCAACGCCGGCTCGGTATTCCGCAATCCGCCCGGCGATTTCGCCGCGCGCCTGATCGAGCTGGCGGGACTCAAGGGCCATCGCATCGGCGACGCACAAGTATCGATGAAGCACGCCAATTTCATCGTCAATCTCGGCGATGCCACGGCGACCGACATCGAGTGCCTGATCGAACACATTGAAGAAGTGGTGGAAGCGCGCACCAACGTGCGGCTGATCCGCGAAGTACGGATTATTGGAGAACGGAAGTGAAGCAGTTCGGAAAAGTGGCGGTGATGCTGGGCGGCACCTCGGCCGAGCGGCCGGTTTCGCTGAAGAGCGGCGGCGCAGTGCTGGCGGCGCTCAGGCGCCAGGGCGTCGACGCCCACGAATTCGACCCGGCCACGCGCAACCTCGGCGATCTCATCTCCGGTGAATTCGACCGCGTCTTCATCGCCCTGCACGGACGCTACGGCGAGGACGGCTGCATGCAGGGGGCACTGGAACTGCTCGGTCTGCCCTACACCGGCAGCGGGGTGATGGCGTCCGCCCTGGGCATGGACAAGTGGCGCACCAAGCTGGTGTGGCGCGCCGCCGGACTGCCGACCGCGGACTGGGAAATCCTCGGCGCCGCCAGCGATTTCGACGCGGCGGAGCGATACCTCGGCCTGCCGATTTTCGTCAAGCCGGCGCGCGAAGGCTCGAGCATCGGCATGAGCAAGGTCACCGCGCACGGCACGCTGAAGGCGGCCTTCGAACTCGCCGTCGAACATGACCCGCTGGTACTGGCGGAGAAATTCATCGACGGTGCCGAGTACACCGTCGGCATCCTCGGTGACACCGCCCTGCCGCTGATTCGCCTGGCGCCCGCCAAGGACAAGGCGTTCTACGACTTCGAGGCCAAGTACCTGCGCGACGACACCGAGTACCACTGCCCTGCCGGGCTTGCGGACGCCCAGGAAATGGCCTTGCGGCAACTGGCGCTCGACGCCTTCCGCCTGATCGACGGACGCGGCTGGGGCCGGGTCGATCTGATGCTCGACAGCATCGGCAATCCTTATCTTCTGGAAGTCAACACCGCGCCCGGCATGACCGACCACAGTCTGGTGCCGATGGCGGCGCGTGCCGCCGGGCTGGATTTCGATGCGCTGTGTCTGGCGATCCTGGAGCAGACCCTGGCATGACCCCCGTCGACAACACCTTCCAGCCGCTGATCCAGGTCGCCCGGGTGCTGACCTGGGGTGCGCTCGCCCTGCTGGCCTACGGTGTCAGTGCGTGGACGGTATCGCAACCCTGGTTCGCCCTGCGCAGCATCGAGGTGGTGACGCCGGTGAAGCATGTCACCGAAACCCAGGTCAGGCTGGTTGCGGAACGTCACGTGCGCGGGACCTTCTTTACCGTCGATCTCGATCGTGTCCGCGAAGGTCTGGAAAAGCTGCCCTGGGTGCGCGAGGCCCGGGTCGAGCGCCACTGGCCCGACACCCTGGTGGTGTCGATCAGCGAGCACGTGCCGCTGGCGCGCTGGAACCAGGATGCCCTGGTCAACCAGCACGGCGAAGTGTTCGCCGCCGCGTCGAACCAGGACCTGCCGCGCTTCAGCGGCCCGGAGGACAGCAGCGTCGAGGTGACGCAGGCCTGGCAGCGTTTCCAGGCCCAGCTTGCGCCGCTCGGGCATGCGGTCAGCGAACTGCAGCTATCGTCGCGCCGCGCCTGGCAACTACGCCTCGACAGCGGCACCCGCATCGTCCTTGGCCGGGACGAACCGGAGAAGCGCCTGGCGCGCTTCACTGCCATCTATCCACGGCTGTTTTCAGCGCCGGCGAGCGGGCCGGCCTATGTCGACCTGCGCTACGTCGACGGCTTTGCGATTCGCATGCCGGACGGAGCGAACCCTTTCGAACCGAGTAAATCATGAGCAAACCCCGCGACCCCAAGAAACTTCTAGTCGGTCTCGACATCGGCACCTCGAAAATCGTCTGCATCGTCGCCGAGGTCACCCCCGAGGGCACGCTCGACATCATCGGCATGGGTTCCCACCCCTCGCGCGGGCTGCGCCGCGGCGTGGTGGTGAACATCGAGGCCACGGTCAACGCCATCCAGCGCGCGCTGGAAGAGGCCGAGCTGATGGCCGACTGCAAGATCCGCGAGGTCTACACCGGCATCGCCGGCAGCCACATCAAGAGTTTCAACTCGCACGGCATGTTCGCCATCCGCGACAAGGAAATCAGCCAGATGGACGTCGATCGCGTGGTCGAGACCGCACGTGCGGTCAACATCCCGACCGACCAGCAGATCCTCCATACCATCCCGCAGGAATTCATCGTCGACGGCCAGGAAGACGTGCGCGATCCGCTCGGCATGAGCGCAGTGCGCCTCGAGGTCAAGGTACACATCGTCACCGGCGCGGTGTCGGCGGCGCAGAACATCATCAAGTGCGTGCGCCGCTGCGGCCTAGAGGTCTCCGACCTGGTGCTGCAGCCGCTGGCATCGGCGATGGCGGTGCTGACCGAGGATGAGAAGGAACTCGGCGTGTGCCTGGTCGACATCGGCGGCGGCACCACCGACATAGCGGTGTTCACCAACGGCGCCATCCGCCACACCGCGGTAATCCCGGTGGCCGGCGACCAGGTCAACAACGACATCGCCGTGGCGCTGCGCACGCCGCCGAAAGAGGCCGAGGACATCAAGGTGCGCTACGGCTGCGCCCTCAGACAGCTGGCCGACGCACGCGACATGATCGAGGTACCCGGCATCGGCGACCGCCCGCCGCGCACGCTTTCGAGACAGACCTTGGCCGAGTTCATCGAGCCGCGCATGGAAGAACTGTATTCGCTGGTGCAGGCGGAGTTGCGCCGCAGCGGCTTCGAGGAGCTGCTGTCGTCCGGCATCGTCATCACCGGCGGCTCGGCGGCGATGCAGGGCATGGTCGAACTCGGCGAGGAAGTGTTCCACATGCCGGTGCGCCTCGGCTGGCCGCGCTACGAGGGCGGTCTCGCCGAAGTCATGCACAACCCACGTTACGCCACCTGCATCGGCCTGCTGATGGCCGGGCTGGACGAGCGCGGGCGCGATGTGCCGAAACTTTCCGGCGGCAGTTTCAAGGAAATATTCGAACGCATGAAGGGATGGTTCAAGGGAAATTTCTGACGACGCGCAAGCGGAGTCGAGACGGGATTTGACGGTCGTGCCAAGGCATTGATGCCAGGACAAACACGTCAATGAATTTGAGTGT
>Ga0209705_10001242_pt1 | contig 13415 bp, 8 predicted proteins | sample PPLLaktember2015_5_FD_187262 | JGI IMG/M metagenome (GOLD analysis project Ga0209705, IMG submission 187262) | Freshwater sediment microbial communities from Prairie Pothole Lake near Jamestown, North Dakota, USA - PPLs Lake P8 Core (1) Depth... | ecosystem: Environmental > Aquatic > Freshwater... | reverse complement strand
TTCACGATGACGCCAACGACCCGCAGAAGCAATGCCAACCCGCGCAACGCGAACACCATGCCTGTACCAAACACAGTGCGCGACGACTGAATAAAATACTCGAGCGGGATCGCAACAAATGCCAGCGCGAACGGCAAGGTAAAGCCCAGAATCATCTGTCCGGCGGTCGGGATTTTCATCATCCACGAAGCGTCCACCGGCGCGACCACCGCGGCATTGCCAAGCGATTGTTTGAGCGCCACATCGGCCGACACGATCAGGTCGCGCATCACGGCCAGCGCCACTTCTACACCGGCCAGCACCAGCAGGATGGTCAGTGACATCCACATCATACTGCGGCGCATCTTTTCATTCACATTCGACAGCGGAAACAGGTGCGTGAAGCGCAGCGACTCCATGAGGAACAGGCCCATCAGGGTCTCGAACAGGATGATGACCAGCGCCGCCACCTCCGAGGCCTGCAGGTTGTCGGTGATGTAATCGCCACCGCCGACCATCGCCGACATCGGCAGGGAGATAAGCTTGTAATTGACGAAGGCCCCGCCGATCGCAATTAGCATCACCAGTCCGGAGATCGCAAACTGGATCGAGGCCGAAGCGCCGAGCGCGTGCTCGGCCTTGTCCAGATTAGCATTGATTTGCTGGACCTTCTCTACCTGGGCGTCAATTTTGGCGGCGCTGCCCTGCAAACCGGTAATGTTCTTGTCGACCTTGTTCAAAGTCTGCTGGAGCGAGCGCCAGAACGGCTGAAACCCCTTGAGGATCTTGTGCCGGTCCTGATAGGAGCGGCGGTATTCAGCCACAACCTTGTCGTAGATTTCGTCAATTGACTGACTGATGTCAGCCAGGATTCGCTCCACCAGGCCGTCTCCGGACGGCTTGATCTTGGCAATCGCACCCACTGCCTTGGTCCACTCCGGCGGTGGTGGTGGTACCTCACCACACTTCTGGTAGTCCTCCTCGATGCGTGTTATCTCGTCCATGAGCTTGCGCTGCAGCGCCGGATAACCCTGCAAGTCGCGCTGCACCACCGCGGTAACGCGCTCGAACTCGCGCTCAATGGATTTCATCGCCTCCTCACGGCCATGCGCGAGCAGTACCAGACGATTGCGCTGGCGCAACATCACGGCACTGGACGCCAGCCAGCGGGCGCCCATGCGCAGCGGATTACTGATAGCGCGTGTGAGCGATCGGAAGAGCCCCTGCATCGGCCGACGCGCGGCGTACAGGAACGGCAAGGCGATGAAAAACAATACCACCGCAGACAGCGCCGGATTACCCGGCCAGATCATCCACACGGTCCCGCTGAGCATGAGTTTTCTCCCTTTTCGGAGACTGCTGAAGTGAAAGGATCCAAGCTTTCACCAGTATGAGGCCTAACCACGCCCATACCATTGGGTTGACCAGATGGGCAGATGAAGGCAGGGAATTAAAAGATCACCGGCAGGGACGGACAGACCTGCGGCACTTCAGGAACGGAAGACAGGGCTTGTGGCAAAAAACCTGGAAATTACGGCCGGGTATCGGCCTCGCCCGCCTCTTTCTTGGCCGGCAACATGTCCTCGCGCGAAAGTCCGAGCCACATGACAATCGGGCTTGCCACCAATACCGAGGAATAGATGCCAAACAGGATGCCAATGGTCAGGGCCAGCGCGAAATAGTGCAGCGTCTCGCCACCGAAGACCAGCATGGACAGCACCGCGAGCTGGGTGGATCCGTGCGTAATGATGGTGCGCGACATGGTGCGCGTGATCGCATTGTCGATGATCTGCGGTGTCGTGGCGTTACGCATTTTGCGAAAGTTTTCGCGGATGCGGTCGAATACCACCACCGATTCGTTCACCGAGTAGCCGAGGATGGCGAGCACTGCCGCCAGCACCGTGAGCGAGAAGTCCCACTGAAAAAACGCAAAGAAACCGAGAATGATGACCACATCGTGCAGGTTGGCGATGATCGCCGCCACGCCAAACTTCCACTCGAACCGGAACCACAGATACACCACGATACCGATGGACACGAACAACAGGGCCAGCCCGCCATTCTCATATAGTTCGCGGCCAACCTGCGGGCCGACAAATTCGGTGCGCCGCATTTGTGCCCCGGAATCTTCGCGATGCAGCACTTCCATCACCGTATCCGAGAGCGTGGCGCTGGCCATGTTAGCCTTGCCCGGCAACCGGATCAGCACGTCGCGCGAACCGCCGAAGTTCTGCACGGTGACATCGGTGTAGCCGCTGCGCTCCAGCAAGCTGCGGATCTTCGGCAAATCGGCCGCCTGCGGGTAACTGACCTCCATCACCGTGCCGCCGGTGAAATCCACGCCGAAATTGAGTCCCCGGGTCGCCAGAAAAAACACCGCGAGCAGGAACGTGATCAGGGAGATCACGTTGAACACCAACGCGTGGCGCATGAACGGAATGTCTTTGCGGATCTTGAAAAATTCCATGGCGTGCGTTGTTCGCTGTCAGGTGTTCAGTTTCAAACGTTATACAAGGCTACTTCCACTGGGTATTGCCGATGGCCAGCCGCTCGAGCTTGCGCCGACCACCGTAGATCAGGTTTACCAGCGCACGTGACACCATCACCCCGCTGAACATGGAGGTAATGATGCCCAGGCACAGCACCACCGCAAAACCGCGCACTGGTCCGCTGCCAAACATGAACAGCGTGACACCGGCGATCAGCGTGGTGATGTTCGAATCGAAAATGGTGCCGAAGGCGCGTTCGTAGCCGGCATGGATGCTGGCCTGCGGCGTATTGCCGTTGCGCAGCTCTTCGCGGATACGCTCGTTAATCAGCACGTTGGCGTCGATCGCCATGCCGACGGTGAGCGCGATGGCGGCCATACCGGGCAATGTCAGAGTGGCCTGCAACAACGAAAGCAATGCAACCAGCAACACCACGTTGACGCCCAGCGCGAGCACCGCGGTCACACCGAAGACCAGATAGTAGATGATCATGAACACGGCAATAGCGGCAAAACCGATCCAGGTGGACTGAAAGCCGCGCTGGATGTTCTCGGCGCCGAGGCTTGGGCCGATGGTGCGTTCTTCGATGATCTCGACCGGCGCGGCGAGTGCCCCGGCGCGCAGCAGCAGCGCCAGATCACGCGCCTCTTCGATGCTGTCGAGACCGGTGATCTGAAAGCGCTTGCCGATCTGTTCGCGAATCACCGGTGCGGTGATCACCTCCTCAACGCGCACGCGGTTGCGCACCTGCCGGCCTTCGGCATCCAGCAGCGGCTTGCCCGTGGCATCCAGCTGGCTCTCCGACTTGATCTCGATGTACACCACCGCCATGCGCTTGCCGACGCTTTCGCCGGTGACGCGCTGGTTGATGGCCGCACCGCGCGCATCGAGCGTGATATGCGCCACTGCCCCGCCGGCCTGACTGTCGAAACCGGCGGCGGCGTCGACGATGTTGTCGCCCGAGTAAATCACCTGCTTCTTGAGCAGAATCGGACGGCCGCGGCGATCCTTATAGAGTTTCGAGCCGGCCGGAACATGACCGCTGACAGCCCCGGCCAGATCGTGTTCTTCATCCACCAGCATGACCTCAAGGGTCGCTGTGCGGCCAAGAATCTCCTTGGCCTTGGCGGTGTCCTGCACGCCGGGCAGCTGCACCACGATGCGATCGATGCCCTGCTGTTGGATGACCGGTTCGGCGACACCCAGCTCGTTCACGCGGTTACGCAGCGCGACAATGTTCTGGTCGAGCGCGAACTTGCGCTTCTCGGTCGTGGACTGTTCGGTCAGGCGTGCGAGAAGGAAATACTCGTCGCCCCTCTGGCCGTCGACGAGGCCCAGTTCCGGCAACTGGCGGCGCACCACTTCGCGTCCCTTGTCGCGCTCGGCGGCATCGCGGAAGCGCACTTCCAGTCCACCGCTTTCGAGACGCGTCACCGTCAGGTAGCGCACCTTCTTTTCGCGCAGCGCGCTGCGCAGATCGTCCACGTAGCGTTCCTCGGCCTTTTTGAGCGCCGACACCATGTCCACCTGCATGAGGAAGTGCACGCCGCCACGCAGGTCGAGGCCCAGATACATCGGGTTGGCGTTGATCCAGCCGAACCAGGCGGGCGTGGCCGGCAACAGGTTGAGCGCGACGGTGTAGTTATCGCCGAGCGCGCGCTGCACAGTGTCGCGCGCCTTGATCTGGGTGTCGGTGTCGTGGAAACGGACCTTCAGGCTCTTGTCGTCGCGCTGCACGGCAACGCTCTCGATACCGGCATGCTTCAGCACCTGCTCCACCTGCGCCTGGGTCGTGGCATCCACCTTGGTAGTGCGCGTGGCCGAGACCTGGATGGCCGGGTCTTCGCCGTACAGATTAGGCAGGAAGTAAATGAACCCCGGCACGACAATGGCCAGGATCAGCAGGTATTTCCAGAGCGGGTAGCGGTTCATGAGTTTCGGGACAGATCGATCACGCGCCGGAGCGGTTTAATGGCAAGACCGCACCGACGAAAGAAGCAATCACGCGCCTTTGACCGTACCCTTGGGCAGAACCTGCGCCACCGCATGGCGCTGCACCTTGATGCTGACGCCGTCGGCAACTTCCATGGTGATGTAACTCTCACTGACATCGGTCACACGCCCGAGGATGCCGCCGCCGGCCACCACCTCGTCGCCCTTGGCGAGCTTGGCCACCATCTCGCGGTGCTCCTTGGCGCGCTTGCTCTGCGGGCGGATCAGCAGGAAGTAGAAGATGACGAAAATAATAATGAGCGGCAGGAACGACATGAAGCCACCGGCCATACCGGCGGCCGGGGCTGGATCAGCGGCGTGCGCGTCGGAAACGATCAGGCTCAGGAGATTGTCTTGCGAGGTCATGGTTGTTCCTGTGTTCAATCAGATTGGAAGTTGGCGGCATCTGCCGGGGTTACACCGTCCTCCGGTTCGTCCGGGGCGGCCTTGTTCTGGCGGCGCATACAATAAAACTTCTCAATGAATTCATCCAGCCTTTTTTGGCCTATCGCCTGGCGCAGGCCGCGCATCAGCGACTGGTAGTAATAAAGGTTGTGGATGGTAGCCAGGCGCGCGCCCAGGATCTCGTTGCACTGTTGCAGGTGGCGCAGGTAGGCGCGGCTGTAGTTGCGGCAGGTGTAGCAGTCGCATTGGGGGTCGATCGGACCGGTGTCGGCGGCATAGCGGCTGTTGCGTATCTTCACCGCCCCGTCGTGGGTAAAAAGCCAGCCATTGCGTGCATTGCGCGTCGGCAGCACGCAATCGAACATGTCCATGCCACGGCGCACGGCCTCGACCAGATCCTCGGGTGTGCCGACACCCATCAGGTAGCGTGGCCGGTCGGCCGGGAGTTCCGGGGCAACGCTGTCCAGAACCCGCAACATCTCCTCCTTCGGTTCACCCACCGACAGCCCGCCCAATGCATAGCCATCGAAACCGATCTGCTTGAGGCCAGCGAGTGACTCATGGCGCAGATGTTCATACATGCCGCCCTGCACAATGCCGAACAGCGCACCCGATTGGCCCTGATGCGCACGCTTGCTGCGATCCGCCCAGCGCAGCGAGAGCTCCATCGAGGCACGCGCCTGTTCTTCCGTGGCCGGGTACGGAGTGCACTCGTCGAAGATCATAATAATATCCGCGCCGAGCGCCTGCTGCATGGCCATTGATTCCTCCGGCCCCATGAAAATGCGATCGCCGTTCACCGGCGACTGGAAGGTCACGCCCTGCTCGCTGATCTTGCGGAGTTTGCCCAGGCTCCAGACCTGAAACCCGCCGGAATCGGTGAGAATCGGTCCGTCCCAATGCATGAAACGATGCAGGCCGCCGTGCGCGCGCATCACCTCCATGCCGGGGCGCAACATCAGATGAAAGGTATTGCCGAGAATGATTTGCGCGCCCAGCTCGCGCAGTTCCTCCGGGGTCATGGCCTTGACTGTGGCGTAAGTACCGACCGGCATGAACGCCGGGGTCTCGACAATACCGCGCTCGAAAGTGAGGCGCCCGCGGCGCGCGCTGCCGTCGGTGCCTATCAGGTCGAATTTCATAGATCAGTTACCAAGATACAAGATGCAAGATACAAGAGAAAGGCGATCCATTCCGGATCATTTAGATCTTGTATCTTGCATCTGGGGTAATACAAACATGGCATCGCCATAGCTGAAGAACCGGTAACGCTCCTCGACCGCATGTCGATAGGCGCTGAGGACATTTTCCTTTCCGCCAAAGGCGCATACCAGCATGAGGAGCGTGGATTCCGGGAGGTGGAAATTGGTGACCAGGGCATCCACGATACGGAAACGATAGCCGGGAGTAATGAAAATGTCGGTCTCGCCCTGGAACGGCTGGATGCTTCCGTCGTCGGCTGCCGTTTCCAGTGCGCGCACAACTGTGGTGCCAACCGCAATCACCCGCCGGCCCACCTGCTTCGCCGCGTTCACACGCGCCGTCGTATCGGGATCGATCTCCAGCCACTCGCTGTGCATGCGATGCTGCGCAATATCGTCCACACGCAGCGGCTGGAAAGTACCGGCACCGACATGCAGTGTGATGAACGCACGCTCGATGCCCATCTGTTCAAGCCGCGCCAGCATGGCGGTGTCGAAATGCAGACCCGCGGTGGGCGCGGCGACTGCACCCGGAGCCTGTGCGAACACGGTCTGATAACGCTCCCAATCGGTGTCCGCATCCGGCCGCGCAATATACGGCGGCAACGGGATATGGCCAATGCGTTCGAGAACCTGCAGCAGTGGTTCTGTTCCCTCGAACTCGATTTCGTAGAATTCGCCCTTTCGCCCGATGACCCGCGCCCGCTCCGCGCCCTCGAGCAACAGACCTTGCCCCGGTTTTAGCGTCTTGCTGGCACGGCATTGCGCGAGTACACGGCGATCATGCAGCACCCGTTCGATGAGCAACTCAATGCGACCACCCGTGTCCTTCTCGCCGAACAGGCGTGCCGGAATCACACGGGTGTTGTTGAAGACCAGCAGGTCGCCGCGCTCGAGCAGTGCCGGCAGATCGGCAAATCGTCGGTCTTCGATATGTCCGGTCATGCCGTCCAGGCGCAGCAACCGGCTGGATGCACGCTCGGCGAGCGGCTCCTGGGCGATGAGCTCCGGAGGCAGCTGGTAGAAAAAATCAGACTTGAGCAACGTACTGGCCCGCCGGATCATGAATTAAGCGTATCGGGGAAAACACCACGCACAGATCGGCGCGGCTGGCATCCAGTGATCACTATACTTTAAGATAGGCAAAACCCGAATGACGGGACAACTGGCACTCCTTCCCTAAACCACACAAACCGCATCCTGAAGAAGCGCCATGACCGGCACACGCTATTCGCTTGAAGTCCAGCCCGTAATCCCGGCGCGCCTCGCGCGTCTCAACGAGCTCGCCAACGACCTGTTCTACACCTGGGACCGGCAGGTGCGCGGGTTGTTCTTCCGTCTCGACCGCGTACTGTGGGAAGCCTGCCGCCACAACCCCCGGGTGTTCCTGCGGCGGGTGTCGCAGCAGCGCCTCGAGGAGGCCGCCGAAGACCGGGTCTACATGGAAGACTACAATCGCGTCTTGTCTTCCTACGACACCTATCACCAGACCTCGGCACGCTCCGGCGTCGAGCGTCTGCTTGACCCGAAAGAAGACCTGGTTGCGTATTTCTGCAGCGAATTCGGCTTTCATGAGAGCGTGCAACTCTATTCCGGCGGCCTTGGTATCCTGGCCGGCGATCACTGCAAGGCGGCGAGCGACCTCGGCATCCCGTTCGTGGCGGTGGGCATGCTCTACCGCCAGGGTTACTTCACTCAAACCATCGATGGTCACGGCAACCAGATCGCACACTATGCACCCATGCACTTCCTGGACCTGCCGATCGAGCCGGCCAGGGACAGCGACGGGCAAAAGATCCGCGTGCAGGTGCAGATCCTCGAGCGGCGCGTGACACTCAAGGTGTGGAAGGCCAAGGCCGGTCACATCACCCTCTATCTGCTGGACAGCGACCTGCCGGATAACAGCGAGGCCGACCGGGCAATCACGTACCAGCTGTATGGCGGCGACATCAACACGCGCATCCAGCAGGAGATCGTGCTGGGACTGGGCGGCGTGCGCGCGCTGCGCACCCTCGGCCTACAGCCCACGGTCTGGCACATCAATGAGGGGCACCCGGCGTTCCTGGTGCTGGAGCGCTGCCGCGAGCTGGTGGCGCAGGGCCTGGACTTCGACAGCGCTCTTGAGGCGACGGCCGCCAACACCGTGTTCACCACGCACACGCCGGTGCCGGCCGGGCACGACATCTTCGACCACAAACTGATGCACGCGTATTTTTCCGGGTTCGCGTACGAACTCGGCATCAGCATGGAACATTTCCTGTCGCTCGGCGCCACACCCGACAGCCAGGGCGGCTTCAATCAGACCGCGCTGGCACTACGCGGTTCGCGCTTTCGCAACGGCGTGTCGCGCATCCATGGCAGCGTCGCCTCGGGCATGGCGTCGTACATCTGGCCGCAGATCGCGCCGGGCGAGAATCCGGTCGGCTACATCACCAACGGCGTGCATGTGCCCACCTTCCTGGCGCGCGAGTGGGTCAACCTGTTTGACATGCGCTTCGGCGGCGGTTGGCGCAACGAACTGCTGAACGAGGCCTACTGGCAGCAGATCGACGACATCCCTGACCACAGCTACTGGAGCCTGCGTCAGTCGCTCAAGACCGAAATGCTCGCCAATGTGCGGCGGCGTGCAATTCTGCAACATCGACGTAACGGTTGCAGCGAAACACTCATCGAACGCCTCACCCAGCACCTCACGCCGCGCGAAACCGATATCCTGACCATTGGCTTCGCGCGCCGCTTCGCAACCTACAAACGCGCCACGTTGTTGTTCGCCGATCCGGCACGCCTCGCACGTCTGCTGAATGACCCGAAACATCCGTGCCTGCTGATCTTCGCCGGCAAGGCGCATCCGCACGATCTGCCGGCGCAACAGTTCATCAAGCTGGTCCACGAGTATTCGCGCCGCCCGGAGTTCGAGGGACGTGTCATCCTGCTCGAAGGCTACGACCAGGCGCTCGCACGCAAGCTTGTCACCGGCGTGGACGTGTGGCTCAACACACCCGAATACCCGCTCGAAGCGAGCGGCACCTCCGGCGAGAAAGCCGGCATCAATGGCGTGATCAACCTGAGTGTACTGGACGGCTGGTGGGGTGAGGGTTACAACGGTGAAAACGGCTGGGCGATCACGCCACACGGACCACCCGTAGACCCGCACTACCGCGACCGCGAAGAGGGCCAGGAGTTGCTCGATATTCTCGAGAAACAGGTGCTGCCACTGTACTACGAGCGCAACGGCCATGGCTTCTCCGAGGCCTGGGTGCGCAAATCCAAGAACTCAATGAAGTCGCTCATCCCGCGTTTCAATGCGCAACGCATGGTGATGGATTACGTGCGAAACTATTACACACTGGCGCGTAAACAGCGCCTGGTCATGGCCGGCAACCAGCACGCACGCGCAAAGGAAGTCGCGGTATGGCGACGCAAGCTTGATCAATCCTGGCCGCTGGTGCGGTTGCGTCGCCTTGATAGCAACAACACCGAAATCCTGGCCGGCAACGCGCTGTCAATACGCGTCGCCGCCTACCTCGATGGCCTCACTCCGGAAGACGTCCTGGTGGAATGTCTGGTCGGCACGGAGAACGAGAGCGGTGAGTTTGTTCGTCACGATGCGCATGTGTTCACGCCAGCCGGTCCGGGCGAACACGGCGAAACCCTGTTCCGCCTCGATCTCATGCCGCGCCTGCCGGGACTGCAGTTCTACAAGATCCGTATATTTCCGTTTCACCACTGTCTCAGCCACCGCTTCGAAACGGGATACATGATCTGGCTGTGAGAGGCAGATACAAGGTACAAGGTACAAGTAACCCCAACTGCCAACTTGTACCTTGTACCTTTTTATCTTTTTCTATCTCCCATAAACCTGCAACAAATGCCGCAACCGGCCGGCGAGTTCCGCGGGCACATCACTCCAGTCGAAACGCCATTGCCAGTTGCCGCTATTGCTGCCGGGCATATTCATGCGCTGTCCGTGGCCCGCCTGCAGGATATCCTGCATGGGCAGGATGGCCAGCCGCGCCACCGAGGCCAGCGTCGCGCGGATCAGCGGCCAGGGCATGGATTCGCTCGGATGGCCAAGATAGTCCAGCACCACGCTCCGTTGATCAACCGGCAGGCTCTCGAACCAGGCAAGGGTTGTGTCGTTGTCATGCGTGCCGGTATAGACCACGCTGTTCACTTCGTGGTTGTGCGGCAGATACGGATTGTCCGCGCCGCCATCGAATGCGAACTGCAGGATGCGCATGCCCGGCAGTCCAAACTGTTCGCGCAATCGGTGCACGGCCGGTGTAATCAGGCCCAAATCCTCCGCCACCACCGGTAGTGTGCCGAACTCGTTTTGCAGCGCCTGGAACAGTGTCTCGCCCGGCGCCGGCACCCAGCGACCGTTGATCGCGGTGTCTTCATCCGCCGGGATCTGCCAGCACGCTTCGAAACCGCGGAAGTGGTCAATGCGCACGAGATCGAACAGGCTGAGCTGCGTGCGCAGGCGCTCGATCCACCAGCGGAAGCCATCCGCCTCCAGGCGTTTCCAGTTGTACAGCGGGTTGCCCCAGCGCTGTCCGCTCGCGGAAAAATAATCCGGCGGCACGCCAGCCACCACGCGCGGCTGACCGACGGCATCGAGTTCGAAATATTCGCGCTGCGCCCAGACATCGGCGCTGTCGTGCGCGACGAAAATCGGTAGATCGCCGAACAGTTGCACACCGCGCGCTTGCGCTGCCAACCGGAGTTCCTGCCACTGGCGGAAGAAGATGAACTGTTCGAAGCGCACCAACGTCATCTCATCGGCATACCGCATATGCGCCTCGGCCAGCGCCGCCGGGTCGCGGTCGCGCAGCGGTTCCGGCCACTGCCACCAGGCGTGGTGGTCGTGCGCCTGGCGCAGCGTCACATACAGCGCATAGTCCTCCAGCCAGAAGGCGTGTGCGGCATCAAACGCCTGTATCTCGGGCGCACCGCCTTGCGCCAGAAAAATCTTGCGCGCCTGCGCGAGCAGCGCCTGGCGCGCGGCGCCATTGGCAGGAGGTAGTCCGGCGACGTGCGGTAGCCAGCCCCATGTCTCAAGCTGGGAGAAACTAATGAGGCGCGGGTTGCCAGCATGTACCGACAGGCACTGATACGGCGAGCGGTCAGCGTGCGTGGGTCCGAGTGGCAGCATCTGCCAGACACTCATACCGCTTTCCGCGAGGAAGTCCATGAAGCGCAGGGCATGCGGCCCGAGTGTTCCATTTTCCCCTTCACCCGGTAGCGAGGTGGGGTGCAGCAGGATGCCGGCTCGGCGACGGTCGAGGACCGGCTTTGCGGCGGGGAGTATGGGTTCAGGACACATGTGGAGCGATTCGGCGATTGGGGCGCGAAGGCAAGTCATCCCTGCTGTCCGGGTCGCATGGCGCCGCCATGCAGCGGCGCGCCGCCACCGTGGGTAAACGACTGCGCCAGGTATTCGGGTGGCTCCAGACCGAGCAATTGGTAGAGTGTGCCGAGGTGCAGGCGGAAGAGATGCTCGAAATCGCTGACCGTCGCGGCCGGGTTGTCATCACCAAACCACCAGAACCAGTCCGAGCCCTCGCACACCGCAAGTTGAAGCTCCGCCAGCGCACGCTGCTCCGGCACCAGCCGCGGCGCTTGCGCGTCGAACGCGCGCTTGGCGTCCACCAGCATCTCCCACCCGCGGTTCTTGTCGCGGCTGCCGATCCAGGTCGAAAAGGTACCGTACACCCATGAGCCGGCCACGAACGCGCGCAGGCGCTTGGCCGGAAACGCCTCCAGACAGTCCGAGAAAGTGCTCAACTCGAGCTGTGGATGTTGCGCCAACTGCGTGTACAGCGCGCTGAGAAAGTAATAACCGTTTTCCGGATAATGTTCCCAGGCGTTCTCGCCGTCCAACGCCAGCGTCACGACACGGTCGGCGCGGCCATGGCAGGCAGCGGCGATTTTCTCCAGATGACCCACCAGATTGGCGACCGCGTCGTCGGCATGCCAGCTGGCATAGGTGAAGCCGATCAGGTCCGACAAACCGTCGTCGCGAAAGAAGCAGCTCATGCCACTGTCCATGACCGAATAAGGCCGGTACAACCAGGCCTCTTTCATGGCGTGCGATGCGTGCCCGGCGCGCGCCAGGCTGTTGTGCAAAACACTCTCGCCGCCCGCCGCCCACGTGAAACCGGCCTCGTGCAGCAGGCGCAGCGTTGGCACGCTCAGTCCGCCCTCCGACGGCCAGCAGCCGGCTGGGGCGAAGCCGAAGTGGTGGCGGAACACTTCGATGCCCTCGCGGATGTGCCAGCGGGCACGCTCCTCACCGCCGGGGTACTGCGAATCGCGCGGCAGCGGCGCCTCCGGCAGCGTGTCGTGCGCGCTGTGAAAGTCGATGAGCAGCGGCAGGATCGGATGGGCATAGGGCGTCACCGACAGCTCGACCTGGCCGCGCTCGGCGAGGCGCGTGTAGCGCGGCACCAGCCCATCGAGCAGGCCGCGGATGATTGCCAGCAGCTCGCGCCGGTCGTGCAGCGTGTAGCCGCTGCCCTTGTCGATCAGGCGCTTCGCCTGTGCATCACTGCGGCGCACCGTCTCGCCCAGCCACGCAAGGTGATACCACACCAGCAGATCAGCGAGGTACTGATCTGAAACATAGGCGAGCGAATCCGGATGTTCGGTGAACAGGGGCGCCATGTCGGCCAGCCGCTGGTACGGCGCGAAGCGGTGAATGACACGCGCCTCGTTGGCGCGCAGACAAGACTTGATCAGCACCAGCCGCGATTCGGTATCGGTTGGCAGCGCCGGGATGACCAGCGCGGCCAACAGCGGATCGCGGATCGCGCCACTGTCGTCGAGGAACCCGCGCGCCTGCGCCGCATAGTCGGCAATCTGCTCGAGCAGGATGGGCGCGAAGTTCACTACCGCGCGCGCGCCGGGCACGGCCTCGAGGTGCGCGGCCATGTCGGAGTAGTCCTTGATGGCGTGCAGATAGGTCCAGGGCAGCTGGTAGCGGCCGCTCACGCGGTCCTGATATTGTGGCTGGTGCATGTGCCAGAGCAGCACCACCTTGAGGCGCGTGTCGGCCGCTGTTCCCGACGCGGCTCTACCTCCCACATCCCTTTGGTCGTTATCGGCCATGGTGCAGTTCTTGGCCGAGCATCTCCGGGGTCACTAACACCACACCGCCGGACGACACATGAAACCGCTGCGCGTCCTGCCCCGGATCTTCGCCGATCACCGTGCCGTCCGGAATGTGGCAACCCTTGTCCACCACGGCACGCGTCAGGCGGCAGTGCTGCCCGATGCTGACGTCCGGAAGTACCACCGAATCCGTGACCTCTGCATATGCGTCCACGCGCACGTTGGAGAACAACAG
>Ga0209705_10001241_pt1 | contig 13420 bp, 11 predicted proteins | sample PPLLaktember2015_5_FD_187262 | JGI IMG/M metagenome (GOLD analysis project Ga0209705, IMG submission 187262) | Freshwater sediment microbial communities from Prairie Pothole Lake near Jamestown, North Dakota, USA - PPLs Lake P8 Core (1) Depth... | ecosystem: Environmental > Aquatic > Freshwater... | reverse complement strand
GGGCGAGCCATTGGCGCAGCTCGGTTTCGCCGAAGGCCTCGACAAAGCGGTCGGCCGTGGGGTACGAGGTATAGCGCGGCCCGCTCACGTCGTACTTGCGGATGAGCACCGGGTCGATGACCAGATCGGAGGCGGGGTAATGCATCGCAGAGCACTATGCGCCCGGGGGAGCGGCCAGCCTTGATGTCCGTCAAACCCGGGCTATTCCGCCATCCGGCGGTGATCGCCGCCGGCGGCGCGGCGCTCGCCGCGCTGGTCGCCACGAACGTGGTTGCCTTCGTGCGCGGCACGGAGGCGCCGTGGCTGCTCGGCGCGGTGATCCTCGCCGACATGCTGGTGATCGGCGTGAGCATCTTCGCCGCGCTGTGGTCGGTGGCGGTGTGGGGCGGGCGCAGCGACGCGAGTGAGGCGCGCCTCGAGGCCATCGTCGACTCCGCGATGGACGCCATCATCACCGTGGACGCCGCGCAGCGCGTGGTGTTGTTCAACGGCGCCGCCGAGCAGATGTTCGGCGTGCGGCGCGACGACGCTCGCGGCTCGCCGCTCGACCGGTTCGTGCCGGCGCGCTTTCGCGGCGCGCATCGCGTGCACGTGGAGAAGTTCGGCCACACCGGCGTCACCAGCCGGCGCATGGGCGATACCACCACGCTGTGGGCGCTGCGTGCCGACGGCAGTGAATTCCCGATCGAAGCTTCCATCTCGCAGGCCGGCGAGCCCGGCAGCCGCTTCTTCACCGTGATCCTGCGAGATATCACCCTGCGCAGGAAAAACGAGGAGACGATGCTGCTGCAGCAGCAGGAGCTGCGCGAACTCTCCGCGCGCGTGCTGGAGGCGCGCGAGGAGGAAAAGACGCACATCGCGCGCGAGCTGCACGACGAGCTCGGCCAGCTGCTCACCGCGCTCAAGATGGACCTCGCCTGGCTGAGCGAGCGCCTGCCCGCGGGCGACCGCGAGCTCGCCGCGCGCGCCGACGGCATGGGCGAGCTGCTCGATCGCACGGTGAGTTCGAGCCGGCGCATCGCCGCCGACCTGCGGCCGCTGATGCTCGACGACCTGGGGCTGGCGGATGCAGCGCAGTGGCTGGTCGGAGAGTTCGGCACCCACCATGACATCAAGCTCGAGATGCACGCGGCCGCCGAGCTCGAGCTCGACGCGCTCTCCAAGGGCGCCGCGACGACGCTGTACCGCGCGCTCCAGGAGTCGCTCACCAACATCGCGCGCCACTCGGGCGCGAAGCGCGCCTGGATCGTGCTGGCGCGGGAAAACGGCGCGCTGCACCTGGAGATCGAGGACGACGGCCGCGGCATCGCCGCCGAGGACTTCGCGAAAAGCGGGTCGCTCGGCCTGCGGGGCATGCGCGAGCGCGTCGCCTACTACGGCGGCTCGCTCGAGATCGCGCGCGCGCCGCGCGGCGGCACGCGGCTGCTGCTGCGCATGCCGCTCGGCGCGGGGAGCGGCGCCGCATGATCCGCGTGCTGCTCGCCGACGATCACCGGATCGTGCGCGACGGTCTGCGCCGCATCCTCGAGGCGCACCCCGAGTTCGAGGTCGCGGGGGAAGCGCCGGGCGGCGACGAGGCGCTGGCGCTGGTGCGCGCGCAGGACTATGACGTCGCGGTGCTCGACATGTCGATGCCGGGCCTTTCCGGCCTCGACCTGGTCAAGCGCCTGAAGGCCGAGAAGCCGCGGCTGAAGATCCTCGTGCTCTCGATGCACGGCGAGCAGCAGTACGCGGCGCGCGCGCTGAAAGCCGGCGCCGCGGGCTACCTCACCAAGGACAGCGCGGCCGGGCAGCTGGTGGGCGCCTTGCGCAAGATCGCCGCGGGCGGCGTGCACGTGTCGGAAGCGGCGGCGGCCGGGCTCATCTTCGCCCGCAGCGAGGCGGGCGCGCCGCACGAGCGGCTCTCGGACCGGGAGTTCGAGGTGTTCAAGCAGCTCGCGGGCGGCGCCAGTCCCACCGACCTCGCGCGGCGCCTCAATGTCTCGGTGAAGACCGTCAGCACGCACAAGGCCCGCATCCTGGACAAGCTCGGCCTGTCCGGGACCGCGGAACTCGTGCGCTACGCACTCGAGCATAAGCTGCTGTAGGCGCATTCCTACCCCGATACCGGGGCTTTCCGGTATCTGCCCGCGCGATACGTGGGCACAGTGCGCCGTGCCCCTCACTGTCTACATCGTCGACGACTCGCCGCTGGTGCGCCAGCGCATCGAGGCGCTCCTCGTGCGCATCGACGGCGCGCGCATCGTAGGCTATGCCGAGGACGCGGACGAGGCGATCGCCCGGATCCCGGCGCTCCTGCCGCAGGTCGTGATCCTCGACCTGAGGCTCGCCCGGGGCAACGGCTTCGACGTGCTGCGCGCCCTGCGCGAACAGGCGCCGCAGGTCGAGGTCTACCTGCTGTCCAATTTCGCTTCGCCGGCCTACCGCCGCAGCGCCGAGCTGCTCGGCGCGCGCGGCTACTTCGACAAAACCCAGGAGTTCGAGCAGCTGATGGACCTGCTCGCGCAGCGCGCCCGTGCCGAGTTGTAGGAATTCTCCGACGCGCCGTCCGAACCTTCGCACGGCAGATACCGCCGTCCTCCGATACCGCGCCGCGCACCCGGCCGCCACACTGGCGACATGAAAACGCAAAGCATCTTCCTGGTCGAGGACTCCCTCCCGGTGTGCGAGCGCCTGGTCGCGATGATCGAGTCGGTGCCGGGCGCGCGGGTGGTGGGCCTCGCCTCGCGCGCCGACGAGGCCGTGCGCGGCATCCTCGCCGCGCGCCCCGACCTCGTGGTGCTGGACCTGCACCTCGCGCAGGGCACCGGCATCGACGTGCTGCGCGAGCTGCGCCTGAAGGCGCCGGACATCGACGTCTACATGCTGTCCAGCTACGCCATCGCGCCCTACCGGCAGCTCGCCCGGCGCCTCGGCGCGCGGGACTTGTTCGACAAGAGCACCGACTTCGCGCGCGTCAAGGATGTCGTCGCCGAGCGCGCCGCACAAACGTACTGATCCAGGAAAAGGGACACGCCATGCACGCCGTCATCGCCCTCCAGTCGGTCGCCGCGCCGAGGAAGTTCCAAGTCACCTGCTCGAGTTGCAACCTGCGCGAGATGTGCCTGCCCGCGGGCCTGTGCGCCGAGGACCTCGAGCGCATCGAGAACCTGGTCTACGCCCGCCGCCGGCTGAAGCGCGGCGAGCCGCTGTTCAAGGCGGGCGGCGAGTTCAGCGCGGTGTACGCGATCCGCAGCGGCTTCTTCAAGACGAGCCTGCTGGACCACGACGGCCGCGAGCAGGTGACGGGCTTCTTCATGGGCGGCGAGCTGCTCGGCCTGGACGGCATCGGCGGCAGCCACAATGGCACCGCCATCGCCCTGGAGGATAGCGAGGTGTGCGTGCTGCCCTACGCCCTCGTCGAGGGCATGGCACACGAGATCCCGCAGCTCGCGCGCCAGCTGCACGCGGTGCTGGCGCGCGAGATCACGCGCGACCAGGGCGTGATGATGCTGCTCGGCTCGATGCGCGCCGAGGAGCGCCTCGCCACGTTCCTGCTCAATCTGTCGAAGCGCTTCGTGCGCCGCGGCTACTCGTCCACCGACTTCCACCTGCGCATGACGCGCGAGGAGCTCGGCAGCTACCTCGGCCTGAAGCTCGAGACGGTGAGCCGGCTGTTCTCCGCGTTCCAGAAAGACAGCCTGATCGAAGTGCAGCAAAAGCACGTGCGCATCCGCGACATCGCCGGCCTGGAGCGCGTGCTCGCCGCGCGGCACTGATTCCCGCGCCCGCGCCGGGCGCGAGTAACATCGGCGCATGCGCCACGCCGTCGCCATCGCGCTGCTGCTGGGCCTGTACGTCGCGCTCAGCCTCGCGCCGCTCGCGCTCGCGGGATTGCAACCGCCGCCACCGCGCCCCTGGCTCGCCGAGCTGTCCTCGGGACTCGCCATGGCAGGCTTCGCCATCCTGCTCGCCGAGTTCGCGCTGTCGGGCCGCACCCGGCGCATCACGGCGCGCGTCGGCATGGACCTCACGATGCGCTTCCACCAGTGGATGGCGCTTGCCGCGCTCGCCTTCCTGCTGCTGCATCCGTACCTGTACACCGACTACAGCCAGCGCCCCGCAGGCACGGGCGTACGGCTCACGCCCGCGGCCACGGTGAGCGGCATGCTGGCCTGGATGCTGCTCCTGGTGCTCGTCGGGTCCGCGTGGTTCCGGCGCCACCTGCCCCTGTCCTACGAGGCGTGGCGGCTGACGCACGGCCTGGGCGCGCTGCTCGTCGCCGCGCTCGGCGCGCACCACGTGCTCGATACCGGCCACTACGCCCAGCACGCCTGGCTGCGCGGCTTCTGGCTCGCCGCCAGCGTGCTGGCGATTGCCGCGCTCGGCTGGGCTTACCTGCTCAAGCCGCTCCTACAGTCGAGTTGGCGCGTGGTCGCGGTGGCGCCGGAGGCCGAGCGCATCTGGCGCGTGGTGCTGGAGCCCAGGCGCGCGCGCGAGTTCGCGTTCCAGGCGGGGCAGTTCGTCTGGCTGAAGCTGCACCGGGCCTTCGGCCGCATCACCGAGCACCCCTTTTCGATCGCCTCGGCGCCCGGCCAGCTCCCGCGCTTGCAGTTCCTGGTGAAGGAAAGCGGCGACTTCACCGACGGCATCGGCCGGGTGGCGCCCGGCACGCGTGCCTATGTGGACGGCCCCTATGGCAACTTCACCCTTGAGGGCCGCGACGGCCGCGGCATCGTGCTGATCGCCGGGGGCGTCGGCATCGCCCCCTTGCTCAGCCTGGCGCGCGACCTGGCGGCGACGCACGACCCACGGCCGCTCACCCTGATCTACGCCGATCGCACGGAGCGCCAGCTCGCCGCGCGCAGCGAGCTGGAGGCCCTCGCGCGCGCGCCCGGGCGCACGCTGCACCTGGTGCTCGCGGAGCCCCCTCCCGGCTGGTCCGGACTGCGCGGGCAGCTCGACGCCGCGAACCTGAGAGCGTGCCTGCCGCGCGACGACGCGCGCGCATGGCTGTATTTCGTTTGCGGCCCGCCGGCCATGATCGACGCCGTCGAGCTGGCGCTCGCGCGACTCGGCGTGCCGCTGCGCCAGATCGTGTCCGAGCGCTTCGTCTACGACACCGGCATCCTCACGCCGCGCGAGCGGCTGACGCGCGGCGTGATCGCGGCGGTGGCGGCGGCGCAACTGCTCGCGGTGCTAGCCTTCGCCTTGCGATGAGCGTGCGCTCCCTCCTCGTTGCCACCGACTTCTCCGAGAACGCGCGCCGTGCCGCGCGGCGCGCCGCGCTGATCGCGCGCGAACTGGGCACGGGGCGCCTGGTGCTGATGCACGTCGCACCGCGGCAGGCCGCGCTCGAGCGCGGTCTGCGTCGCCGGATGCAGGATCTCGTGCGCGAGCTGCGGGCGCAGACCAACGTCGCCTTTGCGCCGCGCCTGGCGCACGGTGCGGTGGTGGACGTGCTGGCGCGCGCGGCCTCGCGCTTCGACCTGGTGGTGGTCGGCGCGCAGGGCATGCACCCCTGGCGCGACCTCGCGCTCGGCTCGAGCGCCGACCGTTTGCTGCGCAAGATCGCGCGGCCGGTGCTGGTGGTCAAGCGCGCGCCCGCCGTCGCCTACCGGCAGGTACTGGCGCCGGTGGATTTCTCACCCGACGCGCGGGCCGCGCTCGAATTCGCCGCGCAGCTTGCGCCGCAAGCCGCGCTCCATGTCCTGCACGCCTTCGAAGCGCCCCTCGAGGGCAAGCTGCGCTTCGCGGGCGTCGACGAGGAATCGGTGCGGCATTACCGGCAGCAATCGCGCGCGCGGGCCCGCGCCGAGCTGGACGCGATGCTCGCGCAGGTGCGCCTGCCGGCGGCGCACCTCGCCCGGCAGATCGTCCACGGCTACGCGCCGGACGCCATCGCGCGCGCCGGAAATACCCTCGGCGCCGACCTGGTCGCGATCGGCAAGCACGGCCGCTCGGCGCTGGAAGACCTGCTGCTCGGCAGCGTGACCCTGCGTACCCTTGCTGCGGCGAGCTGCGACGTGCTGGTGGTCCCGGCTAAGGGACGAGCAGTGCGGGCACGGCGCTAGCCGCCGCCGCCTTCAGCGCCACCGAGCCGACGAGCGCGTGGTGCGCGGCGCCGCGCCCGCGCGTGCCGAGGGCGAGGAGCTCGCACTGCGTGTCGCGCGCCAGGCGCGCGAGCTCGGCCGCCGGGTCGCCCGCGACCAAGTGCGCCTCGTGCTTTACGCCGGCACGGGACAGCTGGTCGCGCGCGGCCTCGAGCGCCTGCGCGCCCGAATCGCCGCGCCATTGCGCGAGCGTGTCCTCGTGCGGCGGCATCATCTTCTCGAGCAGCGTGAGCGGCGGCTGCACGTGCGCGAGGTGCAGTTCCAGCTCGCCGAGCCAGTCGCGCCAGGCGAGCAGGCGCTCGAGCGCGCGCAGCGCCGGCGGCGAGCCGTCCATGGCGCACAGCACGCGCAGGCGCACGCCGAGTTGCTCCGGCAATGCGGCGTCGGGTTCCACGATCAAGGCAGGCACGACACCGCCGTGCGCGACGCGCATGGCCGCCGAGCCGAAGGCGAAGCCGTGCACCGCGCCGTGTCCCCGCGTGCCCATGACGATCGCCTGCGCGCCGCAGGCGCGCGCGTCGTCGAGCAGCGCCGGCGCCGGCAGGCCGAAGCGCACCTCACCGCGCGCCGCGATCCCCGCCTGCGCCAGGCGCTCCAGCGCGGGCGCGAGCACCGCGTGGCCCGCCTCGGCGAGCGCCGCGTCGAGCGCCGCGGGATCGATGCCCGTGCCCGGGAACAGCGTCACCGGCCGCTGCTGCACGTTGACCGCGAGCACCTCGAGCCGCCCGCGCGCCCCACGATAGCCCGCCAGCAGCGCCGCAGCGCGCTGCGCCGCCGGCGAGCCGTCGAAGGCGAGGACCAGCCTGACCGGAGTTTCGCTCATGTGTCCTCCCGCACGACCTGCAAGTCCGCCACCCCGAGGCGGCGCAGCAGCCACTTCTCGCCTTCCAGCAGCAGCAGCATGACCACGCCGATGGCCACGATCATCGCGCCATCGGCGAGCGACACCGGCCGCGTGGCGAACCACCGCTGCATGAACGGCGCATAGGTGAAGGCGAGCTGCGCGACGATCACCGCGGTGAGCGCGATCAGCACCGCCGGCGTGCCGAGGCCCCCCCGCGGCGTGATCGAGGTCATGTGCAGGTAGCGCACGTTGAACAGGTAGAAGATCTCCATCACCACGAGCATGTTCACCACCAGGGTGCGCGCCGTCTCCAGGTCCTCGCCCCGCGCCAGCGCATGGAAGAACATCGCCAGCGCCGCGCCGACGAACAGGAACGATACCAGCGCCACGCGCCACAGCAGGAACGGCGACAGGAGCGGCGCCTGCGGCGGGCGCGGCGGCCGGCGCATGACGCCGGGCTCCGCGGGCTCGAAGGCGAGCACCAGGCCGAGCGTCACCGAGGTGACGAGGTTGATCCACAGGATCTGCACCGCGCTCATCGGCAGCACGAAGCCGAACGCGATGGCGGCGATCACGGTGAGCGCCTCGCCGCCGTTGGTGGGCAGGGTCCAGGCGATCACCTTGCGGATGTTGTCGTACACCGTGCGCCCTTCGTGCACCGAGTTGACGATGGAGGCGAAGTTGTCGTCGAGCAGCACCATTTCGGCGGCTTCCTTCGCGGCTTCCGTGCCCTTGATGCCCATCGCCACGCCGACGTCGGCCTGCTTGAGCGAGGGCGCATCGTTCACGCCGTCGCCGGTCATGGCGACCACCGCGCCGCCCGCCTGCAGCGCGCGCACGATGCGCAGCTTGTGCTCGGGACTGGTGCGCGCGAACACCGTGGAGCGCCGCACGGCTTCGGCGAACTGGACCTCGTCCATCGAGTCCAGCTCGGCGCCGGTCACCGCCAGCGGGTCGTCGGCCAGCCGCAGCTGGCGGGCGATGGTCGCCGCCGTCGCGGCGTGGTCGCCGGTGATCATCTTCGCTTCGATGCCTGCGGCGTGGCACTCGGCGACGGCGCCGATCGCCTCCTCGCGCGGCGGATCGATGAAGCCGACCAGGCCGAGGAATTTCAGCCCGTTCTCCACGTCGCGCTGGTGCAGGCGTTCGGCATCCTGCGGCAGCCGCCTGCTCGCGAAGCCCAGCACGCGCTCGCCCGCCGCAGCGGCCTCGGCGATGCGCCTCGCCCACGCCTCGCGCTCGGGCGCCCCCGCCATGTCGAGCACCGCCTCGGGCGCGCCCTTGACGAAGGCCATCGCCTCGCCCCCGGGGCCCCGGTGCAGCGTGGCCATGTAGCGATGCGCCGCGTCAAACGGGATCTCGTCCAGGCGCGGCCATTCCGCGCGCGCGTGCTCCGGGTTGAGGCCGGTCTTCATGGCGAGCGCCACCAGCGCGCCCTCCATCGGATCGCCTTCCACCGTCCAGGCGCCGTCGTGCCCGCGCAAGTGCGCGTCATTGCACAGCAGCGCGCAGCGCACCAGCGGCGCGATGGCCGCGACCGCGGCCGCATCGTCGTCGTGGCCCACGGCCTCCAGAGCGCCCTCGGGCGCGTAGCCCGAGCCGCTGACCACCACGTGGTGCCCGCCCGCAATCACGCGGGTTGCCGTCATCTCGTTGCGGGTCAGCGTGCCGGTCTTGTCCGAGCAGATCACCGTGGTGGCGCCGAGGGTCTCCACCGCGGGCAGGCGCCGGATGATGGCGTTTCTCGCCGCCATGCGCTGCACGCCGATGGCCAGCGTGATGGTGATGACCGCGGGCAGGCCCTCGGGAATTGCGCCCACCGCGAGCGCCACCACCGCCATCAGCGCTTCGGGCCAGCCGTAGCCGCGCACCCCGACGGCGAAGGCGAACACCCCTGCCGAGACGGCAAGCGCCACCCAGGTGAACCACACGCCGAAGCGGTTGATCTTGCGCAGCAGCGGCGTGGTGAGCTGCTCCACGCTCTGCAGCAGCGAGCTGATGCGGCCGATCTCGGTGCGCAGGCCCGTGGCCACCACCACGCCGCTTGCCTGGCCCGCGGCCACCAGCGTCCCGGAATAGGCCATGCCGCGGCGGTCGCCGAGCGGCGCATCGGCGGCGACGGCCTGCTCGAGCTTTTCCGCCGCGACCGACTCCCCCGTGAGCAGCGCCTCGTCGATCAGCAGCCCGCGCGCGCGGATCAACCGCAGGTCGGCGGGCACGCGATCGCCCGCTTCCAGCAGCACCAGGTCGCCTGGAACCAGATCCGGCACCGGCACCGACCGGCGGGCGCCGTCGCGCCGCACGCTCGCCTTCGACGAGATCAACTTGCGCATCGCCGCCAGCGCTTGCTCGGCCTTGCCCTCCTGCACGAAGCCGATGACGGCGTTGACCACCACCACCGCGACGATCACGGTGGCGTCGATGAAATGGCCGAGGATCGCCGCGGCCACCGCCGCGACGAGCAGGAAGTAGATCAGCGCATTGTTGAATTGCGCGAGGAAACGCAGGAACGGGTGGCGGCGCGGCGGCGCGGGCAGCGCGTTCGGGCCGTACCGCTTCAGGCGCTCGGCGGCTTCCCCGGCCGACAGGCCCTGCGGGCCGCTGGCGAGGGCGCGCAGCGCCTCCTGCGCGGGCAGCGCGTGCCAGTCCTGTCGGGTAACGTCGCTCAAACCCCGAACATCCTTACCACGGCGAAATACACGAGCAGGCTGAGGATGTCCTGGATCACCGTGGCAATGGGCCCGCTGCCGAGCGCCGGGTCGCGCCCGAGGCGCGCGAGCCACCATGGGAGCAGCAGCCCGAGCGCCGCGGCCATGGTGCCGGCGGCGAAGACCGCGGTGGCCACCGCGCCCGCGAGGCGCACGTCGCCGAAGGCCGCCCAGATCGGAAGGAAGCTGATGAGCCCGAGCGAAGCGCCGATCGCCATGCCGGTGCGCAGCTCGCCCGCGAGCAGGTGCGCTATGCCCGAGCGCGTGAGCGACAGGCCACGCACCGCCACCGCCTCGCTTTGCGTGCCGATGGCGTCCGCCAGATAGACGATCCCCGGCACGAAGAAGGCCACCGCGATGTGCGCGCTGAGCGTGGACTCGAAGCCCGCCATGGCTCCCGTCGCGAGGGCCGCACCGCCCAGGCCGGCGAGCAGCCAGGGTAGCCGGTGGCGCACCCGTCGCATGGGCGGGTCTTCGATGGCGTGGCGCGCCTGGGACTCCTCGCGGTGGATGCCGGAGAGCACGTGCAGGTCCTCGACGTGCTCGCGCCGCAGCACCTGCATGATCGCCTGCGCGGGCATCACGCCGAGCACGCAGCCTTCGGCGTCCACCACCGGCAGTGCGTCCACGCCGTGGTGCAGGGCGAGGGAGGCCGCATGCTCCTGGTCGGTGTTCGGGCGCACGCGCGGGAAGTCCCGATCGAGCACCGCGTCGATCGGCTCTTCGGACTGCAAGGCGATGACGCGCGCGAACGGCGCGGCGCCGAGCAGGCGCCCGTGCGCGTCGGTCACCAGCACCAGCTCGAGGCTGGCGGGTTTCTCGGCCGCGAGACGTGCGAGGACTTCGCCCGCGCGCTCCCCGGGCCGCGCGTGCAGCACCGAGGCGACGAGGTGACCGCCTACGGTCTCATGGTGCTTCATGGCGGCATGATAGCCGGGCCGGCGGTTGACCCAGATCAACCCGCGGCGCGACCGCGATGCAAAGATGTGTCAGTGGATACCGATTCGCTCATCGCGACGCGCGAGCGCGAGCTGGGCGTGGCCCAGTTGCAGGCGCTGGTCGCACAGGCCCCCGACGGGATTTTCGTCGCCGACGCGGGCGGGCGCTACACCTTCGTCAACGACGCGGGTTGCCGCATGCTCGGCTACGCGCGCGACGAGATCATCGGCAAGACGATCGTCGATTTGATCCCGCCGCAGGACGTCGATCGCCTCCTCGAGTCGAAAGCGCACATGCTGCGCGGGACGAGCCATGTCGCGGAGTGGCGATTGCGGCGCAAAGACGGCAGCTGGCTGCCGGTCGAGGTCAGTGCGAATATCCTTCCCGACGGCCAGTGGCAGGGCTTCGTGCGCGACATATCGGAGCGCAAGGCGCGCCAGGCGGAGTGTGAAGCCCTGCTCCAGCAGGCGAGGACGAACGAGCGCCTCCTCCAGGGCATCTTCGACATTCTTCCGGTGGGCGTCTGGATCGCGGACAGCAGCGGACGCATCGTCAGCAACAATCCGGCCGGCGAGCGCATCTGGGCAGGTGCCCGCTACGTCGACGTGCCGCAGTTCGGGCAATACAAGGGCTGGTGGGTCGATACGGGCAAGCCCATCGCGCCCGAGGAGTGGGCGCTCGCGCGCGCGCTCACGAAGGGCGAGACCTCCACGGACGAGCTGGTGCGCATCCAGTGCTTCGACGGCTCGTTCAAGACGATCATCAACTCGGCTGCGCCGCTGCGCGACGAGAACGGCGGCGTCACCGGCGCGATCGTGGTGAACCAGGACATCACGCCGCAGCACGAGGCGCAGGAAAAGCTGCGCGCGAGTGAGCAGCTGTTCCGGACGGTGTTCGACCTGCTGCCGGTGGGCCTGTGGATCGCCGACCGCGAAGGCCGCATCACGCGGGGCAATCCCGCCGGCGAGCGCATCTGGCAGGGCAGCCGCTACGTCGGTCCCGAGCGGTTCGGCGAATACAAGGGCTGGTGGCTCGAAAGCGGAAAGCCCATCGCCCCGGACGAGTGGGGCGTATTGCGCGCCGTCCGGCAGGGCGAGACCTCGCGCGGCGAGCTGATCCGCATCCAGTGCTTCGACGGCTCGTTCAAGACGATCATCAACTGGGCGGTGCCGATCCGCTCCGACGCGGGCGAAATCACCGGCGCCATCGCGGTCAACGAGGATGTCACGACCTTGCAGCAGACCCAGGAACGGCTGCGCGCGGCAGTGCGCGACCGCGAGGAGATTCTCGCGACGGTGACGCACGACCTGCGCAGCCCGCTCAGCGGGATCATCATGGTCGCGGCTGCCGTGGAACAGCAGGCGCGTGCGCTTCCGGATGGCGAGCCGGTGCGCGCGCTGGCCGCCTCCCTGCACGACACTGCGCGCCACATGTCGGAACTGGTGGAAGACCTGCTCGCCGTGGCCGTCGCACAGGGCGGCGGCTCGATGCTCAAGCTCGCCCCGGCAGCGGCGGGCGCCCTGCTCGCCAGAGCCGCGGACGCCGCGCGGCCGCTGCTCGCGAAACAGGGCCTGCGGCTCGAGGTCAAGATGGCGGGCGAGCTCCCGAGGATCAGCGTCGATGCCAAACGGATCCTGCGCGTCTTTTCCAATCTGCTGGACAACGCCCTGAAGTTCACGTCCGCGCCGGGGCGCATCACGCTCGCCGCGGAAGCCGTCGCGGGCGGGGTGAAGTTCTCGGTCGCGAACAGCGGCCGAGCGCTCGCCCGGAAAGAGCTGGACGCGATGTTTCAGCCGTTCTGGCAGGCGGGGCGCAAAGACCGGCGCGGCGCGGGCCTCGGCCTTTCGATCTGCCGCTCGATGGTGGAGGCGCACGGCGGCAGCATCTGGGTCGAGCCGGCGCGGGGCGAGCGTGTCCGGGTGTGCTTCGTGCTGCCGCGCGCGCCGGCCATCAACCCCTGAAACGGGCTGCCGCGATCCTCAGCGCCGCGTCGCGAGCAACAGGCCCGCCAGCGCCAGCGCGGTGAAGGCGGCGCCGGCATAGAAGGTGGAGGACGCGCCCAGCGCGCTCCACAGCCAGCCGGCGAGCACGCTCGCGGCCAGCAGCGCCGCGCCGGAGACCAGGTGGAACACGCCGAATGCCGTGCCGCGCAGCTCGGCCGGCGCCGCATCCGCCACCAGCTTGGACAGCAATCCCTGCGTAAGCCCCATGTGCACTCCCCAAAGCGCAGCGCCCGTGAAGACCGCGGCACGGCCAGCGCCCGCCCCAAGCACGAGGTCGGAGGCGATCAGCGCCGCGAGGCCCCAGAAGAGGAGCACGCGCTGCCCGCCGCGATCGGCGGCGACGCCCGCCGGGAAGGATACCGCTGTGTACACCAGATTCATCACCACCATCACCGCGGGCGCAAACGCGAGCGCGAGTCCCAGGTCCTGCGCGCGCAGGATGAGGAACGCCTCGGAGAAACGTGCCAGCGTGAGCAGCGCGCCCAGCGCGACGACCAGCCAGTAGTGCCGCTGCAGGCGAGCGAAGGAACGCCAGGCAACCGCCTGCGCCGCCGCGGCGCTCGCCTGCCGCCGCTCGGGCTCGCGCACCCATACCACCAGCACCAGCACCGCGATCGCCGCCGGCACGACGGCGACCCACAGCACCGAGCGGATGTCGTTCGCAAGGACGATCATCAGGCCGATCGCCGCAAGCGGTCCGAGCACGGCACCGACGGTATCGAGCGCCTGGCGCAGGCCGTAGGCGGCGCCGCGCTGCTCGGGCGCCGTGACGTCCGCGATCAGCGCGTCGCGCGGTGCCCCGCGGATGCCCTTGCCCACCCGGTCCATGAAGCG
>Ga0209705_10001238_pt1 | contig 13438 bp, 8 predicted proteins | sample PPLLaktember2015_5_FD_187262 | JGI IMG/M metagenome (GOLD analysis project Ga0209705, IMG submission 187262) | Freshwater sediment microbial communities from Prairie Pothole Lake near Jamestown, North Dakota, USA - PPLs Lake P8 Core (1) Depth... | ecosystem: Environmental > Aquatic > Freshwater... | reverse complement strand
TTTCCTTCACCAAAAAGCTAAATTTGAGGAAAGCTTCATTTATGGCCTTGCGTGTTGAAGACCTTGAGGATCAGTCGAAATACAGACAAATAATCAGAATACCTTACGACGATCTCATAACATTCGTCCTTGACTATATAAGGAGAAAATCGGGTCTGATGGTTTTTTTCTGGTCATCATGCATCGTTTTTCTTGGAATTGCCCTCTTGGTGAGGATTAATATAGGCGGTTATTTCCCTTTTAGAAATATCTTTATGCACACCTGCCTGGGATTGATTGTTTTTCCGATCCTTTGCATCCCGGTGCATGAGTTGCTGCACATAATCCCATACTACCTTACCGGGGCCAGTAATATCAGGATCGGCATGGATCTGAAACAATATATGTTTTACGTTACGGCTCACCGGCACGTGGCAACGGAAAACCAATTCAGGTTCGTGGCCTGGTTCCCGTTCATTCTTGTGAGCCTGACAACTTTACTTCTTGTAATCTTTCTGCCCGGATTGTGGAAATGGAGCTTTTCATTATTTCTTTTTGTCCATGCTACAATGTGCGCCGGTGATTTTGCGATGCTCAATTTCTATGTTCTGCATCCCGGGAAAAAAATTTATACATGGGATGATTTTAATGAAAAAGCTGCTTATTTTTATGAGGAGATATAACCCCCCAACCCCCCTAAAGGGGGGCTAAATTCCATTCCATGGAAAGCCCCCTTCAGGGGGTTGGAGGCGAAAACAAAGTAGAATAAAAAATCTGCGCTAATCTGCGAAATCAGCGGGAGATAAAAATTATTTCCCGCTGATTTCGCTGATTCACACAGATTAAGAAGAAATAAAACTAAAACAACTCTTATATATGAAGAAGCTGATAATCATTAGTTTATTATTGACATGCGCATATTCCGCAGGACAAGCTCAAAGGAAAAGCGTAAATCTTCCCGATCTGCCGGGTTATGTCACACTTAAGTGTGATTTCCATTTGCATACTGTTTTCTCAGACGGTAATGTCTGGCCCACGGTAAGGGTTGGCGAGGCCTGGCGCGACGGGCTGGATGCCATATCCATTACCGACCATATTGAATATTCCCCGAAAGAGGATTACATCCCGGTCGACCATAATGCAGCCTGGAAAATTGCTGAAAACACCGCAAGGGACTATAACCTGATCCTGGTGCATGGTACGGAAATCACGAGGAAAATGCCTCCCGGACATATGAACGCCCTGTTCATCCAGGATGCCTCGCTGCTGGATCTCGATTCCGTAATGGACGTTTATGCCGCTGCGATAAAGCAGGGTGCGTTTCTGCAATGGAACCACCCCGGATGGAGATCACAGGAGCCGGATGGAATTCCAAAGATTTATGAAATCCATAAAACCCTTTTAAAAAACGGGTGGATTCATGGTATTGAGTTTTTTAACGACAGCGAGTATTATCCTCTGGTAATGACTTTCTGCAGGCAATACAACCTGGCTGTTATGGCCAACAGCGATAATCATGGTGTTATAAGCGAGGATTATAAGGAACCGGAATACACCAACAGGCCCATGACACTTGTGTTTGCAAAGTCAAGGACTCATGATGCACTGAAAGAGGCTATGTTTGCCGGCAGGACCCTCGCATATTTCAGGGATATGATTGCTGGAAAGGAAGAGTATGCAAAACCATTCTTCTACCAGTGCATCTCTGTCGGAAAATCCTTCTACCAGAATGATAAGAGTGTCTATTTCGAAGTAACAAACAAATCCGACATACCTTTCTACCTGGTCAATGGGGCACCGGATGCTCCACAATCCTTAACACTTGCTGCAAATGGAGTTACAAGGGTCGTTGTAAGCAAAAAAATAAGTTCTCCCCTGATATATGAAGTTAAAAATGTACTTGTCGGGGAAAATGAAGTATTGAAAATAGAACTTAAATATTAATTCTCTGTGGATCTCTGTGTAACAAATTAAATCTTAAGAACTTACACAGAGGCACACAGAGAAGTCACAGAGGGCCACAGAGAAATGGTCCTAGAATCTTTCCTTTGCAAGTTTAAGAACATCGTCTTCTTTCGTAATCGGCCTGAGCCTGAACGAGTATTCATATTTCTTCTCAAGCAGCCGGTACTGGGGATGGATCTGAGCTCCCCATGAATCATCACCTCCCACACCCATCTGTCCGAGATCTACATTCAGGTTTACAAGTTCACGCGGTTTTACATCTATCGTATGCGTATTTGCGCTTTTTGCATCCTTGCGGTATTGCGACAATTTTCCTTTTGGCGATTCAAAATCATCATGGATATTCTTAAGGGCCGCGAAACAGATCACCGGACTGCCGCTTACCAGAAGTCCTGTCCCATTATCGTCCGTAAGGGTCAGCCACCTGGTGTCGGTTTTATATCCATTCTCCTGCGGACGGATATACGGCACATACTGATCGTCGACAGTGCTTTCATAAAGTCCGATATCCGCTGATGTCTTTCTGTCAGCATAGTTTTCATGGGGACCCCTTCCGTACCATTTAAGGTTCATGTACTCTTCAGGCAGCTGTATCTGCATTCCCATCCTTGGTATTTCAGGAACTTTGTCGGATACTTTGGAGAACTGGTTTTTGACAATTACATCTCCTGAACTGAAGACTGTGTATGTTGTAACAAATCCTGCAATCTTTTCGCCCTCAACCCCCGGGATATCATACTCAAATGAAATTACTGCCCTGCCGATTTCAGGCTGACTGATATTCGCCTTTCTGACAACTGCCTTCTCTCCGGCTTTCTTCCAGACTCCAAGCTTCTTATCCATATCATACCCGTAATCATTATCCGTCGGGGGCCTCCAGAAATCAGGCTCCGGACCCTTCTTGACCATTTGCTTTCCCTTGAATGCAAAAGACTCCATGGTGCCTTTTTCGAGGTCGAACACAATTTTCATATCAGCACTGCTGACTTCGAGTTTTTTATCAACTGTATTTGTCTGAAGAACAGCCAGCTGGTCACGCTTTGACGCTACCGGTTTACCTTCAAAAGGAAGCTTGAACTGGGCAGTCGCATATACATGGTCCTCGGGAACATAATTCCATTCATCGCTCCTTGATACCCTAAGATTCAAAAAGTATTCCGTACCCGGAGCAACTTCAATTCCCGAAACAGGAATGGCAACTATGGTATCCCTGCCAGGTCCGAATCCGGGGAATGAGAGCTTTCCGGATTTAACTGCAACACCATCTGATACGATATCCCAATCGAATACAAATTCCGACAGGTCGGTGAAAAAATATTTATTCCTGATCCTGACCTGCCCGGCTGAAAGGTTAACCGGTTCAAATCCCACATACTGATAGACTTTCTTCACTTCGGCAAGACCGGGCTTGCCTGTCCTGTCGGGCCAGGTGAGGCCATTGATGCAGAAGTTGCCATCGCTGCGGATCCCCTCTTCTCCGAAATCACCTCCGTAAGCCCAGTATTTCTCCCCATTCTCATCTGCAACCAGAATTCCCTGGTCAACCCAATCCCACACGAACGCTCCCTGGAGTTTGGGATATTTTTCAATTACATCCCAGTAATCCTGCAGATTACCAACCGAATTTCCCATAGCATGGGCATATTCGCAAAGGATAAGGGGTCTGTCGTTTTTTGGGTCCTTTGCGTAAGCTTCAATATCCCATATTCTTGCATACATCGGGCAAACAATATCAGTATGCCTTTCAGTTGTGTTTGTACTTTTTTCAGCCCGTTCATACTGAACAGGGCGTGTAAGGTCCCTCGACTTAGCCCATTTGTAATTGTCAAGGAAGTTATGTCCGTCGCCAGCTTCATTTCCGAGCGACCAGATTATCACCGACGGATGGTTTTTATCCCGTTCGACCATTCTCTGCATCCTGTCGAGATGAGCAGCAGCCCATTCTTTCTTGTCTGCCAATGTTATATCTTTGTCATATCCGATCCCGTGTGATTCTATATTGGCTTCGTCGACAAGATAAAGTCCGTATTTGTCGCACATTTCATACCAAAGCTCCTGGTTGGGATAATGAGAAGTTCTGACAGCATTTATATTGTTGCTCTTCATTACCCTGATATCCTTCAGAATTGTTGCCTCGTCAATCACATGTCCTGTTACATCATTATGCTCATGAATATTGGTACCCTTTAAAAGGACTGCCACTCCGTTTACATGAAGCTGTGAATTGAAGATCTCAACCTTCCTGAAGCCGATCCTGGCACTAACGCTTTCAAGATTATTGCCGAAATTGTCCTTCAGGCTTAAAACCATGGTATAAAGATCAGGAGTTTCGGAGGTCCACTTTTTAATGCCGGGGAACTTCTTCGAAAAACTTAAAGAGGCTTTGTTCTCCGAAAGTTTTATATCCTTTGTCTCCCCGTAGATCTTCTGATCGCCTTCAAACAAAGCAGCCTCGACATTAAAATCCTGTGCCTCCGGATTTGTTGAATTGAGAGATACATCAACCTTCAGCAGTCCGTCGGCATAGATGTTTTCAAGATCTCCGACTGCAAAGAAGTCATTAATAAAGGTTTTCGGCCTGGCATGAAGGAAAACACTCCGCTGGATCCCGCTCAACCTCCAGAAGTCCTGGTCCTCGAGGTAGCTTCCGTCGCTCCACCTGTAAACTTCAACCGATAAAGTGTTGTTGCCCTTTTTAAGATATTTGGAGATATTGAATTCTGCGGGAGTTTTGCTGTCCTGGTTGTACCCTACCAACTGTTCATTTACCCATACATAAAATGCCGAACTGACCGCACCAAACTGCAGAAAGACATTCTTACCGTTCCATCCTGCAGGTACTGTAAAGGTTCGCTTATAAGATCCTACCGGGTTCCAATCATGAGCAATATATGGCGGATTCGGCTTGAAAGCATATCCGATGTTAACATAGATCGGAACATCATATCCCTTCATCTGCCAGTTCGAAGGCACTTCGATGTCATCCCAGTCGCGGGTATCATAATCATCCTTGAAGAACCAGAAGGGACGCTTGTCAGGAGAGTCAACATAGTGGAACTTCCAGATCCCGTCAAGTGAAAGGTAGTTTGGAGAATTAAGCTTATCCCCTTCAAGTGCGGTCAGTTCATCCGGAAAGCTTATCATCGACGCGTGGGGTGCCTCCCGGTTTTGATTGAACATTTCAGGATTCTCCCAGTCGCGGGGTTGCTTTTCGGTAAAGGCAATCCCTTCATATTTGCTGTATCTTTTACAGGCTGCAAACAAAAGGGCTGTCATAAGAAAATATAAAGGCAATTTCTTCATTTCTATAAATTTTTTATTATCATAATTCACTATCAGTAATCAGCAACCGGATAAGCTTCCTAACGATTTCTGCCTGACAACCTGTAACTTACAGAGAACTGGAAATAACTATTGAAACATTTAACATCATAACCAACATCGTTGGTAGCTGATGTTAATCCCCGTACATATCTCAAAATCAGTTTTAACCGTTCCTGAAGGCTGAATTCGATGCCGCCGGCCAGACTTAGGTCAATTTTATTGTAAATGTAAGAAATATCACTGCTGACACCTGTTTCCAGATCCTTTTGCAATGCCTTAACAACATAACCAGTCTGGGGTCCCAGATGTATATTGAAATTCCTGACAGGTTGATATTTTATCAATACCGGCAGATCGATATATGTAATTACATCTTTTTTATCATCAAACCTGTCTGTCCAGTGAGTGCCTTTGCCTGAGAGCATCAGTTCAGGCTGAATAATAAAGTATCTGCTGAACTTGTAGCTGTAATAGCCGCCGGCATGAAACAGCAACAAGCTTTTCACATCGAAAACTCCGTCATTATCCGGACTTGCCTGGCTTGAAAGGTTAATGCCTGCCTTAATCCCATAAGTGATTTTCGGCTCAGATCGTTTGAAGTATTTTGATTGTCCGTCAACAACGTATGCATTAAGGATTTCAAATAGTAAAACAAGAAAGAAAAGGATATTTTTCATTGAAGACCCGCAGTTGAGAAATCAGTCCTAAAATTAACATAAAAACCGTTCAGTCCAAACGGGGGTACCGGACAAGCATTAAAATCATGATCCTCATCAGAATAATCCTGAGATTCGCCCGTCAGCGTCTATATCAATTTTTTCGGCTGATGGTATAGCTGGCAATCCGGGCATTCTCATTATGGTACCTGCGATCGGAACAATAAACCCTGCTCCTGATGAGAGTTCTACCTCCCTTATCTTGATGGTGAATCCCTGAGGACGGCCTCTTTTGTTCTGGTCATCCGACAATGATTTCTGCGTCTTGGCTATGCATACTGCAAGGTTGCCGAAACCAAGCCTGTCGATTCTGTCAAGCTGATTTTTTGCTTTCACGGTATATTCCACATGATCGGCGCCATACATCTTCCTGCAAATGGTCTCGATCTTCTTTTCAAAAGGCCATTCAAGGTCATAGAGCGGTTTAAAGCAGTCGGAACAATCGGAAATCTCCTCAAGCACCTTGTTTGCAAGATCAACTGCACCTTCCCCTCCTTTTGACCAGGCTTCATTTAATGCCACCTTGACATTTCTCTTTGTGCAGTGACCTGACAGAAGATCAATCTCAGCATCTGTATCGGAATCAAACCTGTTAATTGCAACGACAGGTCTGAAACCGAAGTATTTCATATTTTCAATGTGCTTGTCAAGATTATCGAATCCTTTTCTCAGTGCATCAAGGTCCTCAACGACAAGTGATGAAAGTTTAGCCCCTCCGTGATATTTGAGCGCCCTAATTGTTGCAACGATTACTACGGCATTTGTCCTGAGATTGCCTGCCTGGGATTTGATATTGAAAAATTTCTCAGCACCAAGCTCACTTGCAAAACCGGCTTCCGTGACTACATAGTCGCTCAGTGAGAGCCCCGTTTTGGTTGCAATTATTGAATTTGTTCCCTGGGCAATATTGGCAAATGGTCCGCCATGGATTATGGCGGGAGTTCCCTCAAGGGTCTGCACCAGGTTAGGCTTGATTGCCTCCTTCAGAAGAGCTGCCATCGCACCGTTGGCCTTGAGGTCGCGGGCAAACACAGGCTTGTCTCCATATGTATAACCTACAAAGATATTTCCCAGCCTCTCTTTCAGATCACTCAAATCCTTCGCCATGCATAATGTTGCCATCACTTCGGAAGCGGCCGTGATATTAAAACCCGACTGACGCGGAACGCCTTCCGTTGTGCCTCCCAGTCCGATGACTATATCCCTGAGCGATCTCTCGTTCATATCCATCACTCTTTTCCACTCGATTGTCCTGGGGTCGATGCCCAGGTTCCCGTCCGTATTTTTCAGCTGGATATTATTATCGATAAGGGCAGCAAGAAGGTTATGAGCCTTTTCGACAGCTGAAATATCACCAGTAAAATGAAGGTTTATGTCTTCCATCGGAATTACCTGGGAATAGCCGCCCCCGGCAGCACCGCCCTTTATGCCGAATACAGGGCCGAGCGATGGTTCCCGGAGCACAACGGTTGTCTTTTTACCAATCCTGTTCAGTGCCTGGGCAAGACCTATCGAAGTTGTTGTTTTTCCTTCTCCGGCAGGTGTCGGAGTAATTGCGGTGACAAGGATCAGCCTGGCTTGTTTCAGGCGCTCCTCATTTATAAAATGCAATGGAATCTTCGCCTTGTACCTTCCATATTGTTCGAGTTCATCCGATGGTATGCCGAGTATCTCCGCAATCTCTGCAACGGGTCTGATTCTGGCTTCCTGGGCAATTTCAATGTCCTTCTTCATAATGATGTGTTTCAAAATTGACTGAAAGATAACAAACTTTCCCCTCACGGCAAAGATACATTTGCATCTCAGGCAGGAAGGAATTTATGATTGCTTATGCATTGTAAAACTTTGCGCCTTTGTGCCTTAGTGGCAAATTACAATTCCGCAAAGGCGCCAAGACACTAAGATTTTTATGGTTAAAAAAGTAAGATTTTTTTAACCTGCATATTAAATAATATTTTGCCGCTTTTATGAAATTGTTCTATCTTGAAATTTATTTGTAAACCACTAAATCCGGATGCTATGGAAAAAGAAATACAAAACCTTTACAGCGATTATAAAGGCGGCAAGGTTAGCCGGCGCGTATTTTTGAAAAGACTCGCGTTAATTACGGGAAGCAGCGCAGCCGCCATGGCTTTGTTCCCGGTAATTGAGGGAAATGAGGCCAAGGCAGCCATTCTTCCCAAAAAAGAACCTGTTCTTGTCACTGAATTCATAAAGTATCCTGCTGCAACAGGCGATATGAGGGCGTTCCTTGCAAGGCCAAAAAAAGGAAAGAAATTCCCGGCAGTGATTGTGATTCATGAAAACAGGGGATTGGTACCCCATATCCAGGATGTTACGCGAAGGATGGCCATGGAGGGATTCCTTGCAATAGCCCCCGATGCACTTTCACCTCTCGGAGGGACTCCTGAGGATATCAGCAATGTCGGTGCCATGTTCAAGCAGCTTGACAGCGAGCAGACGACAAAAAACTTTGTGGCTGCAGTTAAATATCTCAAGACGCATCCGCTTTCCAACGGAAAAGTCGGATGCACCGGGTTCTGCTGGGGAGGTGCAATGACCAACCAGGTGGCAGTTAATGCACCGGATCTGAATGCAGCAGTGCCTTATTATGGCAGACAACCGGTACCGGAGGATGTAGAAAAAATAAAGGCACCCATTATGGCTCACTATGCAGGCAATGATGCAGGAATCAATGCAGGGATACCGGCATTTGAAGAGGCTTTGAAGAAATACAACAAGGAGTACCAGATATTCATGTATGAAGGGGCCGCGCATGCCTTCAACAACGACTCCAATCCGGAACGGTATAACGAACAGGCAGCAAAGCTGGCCTGGGGAAGGACGATCGGGTTCTTTAAGGAGAAATTGAAGTAATTGCCTCCACAAAAGGGCGGCAATGGTTGAAGAATGCCTTGTACCCACTGCACAGGTAATTTAATCCGGATTCACCATCAGGGGTTGTAATAAACCGGTTTTTAGGGCACTCCCCGTTGCACATCGCCCTGACCTCGCATTCGATGCAATATTGTGGAAGTGTTCGGGATTTGGCAAGCCCGAAGGCTTTTTGTCTTTCACTGTCGAGAAAACCGGCGACTGAGCCTTGTGTGATATTTCCTATGAAATTATCCCTGTTCACAAAATGATCGCAGGAGTAAAAATCGCCGTTGAGCTCAACTACAGGCACTCCTCCGCAGTTCTCTTTAAAGATGCATAGTGTGTGCTCCTGTTTAAATGCCGTCCTTGCCGATTCCTCGATTATCTGGATCTTGATTTCGCCGATATCCCTTTCAACCCATTCATCGAAAACTGAAATGAGAAACCGGCCAAACTCATCCGGGGGCACTGAGGCACGGGTCACACCGGATTTCGTTCCCTGCCGTTTTTCAACAAGCGGCAGAAAAGTAATATATTTCGCTCCCAGCTCCCTGAAGAAATTGTAAACCACAAGGGGGAATCTGACATTATAGGAATTCACAACACAAAGTATCTCGCTCCTGATCCTGCTTCTCTGAAGAATATCATATCCTTTTAATACCCTTGAAAGGGAAGGCTCACCGCCGGGAGCAACCCGGAACCGGTTATGAAGATCACCCGGACCGTCAATGCTGATGCCGACAACAAATTTTTCCTCTGCAAGAAAAGATGCCCAGTTCCAGTCGATAAGCGTTCCGTTTGTCTGAACGCCGTTTAAAATAGTGCGGCCTGCGGGCTTATGCTTTTTCTGGATTGCGACGGCTTTTCTGAAGAAATCAATACCTGCCATCAGCGGCTCGCCCCCGTGCCATGAAAAAAAGATGGTCTCATCAGTAGTGGCTTCAATATGCTGGATAATATACTTTTCAAGCATTTCATCAGTCATTGTCAGAGCTTCCTCCCTCGGGTAAAGAGATCTCTTATCCAGATAATAGCAGTACTTGCACCTGAGATTGCAGAGGGCTCCCACTGGTTTTGCGAATATCTGAAACTCACGGTTTACTTTATCCATTCGACATCAGGTTTTATTTTTTGATTTTTACTTTGTGTTCCTTTGTGTTATCCTTTGTGTCCTTCGTGGTTAATTTCTTTTTTACCACAAAGGACTCGAAGGTATTTACAAAGGACACGGAGATTCAATCATCCCACAATATTATGTTTTTTGGTTCTCCTTTCGGAATACTCATTCTGATTCTCAGATCAACCGGAAAGTAATTGTTCACCCTGTTGCCTATATTATTGCAGAATCCAAGGTTTACCCCCTTATATGATACTATGAACCAGCCTTTTGGAATTTCACCGTATGTGATATTGTCACGCCGCAGGTATGCAAGAGCCTGGGTGTGATCAAGTTCAGCTTTAGGGAACACATCATTTCTGATTCCGGCCGACAGCGCAAGCTCATGTGCTGGAACAAAACCGTTCTTTTTAACCGTGCAGATTTTTGTCCCCGGGCTGACGATATTCAGCTTCTGCCTTAACAAATTGAATTCGTCAGGATTTCCAGCATGACAATGGATCTCCTCCCTATGCCTCATTATATATTCCGGCTGAAAAGATGTCAATCTCCCTGCAATATCATAATCGGATTTTTCGGGTACGGTTGTTTTTCCCTTTCTTTTTCCTTGTTTCGAATTAACCTCATTGCCTCTTTTTCTGAGCACTGAAATAAATAACCCCTCACCGATTATTCTGTCCGGATAAAATCCATAGCCACATATCCCCTCAAAGTCAATTTCGGTAATTCCAGAAAATCCGGTAATATCAAGTTCAAGGGAATCAGCCTGATGGGTGGTTACCAGCCATTTTATGTTCTCCTCATTTTCACCGGGGTTGAAAGTGCAGGTGCTGTATACCAGAATTCCATTCTCTTTCAGGGCAGGCCAGACATCAGCGAGAATCCTTTTTTGACGGACGGAACAGTGAGCGGTGTTTTCCTCCGACCACTCATTAATGGCAACAGCATCCCTGAACATCCCCTCGCCTGAACAAGGTGCATCGGCAAGAATTAAATCAAAGAAACCATGCAATTCCTTAAAAGCGGAGGGATCATTCCTGGTTACAATTGCATTGCCCGCTCCCCATTTTGCAATGGTTTCAGCAAGGACCGAAGCCCTTGAACCTATAACCTCGTTTGCCACAAGCAGTCCTCCCTGTCCGATAAGTGAAGATAGATGAGTGCTTTTCCCTCCCGGGGCACCGCAAAGGTCGAGAACCCTAACATGCCCGGCAGTACTCACTATCTGCCTGAAAACCTGTTCCAAGAACATTCCTGATGCCTCCTGCGGATAATAACATCCTGAATGAAACAGGGGATCTAGGGTGAAGGACGGTCTTGATTTCAGATAAAAGCCCTGCGTGCACCACGGAACAGGTTCGGCAGATACAGGTTTCCGGTTCCATTTTAACCGGTTTATTCTTATACTTACCGGAGAAGGCTCCTTCAAGGCATTCAGAAGCCCGCCTGCATCAATGTATTCCTGAGTCCTGATCCTCTGTATGAAACGCTCCGGAAACATTATCAGGTTTCGTCAGGGGTTTCGTCGCCATACACCGGAACCGAATTATTCGAAAATCTTTTCCAGATGTAATAGACCGGGATACCGAGGAGGACGATTACCAGTCCTGGAAATGTATAATTCGGCTTGTAGATCAACAGAATAATCATGATGAAGGTGGTGGTGAGTATATAAACCATCGGGATCACGGGATAACCGAATGCCTTGTACGGCCGGGGAATCTCGGGCCTCCTTACCCTCAGGATAAATATTGCGAGAATTGTAAGGGTGAAGAATATCAGGACGGCGAAAATAACATAGTCGAGGAGATTACTATAGGTTCCCGACAGGCACAGTAATATTGCCCAAACACCTTGTACCACTATTGCAAATCCGGGAACCCCTTTCCTGTTGATCTCTCCCACCTTTTTGAAGAAGAGGCCGTCCCTTGCCATGGCATAGTAAACCCTCGGTCCTGCAAGGATTAGTCCATGGTTACAGCCAAAGGTACTCACCATAACAAATACAGCCATGATTATCGCAGCATAGTCGCCGAAAACCACGCTCATTGCGGAGGTTGCCACGCGGTCGTCAGTTGCGAACTGAATCCCCCTCGACAGGACGTCGGCACCATCAGGCGATCCTGAAAGAGGAAGTATCCGGATGTAGACCCAGTTTGTAAGCATATATATCACCGACACAATGAGAGTGCCAAGAATGAGGCTCAGCGGAACCGTCCGTTTTGGATTGATTACCTCCCCGGAGATATATGTAACATTGTACCATGCATCGGAGGAAAAGAGTGCACCGACCAGCGCGGTACCAACAGCTGCGACAAGCGCAAAGCCTGCAAGAGGAATTATCTGATTATTTTCGCCTATCCTTCCCGCCTCCCAGAAGACTTCCCTGTTTATCTGCCATGAGGTTATACCCTTTGTAGCGAAAATTCCGATCAGAATAAAACCGAAAAGTGCTATCACCTTCGTTGAGGAGAAAATGTTCACAACAGTCTTTCCTGTAACTATTCCCCGGGTATTAAGCCATGTAAGAAATGCGATCATTGCAATTGCAACGACCATTGTCGTGTTTATCCCCAGCGGCCCGAGATTCAGCAGGATATTTTTCTCAGAGATCCATGGAAACAGCACTCCCGAGAATTTGGCGAAGGCGACAGCCACGGCAGCGATCGAGCCGCACTGGATCACAAGAAATGTTGTCCATCCAAAGAGAAATCCGATCAGCGGATGGTATGCTTCCCTGAGGTAAACATATTGTCCGCCTACGTTTGGCATCATTGATGCCAGCTCTCCATAGCACAGTGCTCCGATAACAGTGATTATACCAGAGATCAGCCATACAACCATCAGCCATCCCGGCGATCCCACGCTCCTTGCAACATCTGCACTCGTGATAAAAATTCCGGATCCTATCATTGCCCCGGCAACAATCGAGATCCCGTCAAAAAGCTTTACTCTCTTTTTAAGGAAATGGTTTTCAGTCGGCATTTACAAATAATCAGGTACAAACAAAAGTAATGAAACAATTGAAATAAATTTGTTCTTACGAATGTCTAATAAATATATCTGATCATTTCAAATAATCCACATTGTCCAACCAATCTTAAAACCATGAAAAAGTACTTGCTGATTTTAGTGGCCATTCTTTTTACACTGAGCGTCATGGCTCAGAAGTTTGATCAGCTGGCTAAAACCCCTCCAATGGGCTGGAATTCCTGGAACAAGTTTCACTGCGATGTCAGCGAAGCACTGATAATGAAGGCCGCAGATGCCCTTGTAAGCACTGGGATGAAAGATGCGGGCTATGAGTATATAGTCATTGACGACTGCTGGCAGGTTTCGCGCGATGAAAACGGGGAAATAGTTGCCGATAAGGAGAGATTCCCCCATGGAATGAATTATGTTGCAGACTATGTCCATTCCAAAGGTCTGAAATTCGGGATTTATTCAAGTGCCGGAACCG
>Ga0209705_10001235_pt1 | contig 13446 bp, 6 predicted proteins | sample PPLLaktember2015_5_FD_187262 | JGI IMG/M metagenome (GOLD analysis project Ga0209705, IMG submission 187262) | Freshwater sediment microbial communities from Prairie Pothole Lake near Jamestown, North Dakota, USA - PPLs Lake P8 Core (1) Depth... | ecosystem: Environmental > Aquatic > Freshwater... | reverse complement strand
GCCCGGCTGCCAGTAGCCAGGGCACTGCAGAGAACAGCACCACGGCTGGTCCGACCATTTCCACCGGGCGCCAGGGTGGGGGAAGCGCACCGCCGGCTGGCAGGCGCAACACCAGGAACAGGTTGGCCAGCGGTACCAGGATCAGCAGGACAATGAATATGACCAGCCTTGATTGGTTCCAGGTCTTGTTGTTATGCCACCACTGCGCGTTGAGATAGAACACTAATCCCAGGAGGACCAGCAATCCGATCCACCCCAGCAGTCCCTGTGGTGTGTCAATATAAAATAGACCTGTGAAAAACGCAGTTTCCAGCGTCATCATTAATTAGAATGCAAGAAGCGTGCCTGGACACAGTCACACCCAGGCAGGTGTGACTCCCTGACTTTGCAACCCAAGTATAGCATGTTTAATATTGTATTAATAATTCGAGAATGAAGTGAAGCAGTGTTTACGTACACTTCAATTCCATCATGATAATCATCTCCTACAACGGAAAGTCTTCCAATGTGTCACGCGTCGCCCTGGACAGGTCAGCATACACCCCACGACGATGTTCGGGCAGCATGGCCGCCAGTACGTACATAGCTTCATCAGTCATCTGACGTAAATGCTTGCGCGCCTGCCGGGCATCGGCGGCACGCAGGGTGAACGGGGGTCCGAAGTGTACCTGAATCCCAGGCCCACGCCATCGTTTCGAGGTCGGCAGGCAGGGAAAGCCAACCGAACCATCGATTGCCACCGGAACGATCGGCGCGCCAGAGCGTAAAGCCAGGAAAGCCACCCCATCTTTCCCTTGCTGCAGCTGCGGACTGCGAGTAGCCTCAGGTGCCACCAGGATGATCTCACCGGCTTGAAGAACATCCAGCGCGCCCTGGATAGCGCGCCGGTCAGCCTCCTCGCGCCGCACAGGAATGACCCCCCACATATGCGGGAAAATACCCACCAACGGATAATTGTACACTTCCACCTTAGCCATCGGCACAATGTTGCGCGGCAACACATGCAATACTACAATCGGATCTACAAAGGCGATATGGTTGATCATTAAAATGGCTGGGCCGTGCTGCGGGACATTCTCAATCCCCTCCACCCGCTCCAATCGCGCCAGGAAATTAAACCCAATCACCCGGATCAGGAAGCGCAGAAAGCGCCGCTGGCGCTCCCAATGGGCATGGTTATAACGCCCAACTGACTCGCCTGAGTTGGTCTCGTTATCCATCATGTCGCATCAAGTAATACTTCACCGGCATAGATGCCGTGGTATTCCGGGGGCAGCAAGGCAGCAATCCGCATCATCACCAGGTCCGCATTGGCCTGAAGTGCTTTCCGCCGCTCAGCTCCTTTGGCGTTCACCGCTGACAAATGGAGCAGCTCTCCGATATGCATTTCCAGGGGAGGGCGCTCCCGACGGCTGGCGCGCTGGAAGTAATCACTGGTCGTGCCTACCACCCCTACTGGCACTACCGGTACACCGGTTTTATCGGCGATATACGCCACGCCAGGATGACCGCGGCGCAAGCCTGGTGTCTGCGAGCGCCCGCCCTCGGGTGCAATTACCAATGATCGGCCGGATCGCACGACCGCTACCATCGTTTCCAGCAGATGGCGGTCAAACTCACCACGATGCACCGGGATACTCCCATACAGCCGCACCAATAACGACTGACCCGGGCGGGACCAGATCTCGATCGCGCCCACCACCTCAGGAGCCGTTGGCCAAAACGCCGTCACGAAGGGTGAATCATAGTATGAGATATGGTTCATGGCGATCAGATAACCACCGCTCTGTGGAACGTTGCCCCGCCCTGTGATGGTCACAGGGCTGAGCAAGCGGAAGAGGCCGCGAAATATCGGGCGCAAAAGCTTGCGTGCCAGACGAATATGCAAAGGTACAGAATATGTCCTGAACATGACTGGCTTATTCCTCCAGGCAGCCCCAAGTGTCAACCAGTTCTTTCACGCGCTGCAGCACCTGGTCAGCGTTCAACTCACTCGAATCGAGAATGACCGCATCGGGAGCAGCGCGCAAGGGGGCGACCTGGCGGGTGGAATCGATCTGATCGCGGCGATGGATGGCTGTAAGGATGTGATCATAATCCGCCAACTCTCCCCGTCCAAGCAGCTCGGTGTAACGACGGCGAGCGCGCTCCTCTACTGAAGCATCCAGGTAGATTTTCAGGTCAGCATCCGGTAGCACCACAGTGCCGATATCCCGCCCGACCATCACCACCCGGCCGCGCAGTCCAATACGCCGCTGCTGTGCCGAAAGCGCCGCCCGAACCCCAGGGTATGCGGAAACTGGCGATACACTAGCATCAACCTCAGGCAGGCGGATCTCCCAGGTCACATCCTGCCCATCCACCAGTACATCATACGCCCTCCCATCCGGCTGGGACGGTGGCTGCACTTCGATCGGCATTTGCTCTGCGAGGCGGGTGACCTCAGTCTCGTCGCTGATCTCGATGCCCCTCGTCAACGCAACCCAGGTGATAGCCCGGTACATTACGCCCGTATCAAAGTACAGGTAGTTTAATGCTCGCGCAAGCCGCGCCCCCAAGGTGGACTTGCCCGAAGCCGCCGGCCCATCGATCGTAATAATGCTCGGAAATCCCATCTCCTCTCCAAATACCCTTCGCAGTTATCGAAGAATCAGGGAATATAGTGAGTAGAGGAGTGCAGCGAAGAAGTTGCACTCCTCTACCCGCCATCTTGCAACTTAAGGAACTGCTGGCTCCTCCGCCCCGGAGAGGGCTTCCAGCCCGCCTGGAAAAAGGTCGGCACGAGCCCATAAGATGATCTGTTCTGAAGCCAGAGGTGCCTGACGGAAAGTCAGCCACACACCGAGATCAATCGGTAAAGCTGTCTGCCAGCCCGGCACTTGGTGCCAGACCAGGTCCTGACCGCGATAGCTCTGCGCAAGTGTGGGAGTCTGCCCCGATTGCGCGGTGAAGACAATGGGCGGCGCATCCGTCGCTGCCAAATCGTCAGCGGTGCGCAGGTTGGGGAACTCGCGCAGTGCCCAGCGCAAAGCCGCAGAATCAACCAGCATGACGATCTCGATCTCGTGATCGTGTCCGGTTGACCAGCGTGACAGGTCGGTCAAGGTATCCACCAGCAGGTCAGCCTGCCCAGCTGCAGGTAATTCTGTCCACAGCTCCTGGGCGCTATTTGGGCGAAGCTGCGCTGCTCCCCACATCCCCGAGAACATGCTCAGCCCCAGGGTAATGCAGACCGCCCAAATCAAACCTAATCTTGCGGAAACGATAGACCAGCCTGCCGCTACCAGCGCGGAAGAGATAGCTCCCAATAGCACAGCCCCGCCGATGATGATCCAATACAGGGAATAATTGGCCTGGTAACGGGAAATATTTAGAAAGTTGACCCAAACGATTACTGTCAAGACGAACAGCAAAGCTGTCAGCCCCGCCGCCACCAGCCGGGTTGAGCGGTCCTCGTTCACAGGCAGGTGATGCGGCAACTCCAGCGCTGCCAGACCCCACAGCGGCAGCAACGCCCAGACCAGGTCACCCACCTGGCGTGCCGGGTAGAGCATAACGACTAGCATGGCGATCAGCGCCCACAGGCTCAGCGCCACAGCCAGTCGTTCGGCTCGGCCACCGGTAAGCAGTCTCCACCAGCCGCGCCCGGCTGCCAGCAATGCCAGCAGAAGCACTAGCGCATGGTAAACAAGCAAGGCCGCCGGGAGGCGCAGCGCAGGGATACCGCTTGGGGAAATCCAACCCTGCAGGTACTCGGGCAGCATGTCAGCCAAACCTGCCAGTCCCTGCGGAATTCGGAAGAAGAACAGCCCGGCGAAGAGCAGAGTTCCGCCGAGTGCCAGCAGCCCGTTGCGCAGTGCACCGGGCTCCAGCGGCGACAAGTCCACCAGCCGGATGGATCCTACTGCCCCGGTCAGCTCAAAGCGTTTCAGTACCCGTCCCAGCAAGCGGTAAGCCCCCCAGCTCAACGCCAGGATCAGCACCCCATGCAGCAGCGCTGGCCCGGAGAGTAGCGCCAGCCCTGCAGTGACCCCGGCCAGGATCAACCAGCGTCGTGCGAAAAAGGGCAGTGCCAACAGCCCAAAAGCCAGCGCCGGAATCAAGCTCCCGGCCTGGCGTGAAAGAGCCACCAGGCCGGGGTCCAATGCCAGACCAAACGCCAGAACCAAACCAGCCCGGCGCAACAGTGTGGAATCGCCCAACCAGGGGTGCAGCTGCAGCGGCAGCAGCACCAGCAGACTGCCGGCCAGTGCGGGCAGCAGGCGGGCCAGGAAAGCAGTGGCGGGCAGTACAGCAAAGAGCAATCCAGTCAGCAACACGTAAGCTGGTTGCGCACCGATCAGCGGCTGCCCACCGCGCGCCAGCTCAAGTGCATGCATGGCCCAATTGGCTTCAGCTTCGGTCAGCGGGGTAGCGCCCAGTCGCAGCAGACGCAAGCCCAATGCCAGCAGAAAAGCCAAGAAATACAAGATGTGTTCGAATGTCAGGGATCGGATTCGCATAACTCACCAGCCGCTATTATACCGCCCGGCAGGAAAAAATCCAAAAATAAGGCACCCACTGGTCAGTTTTCCTGACCAGTGGGTGCCTTATTTTGAAAATTATCCTGCGTTAGTCGTTACTGCCCTTTTGCCACCAACGGCAGGAAGACGAACCGAGCGGCTCCTTCTCCCACCGTGTAAGCATCCAACAGAACGACCTGTTGGCAGTCGCCATTGTAGATTGTGAGATCATACACCCCTGCAGCCAGCCCTGCCGGGACAGTCGCACTGATGGTGGTGTCATCTACTACGAGCACATCCACCAACCAAACATCACCCAGCTTCAGGTTCGGAGTACCAAAGAACCCGGTACCTTCGACCAGCACGGGTGTCGGAATGTTCCCCGGACCACTGTCTGGGGTGATGCTTAGCAGCGTTGGAGCTGGATTTGGAGGCAAGGGTGAGGTGATCTGTACATCGTCAATGTACCAGCCCTCATCATTAACCGATGAGTCGCAGCCCAGCCGCCAGCGAATGTTTACCGACTGACCGGCGAAGCTGTTCAGGTCAACCGTTACTTCCGTCCATGCTGTCAGGTCACCGACCCAACCCTGCCGCCCGCCCAACGGATTCGAATAGCTGGAACTGATCGTCCCATTGTAACCATTGGCGGTGATGTACGTCCCCAGATCGCTCCAGGTACTGCCGCCATCGGTCGAGATCTCCAGAACCGATCCATCCCAGCTCGAGCCCTCAAACTGATAGCGGTGCCAGAAGCTCAGCGTGCTGCCCGCCCCAATTGTGATGGGAGTAGTGTTCCATAAGCGGGTATCTGTGATGTCATCATCGTCCGGCACGAACCAGGCATGCGTCGGGCTATGTGACTGGGCTTCAGAAATAGCCCAGTGATCCACCCCCTGGGCAGCCTGATGCGTCCAGTTGCCGTCGCCGCTTTCGATATCATCGTAGAAACTAACGCCAAGCGAAACGGTAGCGAAGTGGAATGGGTCGCTCCAAAGGCCATCACCGCAGACATTGGTGCCTTCAACCCGCCACCAGTAGCACGTCCCGCCTTCCAGGGGGGCTGATGGGCTAAACTCTGGGTCAAGCAGTTCTGTGGCAGTCAGCACGGGCGAAGCAAATAAAGGCGTCAGGTCCAGCTCAAAGCTGTAGCTGCCAGTGAGCGAGTTGGGCGTCCAGGTGAACTGCGGAGCCAGCGGCTGCGCCAGATCGCCATCTGGCGGGGTCACCAGTGTAGGCGCAAGCGGGATACCTGAATACAAATTCAACCCCACCGTGTCGGTTACTGTATCGGTGAGGTAGGTACCGACCACATCCATCTCATACAATCCCTCCAATGCGGCGCCAGTTTCGGTAATGGTCAACATCACGGTAGCTGTCGGCACAACCGGGTTTTCGCTGAACAGGGGAATGGTATTGGCTGGGTTGTTGTACACTGCCAGGGTCACCGGCTCAACAAAGCCCGGCTCTGCCTGCGTGACATACACCGAGAATTCGGCATCATCTGGCATACACACATCCAGCGAGTCAGGGGTCACTGCCAGGTTAAACGGCGCTTCGACCAGGTCACGACCGTCCAAATATGGGACACCTGAACCGGTTGGGTCTAACCAGTCGCTCAACCGCGACGCTGACGATCCGCCACCTGTCCAGGAGACCGAGATGCGCCCGTACCAGTCCGAGTCATCGTTGTAGCAAGCGGCATACCCTCCATGCAGTTGGCCGACGATGTGATGATTCTGGTCGAACAAAGGCGAGCCAGAGGAACCCGGTTCGGTAGTGCCCAGATCCCAGTCGGTGATACGGACGTGAGTGCCATCCCCGGGGATGCTGGTGCCCAGGTACGAGGTTGTGGTAGTGGGATCGTATTCGAAGCTGATGCGTTTCTCATCGGTGTTCGGGTGATGGATGGCCACGGCTGAGGTTGCATCGTTGCTGGTGCGGTCCCAGCCCGCCCAGTGGACGTTGAAGACCGGATTGATGGGGTCATCCAGCTCCACCAAGGTAAAGTCTGAAGCGGAATAAGCGGAGCGGAAGTATGAGCCGGTGTTGTATTGGTTCAACTGCCCGTCCCCGGGTTGCCCGTTGACCGGGTCATCGACCGGACGGCACCAGGAGTTCTCATAATTCCAGTAAGTCACCAGTGAGGGAGCAGTACCATTGTTGATCCCACAGTGGTTGGCGGTCATGAAATACGGGGTCAGATCCTGGGCAGTGTTGTTGACCAGGAAACCGGTGCAGAAAGTCGAGCCGCCAGTGGAGATCACTGCCACCGAACGGATCTCATCCCGCCACAGATCGCCTGCCGGGCATACTACATCCACATTGCACATGCCTGAGAGCGGTGATTGGCCAATTTCACTGTAGCCATAGTTGACCGAGGTCAGCTCAAGCCGCAAGAGCGTCCGGGTTCCAACAGGCAGCTTCACCTCGATGACGATCTCATCTCCCAGCAGGATCGGCGACCACAACTGTCCGTGCAATTCGTTGTCCTGGGCAGTGAAGGGGCCGCGGATGATCTGGTAATCCGGGGTGTACAGATACAGGCTGCCGCCATCAGGCATCCCGTAGGTAGTAAAGCCCAGGTTGAGCGAGAGAGCTTTTGGCGCTGAAATGCGCAGCCGCCATAGATCCGAGCCATCCGGCAGTACTTCCCAGAGGCCGGAGTTCTCTGGATCAATCTGCACCGGGATCGGCTGGGCAAAGCGCGGCGGCAAGCCCTGGGTAGCGCGGGTCACATCTTCTGCCAGCAATGCTGCTACGTCCACCGGCGGCATGACCACCTGTGGTACGGTCTCCAAGGGCTGCGCCTGCTGTGCCAGCTCGGGGGGAGGAGGGGTTCCCGCCAAGGAGACGGAGGCACTGGCCGAGATTGCGGCCATCCCCAAACCCAGGACAAGACACACAACGAACCATATAACCATTCGATGCCTTTGTTTCACAATGCATTCTCCTTTTCAAGTTGATAAGTTAATGATCTGGACCTCATACACAACAGATTGATTATACCGCCCAGCGGGAAATATATACGGCGGCTTGCGCCGCCGTATATTTAGATTGAGGACCAGAGTAATGACTTCAGTCGTTACTCACCTTTCTGGACCAGGGGCAGGAAGATGAACTGCGATGCCCCTGCTTCCACTGTGTAAGCATCCAGCAGTTCCGCCTCCTGGCAGTCGCCATTGTAGATCTTCAGGTCATATACCCCGATTGCCAGCCCTACCGGAACGGTTGCCTGGATGGTGGTGCTGTCTACCACAACCACATCCACCAGCCAGACGTCGCCAAGCATCAGGCTAGGCGTTCCAACGAACCCGGTCCCTTCGATAACTACGGGGGTAGGCAGGTTACCAGGGCCGCTGTCTGGAGTGATGCTGACCAGCGTCGGTGCTGGATTGGGGTCGAGTGGGGTGTTGATCTGGACATCATCAATGTACCAGCCCACATCGCTAACTGATGAGTCCGCCCCAAACCGCCAACGGATGTTCACCGACTGACCGGCGAAGCTGTTCAAATCCACGGTCACTTCCGTCCAGGTAGTCAGATCACCGACCCAGCCCTGCCGCCCGGCCAGCGGGTTCGAATAGCCGGAACTGATCGTCCCATTATAGCCGTTGGCAGTGATGTACGTCCCCAGATCGCTCCAGGTGCTGCCCCCGTTCGTTGAGATCTCCAACACCGAGCCATCAAAGGCTGAACCTTCAAACTGGTAGCGGTGCCAGAAACTCATCGTACTGCCTACCTCTATGGTGATAGCCGTCGTGTTCCACAATCGGCTATCGGTGATGACATTGTCGTCTGGGACGAACCAGGCATGCGTCGGGCTGTGTGACTGGGCTTCAGAAATGGTCCAGTGATCCACGCCCTGAGCTGCCTGATGCGTCCAGTTGACATCCCCGCTTTCGATATCATCATAGAAGCTGGCCCCTAACAGCACTGTGGCGAAATGGAATGGATCGCTCCACAGGCTTTCACCGCAGGCATTGGCACCTTGCGCCCGCCACCAGTAGCAGGTCCCGCCATCCAGCACGGAGGCTGCAAATTCCGAATCAACCAGCCCCGTCGCGGTTAATACAGGAGAAGCGAACAAGGGTGTCAGGTCCAATTCGAAGTTGTAGCTGGTGGTATTCGCCAGATCTTCCCAGTCAAAAGACGGGGCTAAAGGCTGGGTTAAATCTCCATCAGGAGGCGAAAGCAGCACCGGGGTTAAAGCTGGTGCTTCGGTGAAAAGATCTAGCCCGACCGTCGTGGTATGTGTAGAGGTTGGTGCGACACCCATGATCTCGATCAGGTATGAGCCCGCGGTTGAGCTTTCCATATCACCGATGGTCAGCTGGCTTAATCCGGGAGGTGTCACCGGGTTGACGTCGAAGGAGGCGGTCGCGCCGGCTGGATAATCAAATGCCGATAGGGTCACCGGATCGACGAACCCACCGATCTGCTCAACTTCAATGTCATACACCGCATCATCTACAGCGCAGACCTGTTGAGCCGCTGGTGTGACCGACAAGCGAAAATCATCGCCGCAGTATCCGATGGCCATATTGACCGCTGCCTCGGCGTCCAGGATCCCCCAGCCCCAGACATCATTGGGGTGATCCACGAACGGGGTGCATTGGGCATCGATCTTCGGCTCAGCTGTCCACATCATAATATCCTTGGTAGTCGGCACATCGCCCATTAAGCATGGTGCGGCCTGCCAGATCAAAGCCACCAGCGCAGTGGTATGCGGTGCGGCCATGCTGGTACCACTCCAGCCGCCTTCATATCCGCCACCTGGTACCGATGAGCGCACATTAACGCCCGGCGCAGCCACCTCTGGCTTGAGAATGGTTTCGCCATAGTTGCTCATCGGACCGCGAGATGAGAAGGAGGCAATGGTATCGCCCTGGGCAAAAGCAGCCGTAGCGATGATCTCTGGCACGTAGCCGGGGTTGCTGATCGAGCTGCAGCCCGGGCCATTGTTGCCGGCGGACTTGATCACGGCGATACCGGCGGCGTTCATGTTCACGATGATGGGGCGGTAATCATATCCGCTCGGGTCATACCAGGAGTTGTTGACCGAATCTGGCGCCATGGTCGGATCGGGATTTGCGCCGCTCAGATCCCAGGGTGCCAGGAAGAACTGCAGACACTCAACATTGAGACCAGCGCAGGCAACCCACTGGGCACCCGGAGCGACGCCGATCTGATTGCTGCCGCCGTCATCGCCGACCATCGTGCCCATAGTGTGCGTGCCATGCCCATCATAGTCAACCGGCGTGGGAGAAGGCGCTCCGCCCCAGGCATCCCACCAGTTGTAGTTGTGGTCAAAGACTCCGCCGCCAAGATTGCCGCGGTATTTGTTGACCAGCGCCGGGTGGTCATACTGCACGCCGGTGTCATTATCACCCACCACCATGCCCTCACCATTGAAGCCCATCGCCCACACATCCGGGGCACCAACACGAGTGACGTTCCACTCGACGGCTTCGGGGGCAGACTGCGCCAGCCGGTCAATGGTGACTGGCTCTAGTTGAGGATTAGGTGGCGAGACGATGCGTGCTATGTCTGCACGCGCTGCCAGCCACTGCAGCGTGGAATGCCCACCAGTCGCCTCGATCACGTTGTAGATATAATAAGGCTGGAAGGTCACACCCTCGGCTGTCAGGTGCTGGAGGATGCCCTGCTGTGTCCGGGCAGCCGTCTCGACCAGGCGCTCGAAAACGTAAGTGGTCCGCTCGACCTTGGTAGCCAGAGACGCCGCGCCAGAGAGATCAGCTTGTTCGGTCATGATGATATGGAAGGTAACAACCTCTTCCGTTTCCAGCGCCCGCAGCAAGCGCGGGTCGACTTTCTCCCAGTTGGCCAGACTCTGCCGGGGCATCAACCCCGCCAGCGCAACCATAACAAGAAGTGCGATTACGATAGGTTTGATTCGAATCATGTGTATTCTCCTTAGGATTATTGTTTTTTTATCCTGGCCTGTCCGGGACCCTCCAGCCAGGTACGACACGAAACAGTCTAGATTGCTATAATGAGTCTAAAAAAACAGAAAGTTCCCGCTCCGCTGGAGAGCGGGTCGGGAGCCTGCGGTTCACCGGATTGCTGTTGAATAATCTGATCTCACGGGGCTCTTTCATGGATGAGTAGAAGATTAGACCGAACAAGCCAATCATACTGGATTATAGGGTTTTGTGCAAGTTGAACCCAAAATAAAATTATTGGGAACAGCAGCTCGGTTAGCCCCTGCTACCCTGGACTCTGGATCCCATTTCACGGCACAGCGTAGATGGTGGTCTCACCCAGGCTGAAGATCGGCGTGAGAACCAAATCGAACTTACGCAGAGCAGTGCCCAGCGTGCAGCTTTGCCCGGGTTGTCCACAAATACGCTGGATATAGCTGCGTTCCGGTTCACCCAGTACCAGGTAATCCACTTCCCACTTACGCAGCAGGTCAAGCATCAAGCGGCCATCGTAGGTAGTATATATCGCTGCGATATCCGGCTCCCGCAGCCCCTGTTCGTCATAATTACCGCGCCACTGGCTCTCATGGATCGCCCAGCCCAACACCGCCGGATAACCGGTGAAGGCACTGATGCGGCCTTCGTAATTATATGAGAATCCGGGCGTTTCCAGGATCACCGGCACACTGCCGTCGCGATTGATGCCAATCTGACGCAGAGTTTCGATCGCCGCCCAGTCTTCCGGGTAGCGCTGGGCGATGGAGCTGGCGCCGTCCAGGTTAGGCACCGTTCTGAATTCCCCTGCCCGTGAGGGAATGGCCATCAGCGGGTAAACCATTCCAGCAGCGATGACGATCAGCGCGCCTGCCACGACCAAGCTCCGCCCGAGCGGCTTCTCCAGCCGGTTCACCAGCCACCACAAGGCATAAGCACTGGCGCAGCCCAGCGTCACCCAGCCCTGGTAGTAAAACTTGAAGACCGTGTTCATGCGGGAACTGAAGCTGTCGTGCAGGTAGACAAAGTCCACCACCAGGGTCAGCGCCAGGCCTACGAAAATGAGCAGGAAGGCAAACAGCTCGCTGACCTCTCCCCCACCCTCCCCTGAAGGGAAGGGAGTAATTGTAGTAACGACTTCAGTCGTAATGCTGTTGCCTTTCAACAGTATCTGCACACTCGCCAGCGTCAATGCCAACAGTGCTGACAGCAGCAGCAACAACCAGGGATCGCGCAGGCGGGCTACCAGGCTGGCGCCAATCCCCTCACCCAACGGAAGCCCTTTCAACAACAGCTGCAGGGTCGGGTTGGGGAGTAACCCAGCAGGGTCTTCAGTGACCGTAGCGATAATGGCAGTCAGCCCGAGCAGCAGCAGGAAGAGCCCGGCGCAGACCAACAAGATCCGTACCCACCAGACCAGCGCCAGGCGCAGCACTCGTCTGCGGTCAGCCTGCCGGAAGAGAAAAGCAGCTAAAAAGCAAATCAACAGGAAAATGAACGGCCCAAACATCACCAGGTACTGCACCATGCGGGTTGGCCGCTGCAGATAAGGCAAAAATCCGCGAGCCTGCGAGGTGAAACTGACATAGAAGAAAAGGTACAACGCGATACAGCTCACTCCTAAGCCTACTATCAACACCAGGCTGCGGAGCAGCACAGCCCGGTTTACCCGTCCGAGGCGCAGCGCTTCCCCCAGCCCGTAGGCCAGCCCGACCAGCCCCAGGTAGATGGGCATATCCCAGGTGTTGAGGAAGCCTAGTGCGCCGATCAGCAGCGCTGAGAAAATGAACAGCAACCAGTCGTTATTCAGGCTGTAAGCCACCGGGTTCCACCAGTGAATCGCTACCTCTCCCCGACCCTCCCCTGAAGGGAAGGGAGTGACATCTCCCTGGGCAACCCCTGACTGGGAGGGAGTGAACTCTCCCTGGGCAATCCCTGAAGGGAAGGGAGTGACCTGTCCCTGGGCAACCCTTGAAGGGGAGGCGGATGAGAGCTGCCGTAGCAGCAGGTTAAGCGCCAGGCCGATGCACAGCAGCACGAAAGGGAGCGCCAGCACATGTGGATGGTTATCCCCCAGCAGGAAGCTGAAGAAGGGAAACTCATCGATCGGTGGTGTGCCAGCCACCTGGCCAAAGAGGTTGCGGTCGTTGAGGATGCGCGAGGCACGCCACCACCACAGGTATACCTGACCAGGGTACCAGGAATCCACCACCGGCGAGGCAGCCAATCCAGGGATATCGAGCCAGATCCAGAATCGCTCAGCCAGAACACCTTTGGCATGCAGGGCTTCCAACAGGCCACCTAAATTACCCATCAGTCCCACCAGAAGCGCTCCCAGCAGCCCTGCACTGATCGGCTGGGAATCACCTGCCGGGCTGGTGCCGTTATTCCTACTTCTCAATGCTGCCTTCACCATGTTATAGACCACCCCAAACGCCCCGAGCATGGTCAAGGCAAACAACAGGGCATCATACAGGTCAAAGCCCACGCCGGCGGTCACCCCTGACAGGCGGGTGATGACGGCCATCATCACGTAGCCAAAATAATAATATGAGATGGCAAAACCGGAAAGCCAGGGGTCCAGCGGTGGGAACTGGGCACTGTTCAGCGTGGCATTAAGGAAGGCGATCTCCATAAACTTCTCGCCGCCCGCCGGCTCGATCTTGAAAGGAGCGTAGGCACGCAGGCCTGCCCAGGCAACCAGAGCGACGATGAAGAGGAGCTCCACCGTCAACACCAACCGCCAGTGCTCACGCAAGAAACGGCTCAGGTCAGCAAGGGTAAGCCCATCCTGCTTGCGCCGGAAGACCAGCCAGGCCGAAGCCCCTGCTACCAGGAGAATGGCAAACAGGATGCCGCCCAGGCTGTTGCGCAGAAAACCCGCCGAGGCTCCCAGCCAGACGATATAGCTCACCAGCAGCAAGCCCAGCGGTTTGGCGAAGGCATAGCCGCGGTCCGGCAGCCAGCGGAAAAAACGCATCGAGATAGGCAGGGTGATCCAGCCT
>Ga0209705_10001230_pt1 | contig 13461 bp, 9 predicted proteins | sample PPLLaktember2015_5_FD_187262 | JGI IMG/M metagenome (GOLD analysis project Ga0209705, IMG submission 187262) | Freshwater sediment microbial communities from Prairie Pothole Lake near Jamestown, North Dakota, USA - PPLs Lake P8 Core (1) Depth... | ecosystem: Environmental > Aquatic > Freshwater... | reverse complement strand
ATCATTTCGCTCCGCGCACTGCCGAGCTATTCTTGAAAGCCCTCGAGTTCTTTTTACGTCAGGCTTGACATACATAGAACTATTATGTATAGTAGCGCAAGGTAAAGGAGTCGAGCTGCCGTGAACATCGACAAGGACCTCGTGGCCGCCTCGGCCACGCCGCTGGTGCTCGCCATCCTAAGCGAAGGCGAAAGCTACGGTTACGCCATCATCAAGCGTGTCGCCGAGCTGTCGGGCGGCGAGCTGCAGTGGACCGACGGCATGCTCTACCCGCTCTTGCACCGCCTCGAGCGCAACGGCCTGGTCGAGGCGTTCTGGGGCCGGTCGGAGACCGGCCGGGGGCGAAAGTACTACCGGCTGACCCTGTCGGGCGCGGACCATCTCGACGGACAGCGGCGCCAATGGCAGGTGGTGGACCGGGCCATGAGGGACCTTGGCGCATCACGGCCGGACGGGAAGAACAGCCGGCCGGACCGGCTTCGAGAGGAGTGACAACGTGACGAACACAGCGAGCCTGGAAGAACGGATCGGGCAGTGGCGGCAGTACCTCCAGAGACGGCAGGCGGTCCATTCCGCCGACGTCGCGGAGCTCGAGGATCACCTGCGCAGCCAGATCGACGCGCTGCGCGTGGCGGGCCTCGACGAGGACGAAGCGTTCCTGGTGGCCGTCAAGCGCCTGGGCGAGCTGGACGCCCTGGCGCGCGAATTCGCGACCGAACATTCCGAGCGTCTCTGGAAGCAGCTCGCGGGCTCTCCCGGGGGCGAGGTCCCGTCGACGACCAAGCCGCGCGGCGCCGTCGTGGCCGTGGGGCTGGCGATCGCCGCGGCCGTGGCGATCAAGGTCCCCGAGCTCTTCGGCCTCAGCTTCCTGAAACCCGCGGACGACGCGGATTTCTACATGCGCAACCTCAGCCTCTTCGTCCTTCCCTTCCTGGCCGTCTTCTTCGCGTTGAGACGCGGCCTGCCGAAGAGCGGGTGGTACTGGCTGGCCGTTCCGTTCGCCGCGGCGGGGCTGCTGGCGAACGTCTTTCCCTTCCCGCCCGACAGCCATACCGGAATGCTGACCGCGATGCATCTTCCGATCGCTCTGTGGCTGATGGTGTTTTACGCTTACGCCGGCGGCCGCTGGCGCCGCCACGATCAGCGCATGAACTACGTGCGCTTCTCCGGCGAGTGGTTCATCTACTACACGCTCATCGCGCTCGGCGGAGGCGCCCTGATAGGACTCACGCTCTTCATCTTCAAGGCCATCGGCCTCGACGCGGAAAGGGCGGTCGTGGGATGGGTGATGCCGTGCGGAGCGATGGGCGCGGTGATCATCGGGGCCTGGCTGGTGGAGCACAAACAGAGCGTCATCGAGAACATGGCCCCCGTGCTCACCTGGCTCTTCACGCCGCTCTTCACGGCGCTGCTCCTCGTCTTCGTGGGGGCCATGATCTGGACGGGCAAGCCCATCGACGTCGGACGGGAGGTGCTCATCGGCTTCGACCTGCTGCTGGTCGTCGTGCTGGGCCTGCTCCTGTACGCGGTCTCGGCCCGCGACGCGCAGGCGCCCCCCGGCCGATTCGACGTCCTCCAGCTCCTGCTGGTGGTGTCCGCTCTGATCGTGGACGCGCTCGCTCTGTGGGCGATCGCCGCGCGCATCTCCGAATTCGGGTTCAGTCCCAACAGGACGGCGGCGCTCGGCTTGAACCTGCTGCTGCTCGTGAACCTGGCCTGGTCGGCCGTGCTCTATGCGCGCTTCCTTCGCCGGCGCGCCCCTTTCGCCCGCCTCGAGCGCTGGCAGACGGCCTACCTGCCGGCGTTCGCGGTCTGGGCCTGGCTCGTGACGGCGCTCTTTCCGGTCATTTTCGGCTATCGGTAAGCTTCGGTCTGGCCCGAGGGGCTAGCTCGCCGCTTCCGTCACGTTCGCTGAAAGAGCCGGTTCCGGTCTCGAGTGGCGCCGGACGAATGTGGCCTTGACACGCTTCGATACCAACATGTACGAGGTCCACAAGATAGTCACTGTCAGCTGTCGTGTGAAGTCCGATCCCAGGTCGGCGAAGGTCATGCTCTCGTCGAAACCGGAAGCGACCTTCCAGGAAGTCACCGCGGCAAGGAGGAGCGCGACGGACCAGCCCAGCCCCACGAAGAACCGCGGCGCCGATGTGCGCTTGGTGAAAAAGAGCACGGCCGTCAGCCCTGAGGCGACGGTCATCAGCACGTTGAGCGTCAAGATGGCAAGCACGGCCGGTTGCGCGAAGCCCGCATAGGCTCTGTCAACGCTTGCAGGCAGATTGTGCCAGAGGTCCGACTTGACGTAGGGCAGCCATGAAAAGAGGACGCCCCCGTTCACCAACGGCGTGACGATCATGGACAGGGCCGGCAACAGCAGCCAGCCGCCGATCCCGGCCGGCGCGCCGGCCGCGGCCGTTTGCGGCGGGGGATCGTAACGATACCCCCAGCGGACCGCGGCCCAGAGCGCGAACGCGAGCGCGAAGATCAGAACCAGCATCGGCAGCGGCGCGACGGCCAACTCGCCGTCGCTCGCCAGCGCGGAATCGCCGTGCGTCAACACGAAGCCGAGGTCCGCGTAAACGCGGGCCAGGTCCGCCTCGAATTGCGCGATGTCTGCGGGCGCGACGCAGGCCGCCAGCGCTTCGTACTCGTAATCGAGCGTCACCGTGCGGTCCGCGTAGCCGACCTGGCTGCGATAACGAAAGGCCGGGTTGTCGACGGTCACGTCTCCTGCGTCCACGGGCCAATCCTCCGGCAGTTTCGCGACGATACGCTGCCGGACACGGATCGGGTACTCGAGGGCCAGCGGCGCCTGCCGCGAGCCCGCGCCGAGCGGGCGCGCATAGGAGTACAGCTCATCGGGATGCAGCGCCAGCTCGAGGACGCCTTTGTCGTTCGGCGAGAACCCGCTCGCGAGGCGGTAATGCTCCTGCGTGGTGACGACATTGCCGGTCCGATCGTCGAGGAGATCGACGGGCGCGGCCGCCCGGGCGCCCGGGTAATAGCGGGCCGTGTAACTCTCAAAGTCCGCTTGCCGTTGCTCCGCACTGTCGTGCGTGAGCGCCGGTCTCATCTCGTCGGCGAGCGCGCCTTCGAAACGCGTCGTGATCTCCAGCGTTCCTGCGGCCTCGATTCCAGCGCTCAGATCGAGCGTCGCGGTGACCTCCTTGCGGCGCATGTCCGGCGCAGGCGCTGATATCGACTCGAGACCCGCGGCGGCAGTCCCCACGGGCAGGGCGCGCTCGAAGCCCGGGTGATGCGAGGTCGAGAGCGGCTCGTATTGAGTCGCGGCGGTCGGGTCTAGCCAATGGACTCCGCCGTCGATGACGGCGCGCACGATGGCGTGATCGAAGGCATAGGGTGTCGGCAGCGAGCCGTCGAGAGCCCGGCCCCGGAATGAGTGCACGAGGGCGACCTGCGCCTCAACGCCGAGGCGATTCAGCAGCGTCGCGAGCAACAGCGACTTGTCCTTGCAGTCGCCGAAGCGCCGCTTCATGACGAGCTCGGGCGCGGACGGCTGGTACGACCCTTGAGCGATCGCGATGCTCGTATAACGGATCTCTTCCTGCACGTATTGCAGGGCCCGCAGCGCTTGGGCGGCGGGCGTCCCCTCGGGGCCGCGGATCGCGTCAAGCGCCGCGGTGAGGCCCGGGCCCAGCTCAGCGGGCAGGCGAAAGAGCGGCTCGACGATCCGCGCGACCTCCGTCCAGCTGCCTCGGTCTCCGATTTCGAGATAAGGCCATATGGAGTACCAGCCCGGCGTTGAGCTCGGAACCGGTATCGCGGCAAGGTCGTGCCACTCGACCACGAACTCACGCCTGTTGCCCACTGTGGCCGGCGACGGCACTGGTGAACCGTCGCTCGATAGGAACGCGATCTGCCGCGCGAGCGGGGCGCGCACTCGGATCCGCTGACGACCGACCGGAACGCTCCAGCCCGTATCGAGCCGGGCGTAATAGCGACCGGGGAACAAAAGCTCGCTCGAATGGACGGTATAAGAGTACTCGATGACGTCGCCGGCGCGTACGTCGGACAAGACGATATCGATGTTGTAGCGCCCGTTATAGATGCGGTTGCGCAGCTCCGTTTCCTGAGGCAGCTCCGTGATGCGCGCGAGGTTCTGCTGGTCGATGACCTCGCCGGCCCGGAGAACTCGAAGACGGTGAATGTCGAGCGTCTGAAAAGCGGGATCGATGGTGAGGTCGATCTGGGAGAATTCGTCGATACCGACGGAGTTCAACACTTTAACCGCGACGTGCCGATAAAAATCGTCGCCTGTCTCGCCGATGTTGATCTGACGATCGAGCAACTGAACCCAGGCCGATACGTCGGCACCGACGGTCGGGGCCGCCGCCCCGGAGTCGGGCTCGATCGGCGCGACCCAGCCGGCCGGCGCCGCGAAGCGATAGAATTGCGCAGATTCCACGAGCGGGACGCCCAGGATCGCGGCAAGCGACGCGAGTGCCAAGAGACGCATCGGCAACCCCCTGCGCCCGCCCCGTGGGGTGTGGTTCCTCAGCGATTCGATGATGCCCACCTCACCCCCATTTCAGGCGGCGGTCGCCCTGCGTACGTTCCCTTCCGTTAGTCGTGGCCACCTGGCGAAAATTGTACAACTCGCCGACCGCGTGTGCAATTGCGTTAAGCTGGCGCCGGGAGGGATCCGCGGAGCCAGCGAGAGTGATCGTATCTTAACAGTCCAGTAGGCCCTACAGGCAAAGAGATTTGGATCGCCATCGGACCCTGGGCCTAGGTCTCTCGAGGATCGCGTGATTATTCGGACGCTTGGCGTTTGCGGGCACCTCGGGACGCCACGGCCGCGCCCGCGAAAGCCCCTCCCAGGCACGGAATAAGAGCGAGGAGAGAACGGAGAAAACCGCCCTCAAAGACGGCCAAGATAGCTACCACCAGCGGAATGCCGTTCAGCGCCAACATGAGAGGCCAGTCCTCCCGGAGGGCCTTGGCGTTGCCGCGGGATAGCCGCCATTGACAGAAGAAGAAGTAAGCCGCCGCCAAAACGAACATGACGACAGCGCCTGAAGCGCGCAAGGAAAAGCGGGGGGAAAAAGCCGTTAAGACGAGCGCATACAATACCGGGAAAAGGATGCTCAAGAACGCGGCTCCGAGGATCTTCCCGATCCGCATTTCATTTCTTGCCATGCGTCCCCTTTTCATCTGGAATCCTCGACTCTAAATCGTAGGTGGTTCCAACTAAAGCGAGCTTAGCCGGGCTTCAGGCCGAAGTCAAGCGCGCTGACGTCAGGCCGCAAGGCGGACCCGGAAATGATTGTCGAGAGTCGAGTTGGGCGCTGAAAACGACATAAGAGATCTCCGGCAAACCGTAAACCTCAGCTCTCGGGTGAGGAAATCGATCCGAGGGGACTAGGGCCGCTTGTTGCCCACCGGCGAGGCAACGGAACCGGAGTAGAACACCTCGCAGGGCCCACGATCGAACAGCTTCACGGCGCTCTTCAGCAAGTTCGTCATAGGCCTCGTGAGCGACCTCAAGATGCTGATATTGCCGATCTCCGGACGGCTGAACGATCCATGGACTTTTTGGGTGAGGACCGCGCATCCGTTTTCGTCAAGGACCGCCAAGACCGCGTCCTCAAAGCGGTTGTCGACGAGATCGAGTCCGCCCTTCATGGCGACCCTGCGTTCTTTCGTGGCCATGGCGACATCGACCGCCTCGGCGACGCCATTTCCGACCTTCCAGACGGAAACGAGCTTGGCGATGATCCCTTGTCCCCCTCGGGAGTCCATATAGAGATCGGCAAAACGGTAGCTTCTGTTGAGGACCGGCCCCAAGGGGCCCGCGAGGAAGAACGCCCCGACATCTACGAGGCTGAACCTCCGGCTTCGTTGGATCGACGAGATCAGATCGTCGATATCCAGGCCGTTGAGAACGATGTTCTCGCCGCTCAAAGAAACCTGGCCGTGGAGGGACTGTTTTATTTCGAGGGCGCCTTTCCCCCTCGCGGTCAAGTCCGCGGAAAGGTCGGCCAGCCCTTCCATGCCCTTCGCGTTCGGTGATCCTTGAAACAGGTCGTGGATCTTGAGCCGGTTCACGCCCAAGATGATCCCGAATTGAGGCTCGGTCCCCGTGAAGTCCGCGTGGAAGGTGCCGCTCCCCTTTCCGCCGAGGATGTCCCGGCCGGTGTGGCTGACATCGACGACTCCCCCTCCGGCCACAGCCTTGATAGCGAGGTCGGCCAGGACAAAGTTCCCCGACTTGATCGTCCGGCACTTGAAATCTGCGGAGAACGAGAGGGTTCTCAGCGGATCCCCGTCCGGCGTCCCTCCGGCGGAAAGATCCTCGACCGTGATATCCACACCCTCCCATTCGGTTTTCCCGCCGGATCGAAGGTCGGCATAGTGGAGGCTCCCCTGGGAAACGGAGATTTTGCTCAGCGCCAAGCGCTTCCCCCACGGTTTGCCGCGCTCCGTTTCGACGTTGAGCTTTCCGTTCTTCTGCCGGACTATGGAGACCACGGGGTTGACGAGCTTCAGGCGGCTGATCCGGACCCGGCCCGTCATGAGGGGCAGGAGCTTTAATCCGACCTTCGCGGTAGCTGCGGTCGCCACCACGGACCCGCGGTTTTGGACAGTGACATCCGCGAGCGAAGCGCCGAAGAACGGAAAAAGGGAGACGCTCGTCCGGCCCCGGGCACGGACTTCCATATTTAGGGCTTTCGAGGCAAGCGCTTCGGCCCGGGATCTCAGAGGTTTGGCGCCGAAGAGAAGGACGAGGATGAACAGGGCGAGGAGGGCCAGGCCCACTCCCCCCACGATCCATAATACTCTTTTCTTGCGGTTCACCATGCCTATCCCGAATGCCGTTTTCATGCCAGGGTTTTCACGCGATCTGGGAATGCCGGGAAATCGATCCCCCCTCAGGAAGAAGGCGGGATCTCAGGCGGCCGGCGAGGCCATGCTTCCGAACAGACAGACAAGGCGGCTTTCCCACTTCGGGGATTGTCCTATAGAACAGGACTAGTCAAACCAATGACCCCGCTCAAGCCCACCGGCATGGAGAACCTCAAAGGGCAAGTCCTACGCCCCAGAAGAGGGTGAAGATGACAGGGGCACCTTCATTTATCAAGATCCATCTTCGTCAGAAGCGCTTGGAACCTTGGCTCGGAGCGCAGACCGTCGAACATGGGCCAAACGCCGAGAAAGGCCATGGCGGATTCTCTTTCCCCCAATCCCTTTTCGATGTTCTCGAGCGCCTTGTCCTTATCGCCAAGTCCAAGCCATACCGCGCCCCTCCAGAGGGACCCGACCCAACGGTCCTTCGACAGAGCATCCAGCCGGTCGAGGATCTTGAGGGCTTCGTCTCTCAATTCCGCCGAGCCATAGATGTATCCCAAGCAGGACAACCCCAGAACGGATCCCGCCGTCAGGTCGATGAACTTCTGGATCGCCTGGATCGCCTGGTCCCCTGATCCCTTGGCCCAGAGATTCAATGATAGCCACAGGTAAGGCAACGAGAACTCCGGATCCGAGGCGATAACCTGGCGGAGCACTTCGGTCGATTCGTCGAAGCGCCGGGCAAAGTAGAGCGCCCAGGCCACGTGCGTGAGGGGAGCCGGCTCGAGTGGTTCCAGCTCCTTGCCCGCTTTCATTTCGCGGACGGCCTCATCAAAACGCCTCGTGCAGAACAAGAGGTTGCCGTACCACAAGTGACCGGGAGGATAATCCGGCTTCATCTGGATGGCCTTCCGTAAATGCTCTTCCGCCGCCTGCCAGTCCCGGTCATACCACATGGCGATCCACCCCAGGGAAGCGTGGACCTCGGCCAGCTCGGGATCGATCTCCACGGCTTTATTCGCGGCGGCTCTCGCCCGCGAATAGGCCTGGTCGGGATTCATGAAGCTGTAAACGCCGAGGATGCCAAAGGCGTCGGCGATGCCCACATAGGCAAGGGCGTAACCGGGGTCTTTCGCAACGGCCTGCTGGAAATACTGGAGACTCTTTTGCAGCCCCCGCTCGTAGCGCCGTTTCCAGAAATACAGCCCCTTTAAATAGAGCTCGTAGGCCTCATGGTCCTCTGTATAGCGCTTGAGGATCTTCTCCTTCTCACCCTTCAGCAGCTTGAGCTTGAGGTGGTCCACGATGGTCAGCGCGATCTCTTCCTGGATGTCAAAAATGTCCTTCATCTCCCGGTCGAATTGGCTGGACCAGAGATGATAGCCGTCCTCGACATTAATGAGCTGGGCCGTGATGCGCAATCGCGGTCCGGATTTTCGCACACTCCCTTCGAGGACCGCGCCCACATTCAGCTTGTCCCCGACCTCACGGATATCGATCTCCTTGCCTTTGAACGCAAAGGCCGAGGTCCGGGCCGCGACCCTCAGTTCCTGGATATGGGTCAAAGCGTTGATGAGCTCCTCGCTAAGGCCATCGCAGAAATACTCGTTCTCCGGGTCCGCGCTCATGTTGGTGAAGGGCAAAACGGCCAGCGACGGAAAGCGCGGGGATCCGGCGACGGCGGGAGTCGCGGCTATGCGGCCCGACTCGCGGTCGCGCTTCAGCTTTGTCAGATCGACCCGCAGGTCCTTCATCGCTTGATAGCGGATCTCGCGATCCTTTTCGAGGGCCTTGTTGATGATCCGCTCCAATTCTCTGGGCACCTCCGGATTCAGGCGCATGGGAGAGGTCGGGGTCTGGTGCAGAATACCGTCGAAGACGGCCACCGAGGTATCGCCCCGGAAAGGAAGGCTGCCGGTCGTCATTTCGTACAGCACAACTCCCAGCGAGAACAGATCCGTCCGGGCGTCCAAGTCCTTGCCGAGGGCCTGCTCCGGCGACATGTACGCCACGGTCCCAGAGGCCATTCCGGGGCTCGTCAGCGGCTCGGCGGTCGTAAGGGTTTCCGTAGCGGCAGGGCACTGCGTCATCAGCTTGGCCAATCCGAAATCGAGAATCTTGGTGTGTCCCCTCTGGGTCATGAAGATATTGGCCGGCTTAACGTCGCGATGGATGATCCCCTTGGCGTGCGCGGCCTCCAAGCCATCTGCGATCTCGAGCGCCGCAGTGAGGATCTCATCCGTCCCCATCCGCTTCCTGAGGATGCGGTGTTTCAGAGTCTCTCCCTCGAGGAGCTCCATGGCGATGAAGCGCCGGCCCTCGTGCTCGTCTATATCGTAGATCGTACAGATGTGCGGGTGGTTCAACGCCGAAGCGGCTTGGGCCTCCCGCTCGAAACGCTCCAGGGCGCGGGGATCACAGGACAGCGCCTCGGGCAGGAACTTCAAGGCCACCTGCCTCTTGAGCCGGTTATCCTGGGCCTTATAGACGACGCCCATACCACCGCCACCGAGCTTCTCGACGATACGATAGTGGGACACCGGCCGCCCGATCATGGGAACGCAGCTCCCCGGCTTGGACCCGTCACTTCCCTTCATGAAATGAGGGTACACATGCTCCGGACAGGTGTCAAGAATAAACGGAATCAGGCGGCCTATTCCTCGAATAATGCGGGTGGAGCCAGCGAGAGGGATCGAACCTCCGACCTGCTGATTACGTCTAATTCTTTGGAGACGGGTAATCGCCTGACGCCCCGCTCACATCAGGTTTCGAGGAGGAACCATGAAACGCTTCATTGTCGCGATCTGCGTGGTCGCCTTGACGTTCGCCGCGGGCGCCGGGGCACAGACCCCGGCCCAGACAAAGACCGGGACTGCCGAACAGGAGATTTTGGACCTCTTTCAGGACTGGATGAATGCGGAGGTGAAGGCCGACATGGCTTTCCTGGACCGGTTCATCGCGGAGGATTGGGTCTCGACCGACCCGGCCGGCAATGTCTGGACCAAGGCCCAGTTTCTTTCGGGCCGGGAGTCCGGGGAGGGAGCGGTCCTCTCTTTCGCGCTCGACAACATGAAAGCCCGGATCTACGGAGATGCGGCGGTGGTAACCGGCCGCATGACGGCCAAACAGACTTTCAGAGGGCAAGATATCAGCGGTCAGTATCAATGCACTGATATGCTGATCAAGAAGGATGGCCGCTGGCAATGTGTCGCCACTCATCTCTCGCTGATCCCGCAGAAATAGCGGCTAACTGGGACTTAGAGGGGCTGGCAGCCAAAGACGGCTAGAGCCGCGGGAGATTCAGGACCGTATGAAGGATGCCGCTGTCCGCAAGATGGACACTGAAGAACCACCAGCCCGGCTGTCAAAACGTCCAAATAATTCCTCACCGGATTCGTGAAGATATGCTCCTCAGTGTCAGGAATCTCCCTGAGACTTGAGGCCAGGTCCTGGCCCGATTACAGGGTCAACATGCCCTAAGGAATCCGGTCTTGCATGAGGTAGAAGGTCTGCCTGCTCGGACTGAATAGGTTTAGATGGCCCCGAATTTGCGAATTCAACCTGACACGCCCGCTATTCTGGCGTTTTATGCTAATATTCCTTAGACGGTCATGCGCCTGACGTCTATCGAATACGTTCTTTTTGTGGCCATTGCGGCAGCCGGCTACCACCTTCTCAGCGCGAGGCCCAGGCGCGTCTTTGTCGTGCTGGCCAGCCTCGTGTTCTATGGAACTTTAGCAGTCAGATATATTCCTTTGCTCCTCGGCATCGTCGTTCTCACCTTCTTTGCCGCGATCTGGATCCAAGGAGCCGGGGACCGGAAGCGCGGACAGACAAGCGCGTTTTTTGTCGCGTTACTTCTCGTCATTCTGGGGTCGCTGAAGTACATCGATTTCGCCGGGCCAGCGGGGCCCTCTACTTCCGGGAGCATATCGCTCCGCTATCTCATTCCGGCCTCCTTGCCTCTTGGCTTTTCTTTCCTGATTTTCACTGCCGTCAGCTACTTGATTGATGTTAAGCGAGGACGTCTTTCGGCAGAAAAGAACTTCTTCAGCGTTGCCGCATACCTTCTGTTCTTCCCAAAGCTCGTCCAGGGTCCGATCGAGCGCGCCGGCCATTTTATCGCCCAAATCAAAGCACCGGCGAAATTTGACGACAACCTTGCTGCCCAAGGGCTCAAACGCATCCTGTGGGGATTCTTCAAGAAAATGGTCGTTGCCGACAGACTGGCCATTTACAGTGACGCCATCCTCGGGCACATCGATCAACACAACGGGATCAGCCTGCTCATAGCCGTCGTGTTCTTTTCGTTCCGAATTTATGCGGATTTTTCTGGATATACCGATATTGCGCTCGGCACGGCCGAGATCTTTGGAATAAGGCTATCGGAGAATTTCCGACGCCCTTATTTTTCCGGAAGCATTACAGAATTCTGGAACCGTTGGCACATTTCGCTGTCAACATGGCTGAGGGATTATGTCTTTCTTCCGTTGGCCTATTCCACATCGAGAATACTGGGAAAGCCGCGGTACCTGTTCGTGCAAACGGAACTATGGATTTACGCGCTCGCCACGATGGTGACCTTCGCGCTCTGCGGCCTGTGGCACGGGAATGGCTGGAATTTCCTGATTTGGGGACTCATCTACGGAGTCTATCTGACGAGTGGACGGGTAACCCAGAAGATGAGGAAAGCTTGGGTGAGAAAGGCCGGGCTGGTACGTTATCCGCGGTTCTTGAAAGGGTTCAGGATCATATTTACTCTGATTCTCGTTATGTTCGCCTGGGTCTTTTTTGCGGTTCCCAGGGTTGCAGACGCTCTGACGGTCATCAGGAAGATCGCCACAGAGCCGGGGTCTCCCTACGGCGTCACAGACCCTGAGTTCATTTATGGGCTGATCGCGATCGGACTGTTTTTCGTTTTTGAAGCCCTCGCCGAGTTCTATAACGGCCGGGTCAGTTTTTTTCAGAATCGCCGGCCCGCTGTCCGGTATCTTTCTTATGCGGCACTGGTGATCGGCATCCTGATGGTGGGCGTGCTCGATAGCGGGCACTTCATTTATTTCCAGTTTTAGCCGGACGGCGATGGGAGGATGATATTGCGGTTGCTTCTCAAGCTACTTTGCGTAGGGCTTATTATCTTTCTGCTCGACCTTACGATAGGCTACGGATTGCGGCGCCTCTATTTCCATCGCCCTTTCGGGAACAGGAAGAGCCTGATCTATGTCATAGAGAACATGAAGGATCCAATCGTCATCATGGGTTCCTCGCGAGCTCAACATCACTACGTGCCATCGCTTTTCCGGCTGACCTTTGGCAAATCCTGTTTCAACGCCGGGCTAGACGGGGCGTTCATCGAGTACCACGAGGCTCTGCTCGAACTCGTGCTGAAGCGGTATGTCCCAGAGCTCCTAATTCTCGATATCAGCGCGAGCGAATTCGACGAATCGGACTCACGGCTCCAGGCCATTTCGAAGCTCCTGCCTTTCTATGCTCAGTCTGATGAGCTGCACTCCCTTGTGCAGAGAACCGGACCGATGGAAAGGATCAAACTGATGTCCAGGATATATCCTTTCAATTCGGAGATTATCCAGCTGCTGTTGCCCTATTTCGTGGGCCCCGACATATTGCCGGACTACCCCGATGGCTACATCCCGCTTTTCAAGGCAGGATCGCTTCCGCCGACGCCGGTCGAAGAGCCGGGGCAAGTCGAACTCGACGCTTTCGCCACCAGCTCCTTCCGTGGTTTCATTTCTCGAGCTAAAGAGAATGGCGTTTCTCTATTCGTCGTTGTTTCTCCATCGCTCAGGAGGTACCAGAGGGCAACCCGATCGATCGATTATGCCAGGTCGCTCTGCGAGGCCGCCGCCGTCCCTTTCTGGGACATGTCCGAGACTGTGTCGATACTCCAGCATCCGGAATACTTCTATGATAGAACCCACTTGAATGATCGGGGAGCAAGGGAGTTTACGCGGCTTGTGATCGATCGGCTAAAATGATCAAAATGGACTTGGAGCTTGGATTCTGCTCCGATAATTCGTAGATAATTGAAAGATCTGGTTTATTTGGAAAGAATCCATGGAGCCAGCGAGAGGGATCGAACCTCCGACCTGCTGATTACGAATCAGCTGCTCTACCGACTGAGCTACGCTGGCTGAGTGAGAGGCCCGATTAAGTTAATCGAAACGGCGTTCCCTGTCAAATTACGACGGGGACACGGACAAAGAGTACATGTCCCCGATTTCAGTCCCTATTTTGGAGCACAAAGCGGACCGTTACGGTGAAGGTCACGGGCCGGGGCCGGCCGTTGACCAGGAGCGGCTCATAGACCCACTGCCGGACCGCATCCACCGCCGTCTCGTCGAGGAGCGGAAGGGAGCGAAGGACGCGGACCGAGATGACCCGTCCGTAGATGTCGGTCGTCGCCTCGAGGATGACGACGCCCTCGCGGCGGGCCTCCCGGGCGAGATCCGGGTACAGCGGCTCGACCCGCCGCACGAGCCGGGGCGGTCGGACCTCGCCGACGGCCAGGACGGGGACCGCGGCCGGCTCGCCGACGATATCATAGAGCCCCGACCCGAGCAGGTTCACCGGCAGCCCCTCCCCTGCTCCGTAATCTATGCCGCCCTCGATACCGCCCTCGGTGCCGGCGGCGCC
>Ga0209705_10001224_pt1 | contig 13511 bp, 8 predicted proteins | sample PPLLaktember2015_5_FD_187262 | JGI IMG/M metagenome (GOLD analysis project Ga0209705, IMG submission 187262) | Freshwater sediment microbial communities from Prairie Pothole Lake near Jamestown, North Dakota, USA - PPLs Lake P8 Core (1) Depth... | ecosystem: Environmental > Aquatic > Freshwater... | reverse complement strand
GGTTGCGCTCCGGGCAAACGACAACTTGACCGGTGCTTCAGGAGCGATCCGGGCAGGGAACATATTCGGGGATACGATCGAGATCAGGAGCCGCAGAAACAGCATTGGCAATGGCGCCGATCTCAACCTCGACGCCTTGACGAGTATTCATTTGTTAGCGGGTCCGTCCATCACGACCGGAACGCTCGATGCGCCGTCGATCCGGATCGAGCGGCCCGATTCGTCGTTTCCCGCCACCGGCAATCCCGCAGTCACCACGGGCGCGATAGGCGGCGTGCGCCCTGTGCAAAGCCTGGTCATTCGAAACGTCGCGAGTGTCAACATCGGAGGGGCCGTAACCGGCGACGCTACAACGCCAGACACGCCAAACACGATCGACATCAACAGCGCCGGCGCTCTGACGATCGGTGGCGCGCTCACCGCTAGCGGTGGCAGCACGATTGATTTAAGAACCGCCAACAACGGGCTGCTCACTCTCGGCGGCGGGCCCGGTGGTGTCGTGGCGGCAGGCGCGGGCAGCTCGGTTACTTTGACGAATGCCAGCAATACGACCGCGCTCGCTTTCTCCAGCATCACTGCCGGCGCCGGAGGCACGGTCATCATCACGTCGAATCCGGGCATAGAGCAAACCACCGCAGCGGGTGTAACGCCCGGCAGTGGAATCGCTTCGGAAACGATCCGCCTGACGGCTGCTAATACAACCACCCCGGCAAACGGCTCGATCACCAACAGCGCGGATGCTGCGGGGGTCGATCTGGTAGGCGTCAAGGACCTCACCGTAGACGCGAGCGGAACGGTCACGCTCAACGCGAACGCGAGCAGGCTGACGGATCTGAGGATCACCAAGTCCGCCAATACCACCGACGCACCGTTTACCCTCGGAAATCTAGCGCCCGGGCAGTCCGTGCTCCTGACGAACGCGCCTGACGATGCGACGCTCGCGGTGAATAGCGACTCGCTTCTCAACTTCACGCTCGATTACACCGCGGCCGGCGCGGCGTTGACGCTCGCCACGCCGGGTGTGGTGACGAGCGGCGGCGCGGTCGACATCAGGACGCGCGGTGCATTCACCGGTATCGTGGCCGGCACGCCTAATCCACGGGGCATCGCCACCGGCGGCGCGAACGGTGGCGGCAGCGTTTTTCTGTTGACGACGGGCGGTTCGATCGCGACGGGCACGATCGACACCACTCCCACCGCAACCGGTCCCGACGTACAGCCAGGCCAGTCGATCGTCGTGAGAACGAGTTGTGCCGCGTGCGACATTACTGTGAGCGGCAATATCACGACCGGACCGGGAGGAGAGTCGGTCGCGGTCGAAGCGCTCGTGGGCGGCTCGATCACACAGACCAACGGGTCGCGGATTACGTCCGAGTCCCCCGCAACGGTCACGCTGACGACTGGGAATGGGAATATCGGCTCGCTTGCGACGCCGATGGACATTACGACGCCGAATGCGGTCCTGAGCGCAAACGGACCTGCGGCCGGAGACGGCATCGGCAATGTTTTCGCCAACCTGGTCGGCACCACCACGCTCAACCTGAATGCCGACAACGGCTTCAATGTCGCTTCGGACACCGCATTCACCAATCTGACCTTGACGACCCGCGGCACAGGCCTTGGCACGCCGGGCGCCGGAACGCTCAATTTGACAGCGACGGGGCAGACCTATGCGTTCGCACGGCCGGCTACCGATCTCTTCGGCGCGTCCGCCGCCGGCACGTTCGAGATCACCACTGCAGCGGGAACGACACCCGCGGCCACAGCGCAATTCCGCACCTCGGACGGCCACCTGCTGGTACGGGGCGGCGCGAGCCTCACCTCGCCTGACCTCACGCTGCAGACGCTCGCGAGTGACGGCGACATCCTCCTGCAAGGCAATACCGCCTCGCCACTCGCTCTCACCAACGCCACGCAGTCATTTATCGCCGGCCGTCACATCACGGTGCGCGACAAGGCAACAATCAGCGGCGGGGTTCAGACGCTGCAATCCCAGGCGGGGACCATTTCGCTGCTCGGCGGCCCTGCGAACGACGAGGCCGTGCTCGTCACGGCAAGCACGCAGCAGCTTTTTGCGACTTCGACGAATCAGGGCCTCAACATAATCCTGCGCGGCGGCGCGGGCGACCGCTCGAGCGCGACAGCTTCGTTCACCGGCGCGGCGGACCCGAACGTGATCGAACAGCAGATTCAGACGCGGGGCAATATTCAGCTCGAAGGCGGCGGCGGCGCGGATTCGCTTGCGCTGATCGTCACAGGTGCGGGCGAACAGCTGATACGCGCGGACGGAGACATACTGCTCACCGGCGGCGCGGGCCCGGATACGACGGCACGCATCGCACATACCGGCAGCGGCAATCAGCAGGTCGGCGAAGCGCGCCGGTTGGGGTGCTGCGCCAACGAGCCTTACCAGACCAACAACATCACGCTGCAGGGTGGCATCGGCTCCGACTCCATCGCTGAGATCGTCTCCTCCACCTCGCAGCAGGTCTACAGTCAGTTCAACACGGTCAGCGTCCTCGGCGGAAGCGGAATGGATGCCTTCGCACGCATCGAAAACACGAGCGCGAACGAGCAGCGCATCGGATTTCCCACGTACTTCGGCGGCGGCGCCGGGACGATGGGCGGTGTGATCGTGCGAGGGGGCACTGGAGTCGGCACCTTCGGGCGCATCGGCTCACCGAACGCATTCCAGCGTGTCACGGTATCAACGGAGACGACCGTCGCCGGCGGCGCCGGCATCGGCGCATCTGCGACCCTGACCGGATTGGATCAGGATATCCGCGCGGGCAACCTGACTGTGGCAGGCGGCGCGGGCAATACCGCGCACGGGCTGATCGAATCGACCGACAGCCAGTTCATCGACCCTGCGAACGTCACGGTAAGCGGTGGAGGCGGACCGGGCGCGACGGCCACGGCGCAAATCCTGGCGGGGACGACGCAGCAGTTCAACTCCGGCAACGCGCTCACGATGACCGGAGGCCCCGGAGAGAATTCGTTCGGACGCATCTTTGCCCCGGGGCAACAGTTTTTTTCGGGCTTCAATAACACCGTTCTGCTTACCGGCGGTCCGGCTGCAGGGTCTTACGTAAAAATAGAAAGCGGCGCTTTCCAGAGTTTCAACGGTCCGAGCAACTTCAACGTGACCCTGACGGGCGGCGGGATAGAAGGTGCGCCGGTGGCGAACGCAGGCGCAATCATTGAAGGGCAAGGACAGTCCTTCTTCTGCGGCTCCAACTGCATGCTGACGCTGAATGGCGGCACAGGGATCGCCGGCAGCCCGTCGGACGCAGTGTTTCGCAGCCTCGCGGGCGGCCAGTTTGTACAGGCCGGCGGCATTGCACTCAATGGTGGCCATTCGAACTCCACCACGGGCATCCTGAACGTCGCCGGCTCGAACAGCGAGCAGCAAGTCACGACCACAAACGCGACGACGGGCGATATCACGCTTACGTCCCACGCGAACGGCCTCACGAGCGCATCGGTGCTCATCCAGGACCTTGCGGCCGGGGCGCCGGGCGAGGACGTGTCACCTCCGGGGCAAACGATCACCTCGCGGGGCGGCGTTGCGCTCAACAATCGCAGCGCGTCGGTAGTCGGTATTACTACGGTCAATTCGCAGACAATCAATGGCCCGTTCATAGGAGGGTCGCAAACTGGGGCACAGTTCGTCGATGTACTGACGAGCGCAGGTTCGACGGGCGACGCCATAATTTCAGCGGCGGGCAATCAGTGGATACGCACCACCAACGGAGCGGCGGGGCCCGCAAGCTTGCGAGCGGCCGCACTCGGTTCGGGGCTCGCCAGCATCCATTCCGGCGCGACGCAGTTGCTGGAAGTCGATTACTTCGAGATCGCTGCACTGGGTCAGACGCCACCGGGAACCCTCGTCATCGGCGACGTGAACGGGGCCGGCATATCGCGCGTGCAAGGTGTCGATCAGTCGGTCTTTGCACGCAGCATCACGGTCCAGGGTGGAGCGGCAACCGGGTCCACAGCGAAGCTGACGGGCACCAACACACAGGCAATCAGCACGATCAAAGCCGTCGACGATCCGCTCGACGGCATCACGAGCGTGCTGGGCGGCAGCGGCGCGAACGCCATCGCCTCGATCGATCCGGTGACGCAGACGCTGGTACTGACGGGTAATCTCGTGGTGACAGGCGGAATCGGCCCGAGTGCAGGGGCTTCGGTAGTAGCAAATGCACAGACCCTCTATGTCACGAAAGGCAACGCAACGCTGACCGGCGGCGGCGCCGGCAGCACGGCGCGCATAGAGGCGACCGGGGCCCAGCTCGTGAACGTCGCGGGGGCGCTCGCGCTCACCGGAACCGCTGCAGCCGACGCATTCGCGCGCATCTCGACGCCGGGCTTTCAGAATATCCTTTTCGGCTCTCTCGCTTTGAACGCGGCAGGCGCCTCCGCGTCGATCGAGGCCACTGGAAACCAGACGCTGAGCGGCGGTAACATCGCCCTCACCGGCGGCAGTAGCAGCAATGTCCTGGCGCGCATCACGACGCCGGGGACGCAGACGCTCTTTTTCAATGCGCTGCAGCTCACTGCAGGCACCGCAGACGGCGCGAACGCCCGCATCGACAGCGGCGGGGCACAAAGCCTCAACGGTGGAAATGTCACACTCACCGGAAACGGCGCCGGCGCCCACGCGCTGATCGACTCGACGGGCAGCCAGCTCGTCAACTCGTCGGGAACGCTGACCCTGCTGGGCGGCGCTGCGAATTCGAGCGCACGCATCACTACAACCGTCGGCCAGACGATCGGTTTCAATGCACTGACGATGACCGCCGGCGCGGGTAGCGGATCGAACGTCACGATCGATACGCAAGGCGTGCAGACGCTGTCCGGCGGCAACGGCAACGTCGCACTCACCGCCGGCGGGGCCAACTCGAGCGCGATCATCGCCGGGCACTCGCAGACATTCTCGTGCGGCGCGGCATGCGGGCTGATGCTCACCGGCGCTGCGGGCACGGCGGGCGCCACCGCGGACGCGCTGCTGCGCAACCTCTCGGGCGTGCAAACCGTCAGCGCCGGAATGCTCGCGTTCGCGGGCGGACACCGTTTTTCGACGGTTGGAATCCAGAACCAGGGCACCGGCGCGCAGTCCGTCACCGCCTCAGCTGCCGGCATAGCGCTCAATTCGCACGGGAACGCCGAAGCGAGCGCATCTGTCCTCATCGAGAACATGCAGGCGTCCGCCCAGACGATCAACGCGCTCGGCGGCGACACCGCACTCGACAGCCGTGGCGCGGGAACGGTCGCGATCACGACAGCCGGCACGCAGTCGATAGACACCCGAGGGCTGGACGTCGTCACGCACGCTTCCACTCCCGGCGGCGCCAATGCGACCGTATCCGCACTCGGATCCCAGACGGTGCATACGCGCGGCGCGCTCGGGACGGCGCCGGACGTCGGCATGCGCGTGGCGAGCCTCAGCACGGGCACTGCCAAAGTGGAGGCCGGAGGCAACCAGGTCATCAACGTGGACGGGAACCAGTTGCTAATCGGCCGTCTCAACTTCGGTCCGCCGGGTCTCGGCAATTCGACGGGCGGCAATCCGGCCGCCGGCGACTCGCTCGTGCTGGCGACGTCCACGACGGCAAACCCCGATCAGACGGTGGTAGCGGGCTCGGTGTATATTCAGGGGCCCACTAATGACATGCGAATATCGAACTTGAGCGGTGACGGGACACAAAGCGTAACGACGACGTTGGGCGGACTCAGCGTCATCGGCGGAGCCGGCACGAACGCGTTCGCGTCGATCGACCCCACGCACCAGACCATAACCTCGTTGGGCGACATCCTGATTCAGGGCGGCAGCGGGCCCAACGCCGATGCGCTCATCAATGCGACGGGTCCCCAGTTCGTAACCAGCCAGAACGGCTCGGTCTTCCTATTCGGCGGCACCGGCCAGGGCGCCGACGCGTTCATCGCGACAACGTCGCCCATCCAGTCGATCTCCGCACCGAACGGGGCCGTTCAGTTGGTGCAAGGTACGAACGGCGGCCAGGCCGGATTTCAACAGGGTGCCGACACGGGTGCGCAGACGATCGCGTCGAACAGCCTCACGAGCGAGCTCCTGCGCGAACACGATGAGCTCGAACAACTGGTCGACGATGCCGCGGGATCGCAAGAAGAAGACGAAAGAAGACGTTTCGGCAGGGCACAGCTATGCAACTGACGGGCTCGGTGATGGTGCAGCGCTCCGTGTGGATGGCACTCGCACTCGCGCTGCTCGCGTCGTTCTTCCTCGCAGCCACCGCACTCGCGGCGCAACCCGCAGCGGAAGCCATCGGCGAGGTGACCTTCGTGCAGGGCGTCGCAACCGCCCAGGCTCCCGGGGCCACACCTCGCTTCCTGCAAAAAGGCGAGCCGCTGTACGAAGGCGAAGTCATCAGCACCGGCGGACAAGGCTACGCCCTCATCGCTTTCAAGGATGGCACCAAGTTCACTTTGCGCCCGAACACTTCCTTTGCCGTGGAGCGTTATCGCCAGACCGCCGGCAGCGAATCGGCGGCATTCAGACTGCTCAAAGGCGGCTTGAGGGCGATCACGGGTGCGCTCAGCAAGCGCTCCCCGAACGCATTGGAAATTTCGACCACCAACGCAACGATAGGCATACGCGGGACCTCGTTCGATGCGAGGCTGTGCGAAGCGGAGTGCGCCGAGGAGCAAGCCAGGGCGCCGCGTAAGGCGCCGGTGGTGAAGACCGAGCTCATCGTTGCCCGCGTCGCGCTCCTGACCGGCTCCGCGCAGGCGATTCCCGCGGCCGGCGAGGCGCGCGCGCTGAGCGTAGGCTCCGCCCTTTTCAACGGCGATACGATACGCACCGCCAAGGCATCGCACGCCGTGCTCGCCTTCCGCGATCAATCGAAAGTGACGGTGATCGCGGACTCGGAGCTCAAGCTCGAGGACGTGCGCTTCACGGGGCCGAAAGCCGACGGCGGCAATTTCGCAGTGCGCATCGTAAGGGGCGGCGTTCGCGCACTGACGGGGCTCCTGGGCAGAAACAACCCGAAGGCGGTCAACTACGGCATAACCAATGCCGTCATCGGGTTGCGCGGCTCGGGCTTCGACGGTTACGAGACCGAGCACTGCGCGGATGGCCAGGCGTGCACGCCCGCCGCGTTCCTGAGTACGTGGCTCGACGGGACCGAGCTTCGCGCGCCAGATCAGCCGCCGCTGCCCGTGGATCAGGGACAGACGGGGGTCTACGTGCCGTCCTCAGGGCTGTTGAGTCTTCTGAGCGCGACGCCTGAATTCATCGATCCCAATGCCCCTCGGCCGGACACCGTACCGGTCAACTTCGATACCTTGTTCGCGGCGGTGCAAGTGGACACCCCCGGCGCGGGCCTGCACCTCGGCATGCGCGGGGAAGGCGAGACGATCTTGCGCGGCCCCGGCGGCTCCATTGACTTGGCGGGCAACGAAGCAGGCTGGCTGCCCGCGGGACAGGACTTGCCGGTGCGTATCACCCCGAACTGGGCGGGGATCATGAATTCGGGATTGCCCGCGCCGGAATCGTTCGACGCGCGCACCACCCGCGTGCTCGAGCTTCTTAACCCCGGAGACGTGATTTGCGAGATTCGATGACAGCGATCCGCAAGGCGGCGCGCTTTTGCGCGCGCGGCGGTAAACGCACGATCATTGCGGCCGGGGTCGCGGCCTTCATGGCTGCGGCCGTACAGGCGGCAGACGCGCCTTTGCTCGAGGTAACGCGCTTCGTGGTCGAGGGGGCGAATCCGCTCTCGGAATCCAAAACGCAGGCGCTGCTGGCTCCCCATCTCGGTCCGCACCAGAGCCTCAACACCCTCGAAGCCGCCGCCAACGCCCTGCAGGAAGCGATACGGAACGAGGGATATTCGTTCCATCGCGTGATCGTCCCGGCGCAGCAGCCTACCGGCGGCGAGCTCACGCTGCGTATCCTGCCTTTCATGCTCGACCAGATCGCCGTCAGCGGGAACCAGCATTTCAGCAGGGAGAACATACTGCGCAGCGTCCCGGGCCTGAAGCCCGGCCGCGCGCCGAACGTCGGATTGCTCTCGCAGCAGGTGAGCCTCGCCAACGAGCACGCGTCCAAACGCGTCACCCTGCAGGTGAAAGAAGGCACCAAACCCGACGCGGTTGACGCGGAATTGCGCGTGGCGGATGTCAATCCGTCGCAGTTCTTCGTCGGGTTGACCGGCGGCAGTCGCGACGTCGACAACACGCTCAACCAGAACACGGGCTATACCCGTCTCACGCTGGGCTACCAGAACAGCAACCTCTTCGATCGCGACCATACGGCGACGATTGCCTACACGACCTCGCCGGAGTACATCAGCGGTGTGACCCAGGTCGGCCTTTTCTACACGGTCCCGTTCTACGGCTACAACACGATGGTGAGTGCGTACTACACGCACTCGGACGTGAACAGCGGAACGATCGGCCTCGGCGGGCAGAGCTTCGACGTGAGCGGCAGCGGCACTTTCTATGGATTGAAAGCGACCTACCTGCTGCCCCGAGCCGGCGATTTGGTTCACAACGTTTCGGTGGCTTGGGACGAGCGCTATTTCAAGAGCAATGTCGCAGTCGCCGCGGTGCCGTTACCGGCCGCGACCGTCGGCAGCCGCCCCATCACTTTCCGGTATGCGGGCCGGATCGAGCGCGATCAGGCCGCCGTCGCCGCGTACGCGGAGTACGCTTACAACCTCGCCGGGGGGCGCTCCAATGGCGACATCGCTTACGCCACGGCGCGCATCGGCGCGGAGCGTGACTGGGACGCATTTCGCTATGGGGTCGACGCGACGTATACCCTGGGCGCGCTATGGACTTTGACCGGCAGGTTCCGCGGGCAGTATGCCGACGAGCCGCTCATCCCTGGTGAGCAGATCGGCATCGCCGGCTCGACCGCAGTTCGAGGCTTCCGCGAGCGCGAGGTTACCGGCGACAAGGGTTATTACGTGAACCTGGAAGCGCAAGGACCGCCTATCGCGTGGGATATCGCACCGATGATCTTCTACGATGCCGGTCACCGCACGCTCGTTGCGCCCGTCATCGGCGCGTCGGCCAGTGAAAGCATTGCGAGCGCGGGTGCCGGGCTGCGCTGGCGCTGGCAGCGCATCGACATGAACGTCACCTGGGCGCACGTGCTGCAAGGCGCGGCCAATGGGACGACGGCCGACCACGACAAGATCCACTTCTCGGCGTTCTATCGCTTCTAAGCGCGCCCCTCCCGCCGCCTCTTACGGGGAGGGCGTGGTCTCGAATCTCGATACAGCAGAAAGACGGTAGGGCGGCGCTCCAGTCGCGGCTGATCTCTTTTCCAGTCAGCGATGGGCTGCGTGCGAACAGCCTCCGTATCCGAGGTGAGATCCGTCGCGAGACAGAGCAGGGTGTCTGCCGCGCACGTCTGCAAAATAGCGGCGAGCAGGACATCGTTGCGATACGGCGCTTCGATAAAGAGTTGCGTCGCCTGCTGTGCTTCCGATTCCCGTTCCAGCTCCCGGAGCCGCGCGGCGCGCGCCGGTGCGTCGACCGGCAGGTAGCCATGGAAAGTGAATCGCTGCCCGTTCATACCGCACGCCATGAGCGCGAGCAGGAGCGCCGAAGGACCCACGAGCGGCGCCACTCTGAGGCCCGCCGCGTGTGCCGCACGTACCAGTGCCGCACCGGGGTCGGCCACCCCGGGGCACCCCGCATCCGACAGCACGCCGCCATCCCTGCCATTTTCGAGCGGCCGCAGCAACTCCGGGAGCTGCGAGGCGGGCGTGTGCTCGTCGAGGGTTGCGATGGACAGGTCCTGCAAACGCGCCGGATGTCCTGCAGCTTTCAGAAATGCTCGCGCGTTTTTGGGATTCTCCGCGATGAAATAGTCGATGCGGTGCAACGCGCGGATCGTCGCACCGGGTAAGCACGCAGCAGCGGAGTCAGCGGCGAGACCGGTCGGCAGCAGATAGAGCGTCCCTTTGGCCATGCCCTAGGGCACCTCGACGTCGAGGCGCTTCAGCATCGAAACCAGGGCGATCAGCGGCAGTCCTATGAGCGCCGTGGGGTCGGTGGTTTCGACACGCTGGACGAGCGCGATGCCCAGCGATTCGATCTTGGCGCTCCCGGCGCAATCGTAAGGCTCATCGATCGCCAGATAGCGGGCGGCTTGCGCATCGCTGAAAGTCCTGAAGTGGACGGTCGTGGGCACTTCCTCCACGTAGCATCGCCCGGTAGCGGCCTCCAGCACGCACAGTGCGGTATGAAAGACGACGCTGCGTCCCCGCATCGCAAGTAGCTGCGCGAGGGCGGCATCGTGTCCTCCGGGCTTACCGATGGGCGCTCCGCCAAGGCTTGCTACCTGGTCCGAACCGATGATCACATCGCGTGAGCGGTCCGCGGCGACCGCACGCGCTTTCGCTTCCGCGAGCCTCAGCGCGGTCGCACGCGGCGACTCGCCTGCACGCGGCCGCTCGTCGACGCGCGGCGCGAGCGTTTCATACGGCACGCGAAGCCGGTCGAGCAGGCTGCGGCGATAGGGCGAGGATGAAGCGAGCAGCAACACGCGCGTGGGACTCGTGGGATGACTCTAAGTGCCTGCCAAAGCTCAAGATTTTGACTGTCGTCTTTTGACAGGGAAGCGCAAAAATACTATCATGCGCCGCTTATGTCTGCTGGTGCGGTCATCGATAGTCTCGAGTTTGCCCGCGGACAAGAGCAGCTGGGCGGCAGTCTGGCTGTCGTCGATCTGAAGCGACTCGAGGATGTCCTGTTCGATACGCAAGGCAGCCTCGACTACGAGCTTCGCGGCACGCGCGATGCACGTAACCGCCCGCAAATCGAGGTGAAGGTCGCAGGTCAGCTTCACCTTCTGTGCCAGCGCTGCCTCGGCCTGCTCCGTCACGAGGTTCGTGTCGACAGTCAGTTGGTCGTGGTGCCGAGAGGTGTGCTGCCCGATGACGACCTCAACGACCCGGAGGCGCCTGATCTGATCGAGGCTATCCCGGAGCTGAAGGTCGCCGCATTGGTCGAAGACGAGGTGCTGTTGTCCCTGCCGCTCGCACCACGGCATCCGGAAGGGGAGTGCCAGGGCCGGCTGGAAAAGCACGACGACGCCGGTGGGGCGCCGTCACCGTTCGCGCAGCTCGCGGCGCTGAAGGCACCGCGGCGTAGAAACCAAGGAAGAACTTAAGGAGTCGACAGACTATGGCCGTCCAGCAGAACAAGAAGTCCCCCTCGAAGCGCGGTATGCACCGCTCGCACGATCACCTGCCCAATCCTCCGCTCGCCGTGGAACCGACCACGGGCGAAGTCCATCTGAGGCACCACGTCAGCCCGACCGGGTATTACCGCGGCAAGAAGGTCGTCAAGACCAAAGAGGATTGACGGGCGCCGGCAGCCGGCCTACGCCGCGCCCGGTCCCGCGGCTTGCGAACGCGAAGAACAATATCGGGCGTTGACGAGGAGGATATTCGATGCATGTGACCGTTGCCGTCGATTGCATGGGGGGCGACCACGGTGCGCACGTGACGGTGCCGGCGGTGCTGGCGTACCTCGCGCGCGATCCCGGCTCCTCGTTCGTTCTGGTCGGCCGCAAGGACGCGCTCGACGCCGAGCTCGCGCGCTGCGGCGCATCCCCCGGCGGGCGTCTGCGCGTGCAGCATGCTTCCGAAGCCGTGAAGATGGACGAACAGCCGGCTGCCGCTCTGCGGGGCAAGAAAGACTCCTCGATGCGCGTCGCAGTCGACCTCGTGAAAAAAGGCGACGCCGAAGCCTGCGTGAGCGCGGGCAACACCGGCGCGCTGATGGCGATCTCGAGGTTCGTGCTGAAGACTCTCCCGGGCATCGACAGGCCGGCAATAGCGACCATCCTGCCGACGCTCAAAGGCCATACGCACGTGCTCGACCTCGGCGCTAACGTCGACTGTACCGCCGAGCATCTCCTGCAATTCGGCATCATGGGCTCCGAGCTCGTGGCTTCGGTGGACGGCAAGCGGGAGCCGACGATCGGGCTGCTCAATATCGGACAGGAAGACATCAAGGGAAGCGAAGTGGTGAAGCGTGCCGCCGAGCTTCTTCGCGAGAGCGGTCTCAACTTCTACGGTAACGTCGAAGGCGACGACATCTACAAGGGCACTACGGATGTCGTGGTATGCGACGGATTCGTGGGCAATGTCGCGCTCAAGACCTCCGAAGGCCTCGCCCAGATGCTCGCGACCTATCTGCGCGAAGAGTTCCGGCGCAACCTCCTCACCAAGCTCGCAGGCCTTCTGGCGTCTCCCGTCATCGCCGCGTTCAAGCGGCGGGTCGATCACCGGCGCTACAACGGCGCGACGCTGATCGGGCTCAAAGGCATCGTCATCAAGAGTCACGGGGCGGCCGACGTGTTCGCGTTCGGCTTCGCGATCGAGCGGGCGGTCGAGGAAGCGCGCACCGGGGTCCTGCGCCACATCGAGGAACGGATGACCCGCATACAAAAAACGGCAGCATGAAAGTCCATTCCCGCATCGTCGGCACCGGCAGTTATTTACCCGAAAAGGTCCTCGCGAACCGAGATCTAGAGAAAATCGTCGATACCTCCGATGAATGGATCTACACCCGCACCGGTATACGCCAGCGGCACATCGCGGCAGATGACCAGGCCACGAGCGATCTCGCGCTGATCGCGAGCCGCCGCGCGCTCGATGCAGCCGGCCTCACACCCGCGGACGTCGACCTCGTCATCGTGGCGACGACGACGCCCGACATGGTCTTTCCGAGCACCGCGTGCCTGTTGCAGGCGAAGCTCGGCGTGACGCAGGGCGCAGCGTTCGACCTGCAGGCGGTCTGCAGCGGCTTCATCTACGCGCTCGCGACCGCGGACCAGCTCATGAAGTCGGGCCAGTATCGCCATGCGCTTGTGGTCGGGGCAGAGGTGTATTCCCGGATCCTCGACTGGGAGGATCGTTCGACCTGCGTCCTTTTCGGCGACGGCGCCGGCGCGGTCGTGCTCGCTCCGAGCGATACGCCGGGAATCGTCGCCTCGCGCCTGCACGCCGACGGCCGCTATGCCGATATCCTGTCGGTACCGGGGAGCGTTTCGGGCGGGACGGTGTGCGGCCGGCCGCTGTTGCAAATGGAAGGCAACGCGGTTTTCAAGTTCGCGGTGAAGGTGCTCGCCGATGTCGCCGACGAAACGCTCGCAGCCGCCGGCCTTTCGCGCTCCGAGGTCGATTGGCTGATTCCACACCAGGCGAACATCCGCATCATTCAGGCGACAGCCAGGAAGCTGGGGATGAGTATGGAGAGGGTGATCACCACCGTCGATCGCCACGCCAACACCTCGGCGGCTTCGGTGCCGCTCGCGCTCGACGAAGCGGTGCGCGACGGGCGCATCCGAAGCGGACAGCACGTGCTGCTCGAAGGCGTGGGCGGCGGCTTCACCTGGGGCGCCGTGCTGGTGCGCTGGTAAGGGGCGGGGCAGCATGAAGAAATTCGCATTCGTATTTCCCGGTCAGGGCTCGCAATCGGTCGCCATGATGCAGGCATTC
>Ga0209705_10001223_pt1 | contig 13516 bp, 12 predicted proteins | sample PPLLaktember2015_5_FD_187262 | JGI IMG/M metagenome (GOLD analysis project Ga0209705, IMG submission 187262) | Freshwater sediment microbial communities from Prairie Pothole Lake near Jamestown, North Dakota, USA - PPLs Lake P8 Core (1) Depth... | ecosystem: Environmental > Aquatic > Freshwater... | reverse complement strand
GCTCCGTCTACGAGTTCCTGATGGCCCAGGGCATCTCGAACAGCCGGATGAAATACCAGGGCTTCGGGCCGGAGAACCCGGTCGCGCCCAACGACACCGAGGCCAACCGGGCCCGGAACCGGAGGGTCGAGGTCGTCCTGACCCAGGCGGACCGGACGCCCTGAGGCCTCCCGTCTAAATAACTTTTTATCAACGAGTTGTCCGCCAACTGGCGGATCTTCACCCGAGGCTCGAACTTTTAGCCCTGCCTCTTCGTCTATCCGGTTGTGAGTCGAAGTCTGAGGTGAATCATGAAAAAATGGATCTTCCGCGGCGTCGCCCTCGCCCTTCTCCTGACATTCTTCTATTTCCTCTTCGCCTGCGGCCATAAGAAGACGGAAACCAAGCTCGTCGCCGCCGCCCGCGGCGATATCCAGGAAAAGGCCCTGGCCGTCGGGACGATCGAACCGGAGCAGGAGATCAAGGTCAAGTCGACCATCCCCGGGATCGTCGCCGAGGTGCTGTTCAAGGTCGGCGACCAGGTCAAGGAGGGAGCCCCGCTCTTCAAGATCTCGCCCAACCCGACCCCTCTCGAGTACGTCGAAGCCCGCCGGGCCATGGAGCTGGCCGAAGTGACCATGGGGAAGCTCAAGGGCGATTGGACCCGCCAGATGGAGCTCTATAAAGCCAATCTCGTCTCCAAATCCGAGATGGAGGCCATCGAGGGGGCCTATCGGGAGGCCGAGCTGAGGTTCAAGACCTCCGCCGAGCGCCTCGAGCTGCTCGAGAAAGGCCGCATCCGCATGGCCAACCGGGACATCAACTCCCTGATCAACTCGCCGATCAGCGGCATCGTCCTGTCCCAGAGCGTCTTCCAGGGCGATCCCGTCGTTCCGCTGACCAACTTCCAGCCGGGCACGGAGCTTTGCTCCCTGGCCGACATGGCCAGCCTTCTGTTCAAAGGCACGGTCGACGAGATCGATGTCGGCAAGATCGCCGACGGCATGGCGGCCGAGATCCAGATCGGCGCCCTGCCCGACGCCAGGATCCCCGGCCGCGTCGACCGCATCTTCCCCAAGGCCAAGAAGGAGGGGAACGCCACCCTCTTCGACATCTGGATCCTCATCGACCCCGCCGCCGGGACCACCCTCCGGGCCGGCTTCTCGGCCACGGCCAGCATCCAGATCCGCGAGAGCAAGCAGGTCGTTCTCATCCCCGAGCGGCTCATCCTCTTCGAGGACGGCAAGAAGTTCGTCGAGATCCCCGACGGGGAAGCCTCGAAAAAGGTCGAGGTCCGGACCGGCCTGTCCGACGGTCTCAACATCGAGATCCTCGACGGGCTCAAGGAAGGGGACATGGTCGTGGAGAGGCCGCCCCGCGAGATCAAATGATCGCCATCTTCTTCCGCAATCTCTTCCGGGACCTTGTCCGGCAGCCCCTGCGGACGTCCCTGACCCTCTCCGGCGTCGTCTGGGGCACGTTCTCGGTCGTGCTGCTCCTCGCCTTCGGCGATTCGGTGTCCAAGGCCCAGATCAAGCGCTTCCACGGCATGGGCACGGGCATCGTCCTCGTCTTCCCGTCCCGGACGACGCTGCCGTGGCAGGGCTTCGTCAAGGGGAAGGCCGTCCGGGTCACCCCGGAAACGGTCGAGGCCATCCCCGAAAAGGTCCCGGGCATCGAGATCATCAGCCCGGAGTTCGTCGGCAGCGCCCTGGTCCGCTACGGGCGGAAGGAGTACCGGAACACGGTCCGGGGAGTCAACCCCCGCTTCGAGCTCATGCGCAACACGATCGCCGAGGAGGGTCGCTTCGTCGACCCCGAGGACATGTCGGGCCGCAAGCGCGTCTGCTTCATCGGGGACGTCCTGGCCTCGGACCTGTTCGCCGCGGAGAAGCCCGTGGGCCAGACCGTGTTCATCGACGGCGTCCCGTTCACGGTCGTCGGGGTCATGCGGAAGAAGCTCCAGTCGTCCAACTACAACGGCCAGCGCGACGAGCGCTGCGCCTTCATCCCCTGGACGACCTTCGCCTCGCTCTACGGCGACAAGTATGTCGACAACATCATCTTCCGCCCCCTCGACCGCGGCCGGAGCAAAGCGGTCATGGAGGACGTCAAGGCCCACCTGGCCCAGCTCATCGGCTTCGACCCGGCCGACCCGGACGCCCTGGGCGTCTGGGACACGATGGACTTCGAGAAGCAGTTCACGACGTTCTTCCTGGCCTTCACCATCTTCCTCGGCGTCATCGGATCGTTCACGCTGCTCGTCGGCGGCGTGGGCGTGGCCTCGATCATGCGGGTCGTCGTCGACGAGCGGACCCGCGAGATCGGGATCAAGCTGGCCGTCGGGGCCCGCCGCCGGACCATCCTGGTCCAGTTCTTCAGCGAATCGCTGGTCATCATGCTGCTCGGGGGTCTCATCGGCTTCGGCCTCTCGGTCGGCGTCCTCCAGGCGGCCAAGGCTTTTCCCGAGGGCGGCTTCACCGATTTCGTCGGCGTCCCCGTCCTCAACCCCCTGGTCGTCGTCGCTACGGTCCTGATCCTGATCTCGATCGGCGTCATCGCCGGCATGATCCCGGCCCGGACCGCGGCCTCGACCGACCCGATCGAAGCCTTGAGGAAATAGGAGAGCGAGGCCGTGAACCTGACCCTGCCCCGTTTCTTCTGGAGCGAATACCGCAAGCGCCGCAAGAAGGCCGCCCTGATCACTTTCGCCCTCTTCTGGGGGACGCTTTCGATCCTGCTGCTCATGGCCTTCGGCCGGGGCATGAACACCCAGTTCCGCGTGGCCTTCAGCGGCCTCGGCGAAACGCTGATCATGGTCTACGGCGGGCAGACGTCGCTGCCGTTCGAGGGCCTGCCCAAGGGCCGGCCGATCTCGCTCTATCCCGAGGACATCGACTATCTCCAGGACCGGATCCCGGAGATCCGGCTCATCGCCCCCGAGTCGTACAGCTATCTCGCGGTCTCCGCCGGGGGGAAGGAGATCAACCGCACCGTCCACGGCACCACGTCCGAGTTCGGCGTCATGCGGACCCAAGTGCCGCAGCTCGGAGGGCGGTTCCTCAACGCCGACGACGCCGAGGGCCGGAAAGTCGCCTTCATCGGCTGGAAGGTCGCCTCGGACCTGTTCGGAGGCGACGACGCCGTGGGCCGGACGATCGTCATCAACCGCATCCCTTTCACGGTCGTCGGCGTCCTCCAGAAGAAGATCCAGGATTCGATGTACCAGGGCCCCGACGCGGAACAGGTCTATCTGCCCTTCCACGCCTACCGGCAGATCGACAACCGCCGCCGCATCAATCAGATCCATATCATGCCCCACGACGCCTCCCAGTCCCCGCTGATCGAAGCCCGGGTCAAGGCGCTCCTCGGCCGCAAGTACCGCTTCGATCCCGACGACCGCTACGCCACGAGCTTCTGGAACACCATCGAGGACGCCAAGGAAGGAATGGCCATCTTCAAGGGCATCGAGATCTTCCTCGGCCTCATCGGCGGCCTGACGCTCCTGATCGGCGCCGTCGGCGTCACCAACCTCATGTACGCCGTGGCCAAGGAGCGGACCAAGGAGATCGGCATCAAGCTGGCCATCGGGGCCCGGCGCCGGACGATCGTCGGGCAGTTCTTCCTCGAGACCGTTTTCGTTTTCGCCAAGGGCACCTTCTGGGGGTTCGTCACCGCCTTCAACATCGTCCATCTCATCCGGCTGGCCCCGATCAATTACGATTCGTTCGGGATCGAGGCCTACCTCCTGCGGCCGGAGTTCTCGTTCCAGATCACGGTGACGTACCTCGCCGTCCTCGGCGTCCTCTGTTTCCTGGCCGGCATCTTCCCGGCGCTCCGGGCGTCGCGGGCCAACCCGATCGAATCGCTGCGCTATGAATAGCCTGAGTTATTCACGGATCGAGGCGGCTCTCAGATGCGAGGCCCGAGGGGTGAAGCTGTAAATAATCAGGATAGAGGGATATCATGATAGAGCTCGACGGCATCACCAAGGTCTACAAGACGGGCAGCCAGTCCCTGGAGGCGCTCCGGGGGATCACGCTGACGATCGGCAAGGGGGAGTTCGTCTCCGTCATGGGTCCTTCGGGGTCGGGCAAATCGACGCTGATGAACATCGTCGGCTGCCTGGACACGCCGACGGCGGGCGGCTACCGGCTCGACGGCGACAAGGTGGCCGGTCTGACATTCGACGAGCTGGCCGCCGTGCGCAACCGCAAGATCGGCTTCGTCTTCCAGAACTTCAACCTGCTGCCGTACGCCACGGCCTGGGAGAACGTGGAGCTGCCGATGCTGTTCGACGGCAAGAACGGGAAGAAGCGCCGCGAGCGGGTCACCGAGCTGCTCAACGCCGTGGGCCTCTATGACTGGCGCGAACACCGGCCGACCGAGCTTTCGGGCGGCCAGCAGCAGCGCATCGCCCTGGCCCGGGCCCTGGCCAACGATCCTCCCATCCTGCTCGCCGACGAGCCCACGGGCAACCTCGACTCGAAGAGCGGCGAGGAGATCATGGCCCTGCTGACGGACCTCTGGCGCGGCGGGCGGACCATCGTCATGGTCACCCACAACGACCACATCGCGGCCTGTTCCGGGCGGACGATCCGCCTCTTCGACGGACAGGTCGTGTCCTGACCCCGGACGGTTTGACACCTCCGCGCCCGGGGACTATCATGGCCGCATCTCCGGCCCTGATCCGGCCGCACCCTTTTCGCGAGGAGGGACGCGATGAACAAAGCTCTGGTTCCCGGCGTTTTGGCCCTGGCCGTCCTTTTGGCGGCGCCGCCGCCCGCCCCGACTCAGGACCTTTCCCAAGACCCGGTCTGGCAGCCTTTCAGGGGCTACGATGTCCCCTACGTTCCGACCCCCCCTGAAGTCGTCGACGAAATGCTCCGCCTGGCGGGGGTCAAGAACGGGGACGTCCTCTACGACCTCGGCTGCGGCGACGGCAGGATCGTCATCGCGGCGGCCAAGAAGTTCGCAGTCAAGGCCATCGGCATCGACATCGATCCCGTCCGGATCGGCGAGAGCAAGGAGAACGCGGCCCAGGCCGGGCTCGCCGACAAGGTCCGCTTCATCCAGCAGGACCTCTTCGAAGCGGAGTTCAAGGACGCGACCGTCATCACCATGTACCTCCTGACCTCGGTCAACCTGCGTCTCCGCCCCAAGCTCCTGAGCGACCTCAGGCCGGGGACGCGTCTCGTCTCCCATAGCTTCGAGATGGGGGAGTGGCGGCCCGACAAGACCTCCATGGTCACCACGACCTTCGGCGACGAGCGCGACGTCCACTTCTGGGTCGTCCCGGCCAATGTGACCGGACGATGGGAGTGGGACGTTCCCGGCGGCACCGGTCCGAAGCATTACACGTTCGAGGCCGGCCAGGAGTTCCAGGTCGTGACCGCGACGGTCAAGGAGGGCGACTGGCCCGTTTCCGTCAGCGACGTGAAGCTCGTCGGGGACGCCCTCGGCTTCCGGCTCGAGTCGGAGGTCGACGGGAAGATGGTCTCGGCGCTCTATGAGGGCAAGGTCGCGGGCGACAAGATCACCGGCTCGATCCGGACGGCCGGCGACCCGAAGGCCGTGGGGATCGCCTGGAAGGCCGCGCGGGACCCCAAGACCGTTCAGCCGATCGCCAAGTAACGGGCTCCGCCCGCGGCCTCAGTCGAGGGCGAAGGCCCGCGACGACAGGGCCATGAGGGCGACCAGGCCCGGGTCGAGATCGGACAGGCGGTCGCAGCCCGCCGGCACCTTCGTCTGCATCTGACGCCGCATCTTCCGCAGGTACGAAAAGCGCACCGGGAAGGCGCGCTTCGCCCGGCGCACGAACGACCCGCGGAATCGCCCGCGGTGCTTGCCGACCGATTCGCGGAACATCAGCCCGAGCCCGCTCCCGATCGCCTGGCACAGCGCCTCCCGGCTTGGGGCCGCCTTCCGTCCCGCTCTCTCCAGCACGGACGCCAGGTAGGATTCGAGCCGGAGGGCGGTCGGGTCGAGCGGCGCGCCCCCTCCGTTCGTCGAGAACAGGGTCCGGTGGCCGCGCCGCGAATCCTCGGCGATGTCCTGGAGGTCGTCGGCCAATTGCAGGAAGGTCCCGAAGCCGAAGCAGAAATCCTCGTCCTCCGGCCGGAGCGTCCCGGCGACCAGATAGCCGTCGGCGAGGACCGAGGTGCCGCCCTTTTCCAGGCTGATGGCGAGGATCTCGTCCGCGGGCGCCGCCGCGTCGGGCCTCTGCTGGAGCAGGCTCTTCACCTGGGCGTTATAGATGGCGAGCAGGGCCGCATAGACGCCGGGGAACCCGGGACGCGGGAAACGGCCCTCGATGAGCCGGACGAGCGAGACGATCTTCTCCTCCCCGGGCGACTCCGCGGCCGGGGCGCTCCCCTCGAGCCAGCCCCGGAGCCGGGCGACGAAGCTGAGCTTCCCGGCGACGGCGGTCCGGGCGTCGTCGAGCAGATTGTCGAGGTACGGATAGACCATGCTGTAGGCGAAGACCGCGTCGGTGTGCTCGACCGGCAGGCCCAGGTCGAACTGGAGCGAGTTCATGATCCAGACGTTCCGCAGGGCCTGATAGGCGGAAGCCAGGCGGAGTTCCGGATCGAAATCGCGGGCCGCCTGGATGAACCGGCGGGTCGAGTCGATGAAGCGGGCGTCGTAAACGCGATCGATCGGCAGGTCGATGAGCCGGAGCAGCCGCGTGAACGCCGGCCGCAGGCCGGCCGCGAGCTCCTCGAGCCGGGCGGCGTCGAGAGAGCCCTCGAGGAAGGCCGTCCTCACGTCCTCCGAGGCGAGGCCGCCCACGAGCCCGGAAAGCTCCCGCTCGACGGCCTTCTTTTCCGAGCGGCGATAGCGCTTCCGAGGCTCCCCCGGCTCGGCCGGGGCCTCGTGCCAGAGGCGCGCATGCTCCCGGACAAGCTCGTCGACCCGGACGCCGAGGCTCCCGGTCCCGGTCGAGAGGAAGGACGAAAGCTCGCTCATGGTCCTGCGTTCCCCCGAATTATAGGGCAAAACGGGCCGCGGGGAACAGAGCCGGTTGACACCGTCGTCCGGGGCGTCTATCATCCCCGCGGCGATGGGCCGGAGGACCGACATGACGGATGACGATCTCGCCGCCGTACTGGGACTTCTGAACCTGACGTTCGCGCGCGCCCGTCCGGACCTGGCCATCGCCGGGAGCCCGGAAAGGTCGCTCGAACGCCAGGCCGTGGAATCGAGCGACGGTCGGCTCTGGATCGTCGAGAAGCACGAACCGCGTTTCGGGCCGCGCAAACAGGAGATCGCCGAGGCGGCGGCCTTCCTCTCGGCCCGACTGCCGGAGATCAAGCCCTGGCTGGCCTTCTCCCCGGGCCGCTTCGTTGCCGCCCGCGGCGACGGCGCCTGGCAGGTCTCTCCGTTCGTGCCGGGTGTCGCGCTCGACCGCCCCGCCTACGCCTTCGAGGGCTGGCGCGGCGAGGCTCTGGCCGATCTCCTCGTCCGTTTTCGGGCCGCGGCCGCGGACCTGCCCGGCCGCGAGAAGGCCGCCACCTTTTCGCTGCCCGCGTTCATCCGTGGGCTCTTCGGGGTGATCAGGGACGATCGACGGGCCCTCTTCGAGCGCCTCTACCCGGTCCTCCTTTATCTCGAGCGGGACCTGTTCCGGAAGGTCGAGAGGCTCCCCGTGAGCTTCAGCCATGGGGACTTCCATCCCCTGAACGTCATCTGGTCGGAGACCGGGGTCAACGCGCTGATCGACCTGGAATTCTGCGGCTTCCGGCCGGAGACCTATGATGCCGCCCTGCTCGTCGGCTGCCTGGGCATGGAGGATCCGCGGGCGCTCACGGGAGACCTCGTGCGGACGCTCATCGCCCGGCTGCGGGCCGGGGCCGGCTATTCGGAGGACGGATGGGGTTCGTTCCCCGACCTGGTCCTGGGCCTCCGCTTCGCCTGGCTTTCCGACTGGCTGCGACGGGACGACCGGGACATGGTCGAGCTCGAGGCGGTCTTCATCGGCCTGCTGAGTGAGGACCGGGAGGCCTTGGAGAAGGCTTGGGCCTGATCAGTGCGTGACGGCCGTCGGGATGCCGCCGTTGCGCTCCGCGTAGAGGTGCTTGATCAGGGAGAGCAGCGTCTGGGAGATGCTGTGCAGGAATTCGACGCCGCTCTCGAAGAGGTCGTCGTCCTCCTCGCTCTTCTTCGTCCACTTGATCTCGCCGTCCACCTTGATGGACTGGTGGGTCCGCTCGAGGTCGATGACGATGCGGACGACGCTGCCGACAGGGAAGTAGTGAGGCGTGCAGATCCGGGCCCCGGAGAGAGAGAGGTCGTGGGTGTGGGCGTTGATCCCGTGGCCATAGTAGGCCTCGGCGCCGTTCGAGGTCGACTTGATGAAAACGGTGTTCCGTTCCGCGAACCGTTTGTCTTTGCGATTGTCCATCGTCCAAATCCTCCCAACGAGGCTACGGTCGTACCGCGACCATCCTCTCTCTGCCCCTCCGAGGGGTCAATCACCCTAAAGGGTGATTCGCCGGGTGAGATCTCACCCCCCCCCGGCGGCAGGGGTCTTTCAGCGCCTACGGCTCAGGCTATAGTCGAGCAACCCCCTGAGGAGGTCGCGGTGCCGTTCTCCGACAGGAAGGGCCCGGATCTCACCCCCGGCCCTGCGGGCCTGGCGGGCCATGACTCGCCGGACCTCTTCCCGGACCCCGAGCCTCTCCGCGAGGTCCCGGACGTATCGAATATCCGCCTCCGTCGCGTCCGGGCGGCCGAACACGGCCCCCAGACGGCCGGCTTCGGGCCCGGAGGCCCGGTCGAGGAGGCCGATCGCATAGAGCGTCTTCTTGCCCTGGCGGATATCGGAGCCGACCGGCTTTCCCGTGGTCGCCGCGTTCCCGAACAGCCCGATCTCGTCGTCCTTGATCTGGAAGACCAGCCCGAGGTCGACGCCGAGCCGCTCGAGAGCCGGGAGGACCCCGGGCCGGCCTCCGCCGAGGATCCAGCCCGAGGCGAGCGGAAGGTAGAAAGAATAGCGAGCCGTCTTGGTCCGGTAGATCTCGAGGACCCTCCGCCCGGACAGGCGTTTCCGGGCCGAACCGGCCTCGATGTCGAGCATCTGGCCGAGGCCGACCAGCCCGAACTCGGAGGCGAAGAGCTTCTGGACGGCGGCCGCCCGCTTCGGCGGGCCGGGGACGCCGGCCAGGGCCTCGAAAGCGAGGAAAATGGCGATCTCGCCGGCGCAGATGGCCATGCTCGTCCCGAAGTGGTCCGCGTCGGCCCCGCCGGGGCCCGGCGAGAGACGCGCGTACTGCGCGTGGATGGACGGGCCGCCGCGCCGCCAAGGATCGCGGTCCATGATATCGTCGTGGATGAGAAGGCCCGACTGGATGAGCTCGAAGGCGGTGCCGGCCCGGACGGCGGCGGCCGCGCCGGCCCGCCCGCCGGCCATCTCGCAGCCGAGCGCGACGAGCCCGCCCCGGAGCATCTTGCCTTTCCGGGCGAACGCGCCGAGCCGCCTCAGGACGTCGCTCCCCCAAGGCCTCAAGCCGGCGATGTCGTCGCGCTTGGCGGCCAGGAACGCGTCCAGGTCTCCGCGGAGGCGCCGGCCCGCGGAAGCGAAGAAGGTCTCGAAGGTCACGCCGGACCGTCCTTCCCGACGCCCGACGCTTGCCGGGTCTCGAGGCGCCGGACGACTTCGACGATGAGCTCCAGGGGCGTCGACGCCCCCGAGGCGATGAAGACGGTCGCCCCCTCCGGGATGGCGATGTCTTCGACGCTCTCCGGCCGGTCGATCAGGTGGGTCCGCGGGTTGATGGCCCGGGCGATATTGAACAGGTGCATGGTGTTGGCGCTGTGGCGGGAGCCGATGACGATGACCCAATCGGCCTTGCGCGTGTGCCGCTCGACCTCGCGCTGGCGCGTCTTCGTCGGCTGGCAGATGGTGTCGTAAAAGACGACGTCGGGAACGAGGCCGCGGATGCGCTCGACGATCCGGCGGGCCTCCTCCTCGACGAACGTGGACTGGGCGACGACGCCGGCCCGGCCGACGCCCTCGAAGAGCTCGGGCGTCACCTCCTCGAGCGATTTGACGACGAGGGCCCGGGAGACCTGGCCGACGATGCCCCGGACCTCCTCGTGCCCGACCTGGCCGATGACCACCGGGACGCGGCCCTGGGCCTCGACCTCGCGGATCCGGTCGTGGATGATCCGGACCATCGGGCATGTGGCGTCGACGAACTCGAGGCCGCGCGCGGCGAGCTCGGCATAGCGCTTCCGGGTCGAGCCGTGGCTCTGAAGGATGACGACGCCGTCCGAAGGGACGTCTTCGAGGGTTTGAACGATGCGCAGGCCCCTGGCCCGCAGGGCCTCGATGACGTGCTCGTTATGGACGATCTCGCCGAGCATGTAGTAGGCCCGGTCGGGGCGGTCGGCGAGGAGCTGCTCGGTCAGCTCGAGGGTCTTGCGGACCCCGAAGCAGTAGCTGAGCGTCTCGGACAGAACGATCTTCATGGAGGGCGTTTCCCTTTCCTTCGATTTTAGGCCCTGCCCCCCGCCATGTCAATGAACTGAACGGGAAAAGGGGACCGGCCGGCAACGGGACGTTCGGAAAATAGAAACGTCCCCATTTTCGGGTTCAGGCGATTGACGCGAGGCGGGGCGGGGGATATCATCGCCGCAAGGAGATCGCCATGAACGCTCAGCGGCCCCGGATGAAGTTCATCTTTCCTGTCCTGGCTGCGGCCCTGGTCGCCGCCGGCCTCACCGGGAACGGAGGGGCCGCCGGCGTTGGCCCCGAGTTCACGGTCAGTCATGCGATGATCCCGATGCGGGACGGCGTGAAGCTCCATACGGTCGTCTTCGCTCCCAATCCCGCCGCGGCGCCGCTGCCGTTCCTGTTCCGCCGGACCCCCTACGGCACGCCGGATTCGGCCAAGTTCCTCCAGGCCGAGCCGTACCGCGAGCTCGTGGCCGACGGCTACATCTTCGTCGTCCAGGACATCCGCGGCCGGTTCAAGTCCGAGGGGACCTTCGTCATGATGCGGCCGCCGCGCGACCCGAAGGACCCCCGGGCCGTGGACGAGTCGACCGATGCCTACGATACCGTGTCCTGGCTCCTGGCCCACGTCCCCGGCCACAACGGCCGCGCCGGCCTCATGGGCGTCTCCTACGACGGCTGGCTCACGGCCATGGCCATGCTCGACCCGCACCCCGCCGTCCGCGCGGTCTCGCCCCAGGCCTCCCCGGCCGACATGTACCTCGGCGACGACTTCCATCACAACGGGGCCTTCCGGCTGAGCTACGGGTTCGAGTACGCGGCCATGATGGAGACGACCAAGCAGAGCTTCGCCTTCCGCTTCGACCGTTACGACACCTTCGAATGGTACCTCCGGCTCGGCCCGCTCGGCGCGGTCAACGACCGGATCCTCCTCGGCAAGATCCCCAGCTGGAACGATTTCGTCGCCCACCCGAACTACGACGCTTTCTGGCAGAAGCAGGCCATGGCCCCTTACCTGAAGCGGGTGACGGTCCCGACGCTCAACGTGGCCGGCTGGTGGGACCAGGAGGATCTTTACGGCCCGCAGAAGATCTATGAAACGCTCGAGCCTTTCGATGCCCGGGAGGAGAGCTTCTTCGTCGCCGGGCCCTGGAACCACGGCGGCTGGATGCGCACCGGCGGCGACGCCCTGGGGCGGATCAAGTTCGGCAGCGACACGGCGCAATACTACAGAGAAAAGATCCAAGCCCCGTTCTTCGCGCGCTACCTCAAGGACCAGCGCGGCTGGGACGTCCCCGAGGCCGCGACGTTCGAGACCGGGACGAACGCCTGGCAGACCTATGAGGATTGGCCGCCCCTCCGTCTGACCGAGGAACGGAGCCTCCATTTCCGGGAGGACGGCCGGCTGTCGTTCGAGCCGCCGGCCACGGAAGACGGCGAATCCTTCGACAGCTATGTGTCCGATCCCGCCCGCCCCGTGCCGTACCGTCCCCGTCCGATCGAGCCGACCTACGATTCGCGGGGATCGGGCTGGCGGACGTGGCTCGTCGGCGACCAGCGCTTCGCCCACCTGAGGCCGGATGTGCTGAGCTGGGAGACCGAGCCGCTGGCCTCCGACATCACCGTCACAGGGAACCTGGCCGTCCGCCTGTTCGCCTCGACGAGCGGGACGGACAGCGATTGGGTGGTCAAGCTGATCGACGTCTATCCCGAGGACTATCCCTCCGATCCTGCCATGGGCGGATACCAGCTGATGATCGCCGGCGAGGTCTTCCGGGGCCGGTTCCGGAAGAGCTTCGAAAAGCCTGAGCCGCTGCGCCCCGGGGAAGCCGCCGCCTTCGACATCGACCTCCACGGTGCGGACCACCGCTTCCTCAAGGGCCACAAGATCATGGTCCAGGTCCAGAGCACTTGGTTCCCGCTCATCGACCGGAATCCGCAGACGTTCGTCGAGAATATCTTCCTGGCCAAGGCTTCCGACTACCGCCCGGCTGTCCAGAGGATCTACCGGTCCAAGGCCCGGGCCTCCCGCGTCGTCCTGCCGGTGCGGGTGCGCTGACCGGCCTGCGAAGCGGCCCTGAGCGGCCGGTTTGACGACCGAGGGAGGTCGTGGGATAATACAACAACCATGAAAAAGGGCGCGGTCCTCGCTTTCATCGTCCTCTTCGCGGCCTGCCTGTTCCATTTCTATTACGCCGAGGACCATTGCCCCGTCCACTGCCCGACCCGGGGCGGACGGGTCGGCCATGTCCATCCCCACCACGCCGGCGCGTCCGTCTGCCTCTGCTTCCTGGCCGCCCTCGCGAACCCCGAGGCCGATGACCTTCCGGCGGCCGTGGACGTGACGGACGTTGTCGAACATCCCGCCGCGGGCAGGCTCCTCGGCCGGACCGTCAAGGACCTCACGCCCCCTCCGAGACCCTCCTTCGTCTGAGCCCCTCTCCGGAACCGCTCGACGTCCCGAAAAGGAGGATCCCCATGCCGGTCAGAAGACCGTTCGTTCTTGCCTTTGCCGCCGCGCTTTTCGCCCTGAGCCCGCTCTCCGCCCAGGAAAGCGGTCTGACGCTCGAGAAGGCCGTCGAGACCGCCCTGGCCCGGAATCCCGAGGTCCTCGCCGCCGAAGCGCGCGTCGAGGCCGCCCGCGGCCGGACGCTCCAGCTCAAGTCCCGTCCCGAGCCCCAGGCTCAGGTCAGCTTCGAAGGCTTGCCCCTGCCCGGGCTTAGGAAGGAGGGCGACCAGGCCGAGATCCATCTCGGCGTCGAGCAGGCCTTCGAATACCCGGGCAAGCGCGCCCTGCGCGGCGAGATCGGCCGGACCGGGGAGGACATGGCCGCCGCGGAGCTCGACCGCGTCAGGCTCCTCCTCACGGCCCGGGTGAAGAGGGCTTACTGGACCGCGGCCTTCGCCCGCGGGGCTTCCCAAGCGCTCGAACGGTCGGCCGCGCGTCTCGAAAGCCTGCTCGAAGACCTCCGCTCGAAGTACCGGACCGGCGCGGCCGCTTACGCCGACGTGCTGCGGGCCCGGGCCGAGCAGGCCCGGCTGCGGAACCAGATCCTCGAGCAGGCCAAGGAGGAGCGG
>Ga0209705_10001221_pt1 | contig 13522 bp, 12 predicted proteins | sample PPLLaktember2015_5_FD_187262 | JGI IMG/M metagenome (GOLD analysis project Ga0209705, IMG submission 187262) | Freshwater sediment microbial communities from Prairie Pothole Lake near Jamestown, North Dakota, USA - PPLs Lake P8 Core (1) Depth... | ecosystem: Environmental > Aquatic > Freshwater... | reverse complement strand
TACTCGACTCATGCCGACTGCGATTTGGTGGCGATGGGCATTACCGCCATCGGCAAGGTCGGAGACACCTACAGCCAGAACGTCAAGACTCTGGATGAATACTCCGCGCTGCTCGATGCCGGACGCCTGCCGGTTTTCCGCGGTATTGTTCTGAGCGACGATGACAAGCTGCGGCGCGCGATCATCACGCAACTCATCTGCCATTTCACACTGAAATTCGCGCGTATCGAGCAGGAATTCAACATCCGGTTCCGTGACTACTTCACTGCCGAGTTGCAGGAATTCACAGCGATGCAGTCGGACGGATTACTGGACCTGAACGAGGATTCCATTATCGTTCGCCCGGCCGGCAAGCTCCTCATTCGCAACATCTGCATGGTGTTCGACACCTACCTGCGCGCCGCGCACAAGCAGCGGTTCTCAAAGGTAATCTAATTTCTGCCCCCGGCGGCGGACCTCGGGATACTCACTGAGGTCGCAGGAGGGGCTTATCCTTAAATAACGGCCGTACCTTTGATTTCGATAATCTGGCCAAGCGGGATGGACCCCGATTATGCGATCGCGCGGGACTGGCGTAGTATCAATGTGAAAGAATAATAATCTACTTATACTTTATAAGGATTTATCCGCAACTCGGTTCTCTGGAGAGAAAGTCTCGTATGCGCGCGCCGAGTTCTGCCACTGTCATTAATATCGCGACCTTGAAGGCCGCCTGCAGCGATTGTTCCCTGCGCGATCTGTGCCTGCCCCTGGGACTGAACGCCGATGACCTGCGCACTCTGGAAGGCACCGTAAAGAGTCACCGCAAGCTCAACAAGGGTGATTTCCTGTACCGGGTCGGCGATTCGTTCCGTTCGCTGTTCGCCATCCGTACCGGCAGCACCAAGACGTGCGAAATCGCCGCCGACGGCAGTGTGCAGATCACCGGCTTTCATTTGCCGGGCGAGCTGCTTGGCATCGACGCCATCAACAGCGATATACACCCCTGCGACGTGATCGCGCTCGAAACCACCGAAGTCTGCGAGCTGCCCTTCGGAAAGCTCGAAACCCTGGCGCGCGAGTTGCCGGGCCTGCAGCACCAGCTGTTTCGCCTCATGAGCCGCGAAGTCGCTGAAGAAGAGGGGCAACTGCTCATGCTCGGACGCATGAAGGCCGAGGAGCGGCTCGCTGCCTTCCTGCTCAGTTTCTCCAAGCGTTTCCAGCTTCTTGGCTATTCGCCCACCGACCTGCGCTTGCCGATGTCGCGCCAGGATCTGGGTGACTACCTGGGGCTGGCGCTTGAAACGGTGAGCCGCCTGTTCTCGCGCTTCCAGGAAGAAAAACTCATCACGGTCCAGGGCCGGAACGTGAAGCTGCTCAATATCGTTCGCCTGAAAGGTGTCACCGAACAGGCCATCTCCAGCCTGCCCGGTCGGATCTGACTATCTCGCGTCAACCTGCCGGAAGCCGAAAGGTTGACAAGCGGCAGCTCATCCCCTAATTTTGCCAGCCCGAATATTCCCGGAGCCCCCCATGGCTTATTGCGTGGCCGATGTCGAGGCGCTGTTTGCGCTGCCGTTCAACGATTTGCTGTTCAAGGCACACGGCCTCCATCGCCAGCACTTCGACCCGAATGCGGTACAGGTGAGCACGCTGCTCTCCATCAAGACCGGTGGCTGCTCCGAAGATTGCAGTTACTGTTCGCAGTCGGCGCGTTATCACACCGGCATCGACAATGAAGGCTTGATGCCGCTGGACGACGTGCTGGCCTCGGCGCGCGCCGCCAAGGAACGCGGCGCCACGCGCTTCTGCATGGGCGCGGCCTGGCGCGGTCCGAAAGAAAAGGATCTCAAACCGGTGCTGGAGATGGTGCGTGCCGTCAAGGCACTTGGCATGGAAACCTGCACCACCCTTGGCATGCTGAAGGCCGGCCAGGCCGAGCAGCTGCGCGATGCCGGTCTCGACTACTACAACCACAATCTCGATACCGCACCCGAGTATTACGGCGAGATCATTTCCACGCATGGCTACGATGATCGCCTCGACACGTTAAGCAAGGTGCGTGATGCGGGCATGAAGGTGTGTTGCGGCGGCATTGTCGGGTTGGGTGAATCGCGTGTTGCCCGCGCCGGACTCATCGCCCAGCTCGCGGCACTCGATCCCGCGCCGGAGAGCGTGCCCATCAATCTGCTGGTGCGCATCCCCGGCACGCCGCTCTCGGACAAGCCGGCGCTCGACCCGATCGAATTCGTGCGCACCATCGCAGTCGCGCGCATCTGCATGCCGGCCAGCATGGTGCGGCTCTCGGCCGGACGCCAGGAAATGCCCGAGTATTTACAGGCGCTGTGTTTCTTCGCCGGGGCGAACTCGATTTTCTACGGCGATAAGCTGCTCACCACGCCGAACCCGGATACCGACGCGGACCAGCAACTGTTTGCGAAGCTGGGTCTGCATCCGATGCCAGCCGAGTACGGCACCACTCTGAAAGCGACCTGCGCCGTGCTCTGACCTCGGTTGCGGGGCGAATCTGCCTACGGCCGGTCTTGCCCCAGTCTCCCCGCCATGCCCGAATAACGCTATTGACAGCCACCGACTTGTAAATGATAATAATTATCATTAACAACTGTTCACCGAGGTGATGAAATGAGGTTTCAGAAGCGAGGGGTGTGGCTGGCAATGGTCCTGGGCATCTGGGCAGTGGCCGGGACGGCACAGGCGGCGGAGGAGGTGAATCTCTATTCCGCGCGCAAAGAAGAATTGATCAAGCCGCTGCTCGACAAGTTCACGGTCAAAACCGGTATCAAGGTCAATCTGGTCACGGGCAAGGAAGACGCGTTACTCGAACGCCTGAAGAGCGAGGGCCGCAACAGTCCGGCCGACCTGCTGCTTACCAGTGACGCCGGTCGTCTGCACCGCGCCCAGGAGGCCGGGGTACTGGCGCCGGTGGACAGCGCCACACTCAAGAAGCTGGTGCCGGCCCATTACCGCGATCCGCAAGGTCGCTGGTTCGGACTCTCGGTGCGCGCCCGGCCGATTGCCTATGTCACGCAGCGCGTGCATGCCAATGAGCTTTCCACCTACGAGGCGCTCGCCGAGCGCAAATGGAAGGGGCGCATTTGCATCCGATCTTCTGACAACATCTACAACCAGTCACTGGTCGCGTCGATGATCGCGCACCGCGGGGTGGAAGCGACCGAGACTTGGGCGAAGGCATTTGTTGCCAATTTCGCGCGCCCGCCGGTCGGCGGCGACCGCGATCAGGTGCTGGCCGCGGCCGCAGGGCAGTGCGACGTCGTTATTGTCAACACCTACTATCTCGGCGCGATGCTGAACGACAAGGATCCGACGCAGCGCGAAGCGGCGCAGAAACTCGCGGTGTTCTGGCCTAACCAGAAGGATCGCGGTGCGCACGTGAACGTGAGCGGCATCGGTCTGACCGCGGCCGCCCGGCACCGCGACAATGGCGTGAAGCTCATCGAGTACCTGGCGGGCGATGAGGCGCAAGCATGGTACGCTGAGGTAAACCACGAGTATCCAATCCGGCCCAGTATCCCGGCCAGCAAGACACTCGCGGCCATGGGCAAGTTCAAGGCTGATACTTTGAACCTGCATCAGCTTGGCCAATATAATGCCGAGGCCGTCAAACTCATGGATCGCGCCGGTTGGAAGTAACCGGCGTGGATGCAATTCGCAGTGAACGGGGCGGGGTGCGCAAGCGCCCCGTTTCCTTGCCGGGAACAGGGTGTGAGCGCGATCTCCAGTACAGCAGTTGAAACGACGCGCCGTCCGCACGGCTGGTTGAGCGGCTGGCGTCTGGGCGTGCTCGGCGTGGCGCTGGTTGTGGCGCTGCCGGTGCTGACGGTGTTCGCCTTCTTTCTGCAACCGGCAACGGATGCCTGGCAGCATCTGGTGCAGACCGCGCTGCACGACTACGTGGTCAATTCCGTGTTGCTGATGCTCGGGGTCGCTGCCGGCACGCTGCTGCTCGGTGTCTCGACGGCGTGGGTGAGCGCGACCTGCGAGTTTCCCGGCCGGCGCGTATTCGAATGGGCACTGCTGCTGCCGATGGCAATTCCGGCCTATATCATCGCGTACACCTATACCGGACTGCTCGATTTCGCCGGACCGGTGCAGGGCGCGCTGCGCGCACTCTTCGGTTGGGGATACGGCGATTACTGGTTTCCGAATGTTCGCTCGCTGCCGGGCGCGATCGTGATGCTGTCGCTGGTGCTATATCCCTACGTGTATCTGCTGGCGCGCGCCGCATTTCTCGAACAGTCGGTGTGTGTGCTGGAGGTCAGCCGCACGCTTGGTGCGACACCGATGCACACCTTTCTGCGCGTGGCGCTGCCGATGGCGCGTCCGGCAATTGTGGCCGGGCTGCTGCTCGCGCTCATGGAAACGCTCGCTGATTACGGCACCGTCCAGTTTTTCGGCGTCAGCACTTTCACCACCGGCATTTTCCGCACCTGGTTCGGACTGGGCGATGCGGTGGCTGCTGCCCAGCTGTCGGCGTTGCTCATGACATTTGTGTTCGTGCTGATTCTGCTGGAGCGCTGGTCGCGTCGCCAGGCGCGTTATCACGAGACCGGCGCGCGCATGAAATCGCTGCCACGTCACCGGCTCGAAGGCTGGCGCATGGCGGTCGGGCTTGCGGTGTGTATCGTGCCGCTGGCATTCGGTTTTCTGCTGCCGGCCGGGCAATTGCTGATCTGGGTCGTGCGCACCGCCGGGCGGATGCTGGATGCCGATTTCCTGCGCATCACCGGCAACAGCCTGGTGCTCGCCGGCAGCGCCGCGTTGGTAACCTTGCTGGTGGGGTTGTTCATGGCCTATGGCAAACGCCTGCACGGCGACCGCCTGGTGCAAGGCGCGGTGCGTGTCGCCGGAATGGGCTATGCGATACCCGGCACCGTGATCGCCATCGGCGTGATGATTCCATTCGCATGGCTGGATAACACCATTGACACCTGGGTGCGCGCGCGTTTCGATTTCTCTACCGGCCTGCTGCTGAGCGGCACGCTGGTGGCGCTGCTGTTTGCCTACATGGTGCGTTTTCTGGCAGTAGCATTGCAGACGGTGGAGGCCGGCCTCGCCAAGATCCGCCCCGGCATGGACGACGCAGCGCGTTCGCTCGGGCTCGGGCCGCTCGACGTGCTGAAGAAGGTGCATGTGCCGATGCTGCGCGGCAGCCTGATTACTGCCATGTTGCTGGTATTCGTTGACGTGCTGAAAGAGCTGCCGGCGACGCTGGTATTGCGCCCGTTCAATTTCAATACGCTTGCGGTGCGCACCTACGAGCTGGCGGCCGACGAGCGCCTGGCAGATGCCGCCAGTGCCTCGCTGGCCATCGTTCTGGCGGGTATCATTCCGGTAATACTCCTGAGCCAGAGCCTGAGCCGCACCCGCATCCGCTATGAATAAACTGCTGGAAGTCATTGACGCCGAAGTCGGCTACGGCGGCGCACCGGTGGTCCGGCAGGTGTCGTTTGCACTGGAGCCCGGCCGGATCGGCTGTCTGCTGGGCCCGAGCGGTTGCGGCAAGACCACGCTGTTGCGCGCAATAGCCGGTTTCGAGATCCTGCAGGGTGGCGAGATCCGCATGCGCGGCCAGGTGGTGAGCCACGCCGGTTGGTCGTTGCCGCCCGAGCAACGCCGGGTCGGTATGGTGTTTCAGGACTTTGCGCTGTTCCCACACCTCAAGGTCGGCGACAACATCGGTTTCGGGTTGCGGCACCTCTCCGAACGCGAACGACGTGCGCGCGTGCAGACATTGCTCAGACTCGTGGGCCTGCCGGAATTTGAAGGCGTCTATCCACACCAGCTCTCCGGTGGTCAGCAACAGCGAGTGGCGCTCGCGCGCGCCATGGCGCCGCGTCCGGAGCTGCTGCTCATGGACGAGCCGTTTTCCAGCATGGATGCCGAAATGCGCGAGCAGCTGGCACGTGAAGTGCGCGACATTATCAAGGAAGAAGAGATTACAGCGCTGCTCGTCACCCACGACCAATACGAGGCGTTTGCCATGGCCGACGAGATCGGCGTGCTGAACGCGGGACAACTGATGCAGTGGGACAGTGGCTACAACCTCTACCACCGGCCCGGCAACCGTTTTGTCGCCGATTTCATCGGTCAGGGTGTGATCCTGCCGGGTGAGGTGCTGAACGAAGGACAGGTGCAGACTGAACTGGGGGCGATTAACGGCCAGTTACCGCCGGGATGCAAGCCAGGCTGCAAGCTAGAGATCCTGCTGCGACCGGATGACATCCAGCACGATGATCAAAGTGCATTGCATGCCAAGGTGGTGGCCAAGGCGTTCCGCGGCGCCGAGTTTCTCTACACGCTGGAACTGGCGAGCGGTACGCGCGTGCTCTGTTTTGCGCCCAGCCATCACGACCATCCGCTCGGCGAGCAACTCGGCATTCGCGTCGAGGTCGATCACCTGGTCATGTTTCCGCAGCCGGGGCAGACTGCGAGTGTCTAACCGCTGACGGCCTTGCTGATCGGTTCGGCCGCCGGGATATCTTCGAGCGGCACGTCACGAATCTCAAACTCCATTTTGTCCAGATCGCCCAGAATATAGGTCGGCTTGCTGCCGATGCCGGCGGTCGTGCCGGGATCGAGACGCAGGGTTTTACCGCCTTTCACATTGGCAATTTCTTCGATGCGGGCCTTGTGCTCGTGACCGTTGCACACCAGGTCGTAGTCGCCGGTGGTGGCCATGGCCTTGGCGTAGTGCGGGTAGTGCACCATGAAGATGCGCTTGCCGGCGAGCGTGAACGAGGCATCCTGGCCGTGATAGGTCACCAGACCCCTCGATTCGGCGGCAATGCGCGACAGGTGGAACAAGTCGCCGGTGTTGTTGCCGTAGATGATGTGGATCGGTAGGCCGAGCTTGGTGATCGAATGCAGGGTCGAGGGCGCCACCAGGTCGCCGCAATGCAGCACTACTTGGGCGCCGCGCGCCTTGGCATCGGCGACCGCCGAGGCCAGCAGACGGCGGTGGTCGTGTGAGTCGGAGACGAGGCAGATTTTCATGACATCAGATACAAGTGGCAAGATACAAGGGGAAAGGGGACCAAGGTCGCTGCACGATTATATAGTCGGTATGGATCGTTTCCCATGGCCTAGCTGAAAGAACTGGCCTAACAGACCGTGTCGGTAATCTTGCCGAGGCTATTAATCTTTTTAGCAGGCATTGGCTCCATCAGCTACTGCGTTCTGCAAACAGTTCGCGGCCAAGCGGCGCCCGTTTCCGCCAGCTGTTGATCAAGAGTTCGGAATACTCGGGCACGACCGAGCGCTGCACGGAGTCGCGTGCAAGAAGCAGCTTGCTCCAGGTCTGGATGCGCGGTCGCTGCGCAAAGGCGCCAAGTCCGAGATACGGTTCCATGATCTCCGTGCGCATGAACAGCGGTGCAAAGGCGCAGTCCACGAGTGCCAGCGAGGTGCCGTTGAAGAATGGTCCCTCGCCGAGTTCCGCCTCAAGGTGGTCGAGCAGCTCGCCGAAACGCGTCGCGGCGGCATCGAATGCGGCGCGGTCCGGCGACTTGAGCATCTGAAGCTGGCTGCTGAGAAGTGTCGAGGAGAATTCGATCCAGGCCCGATTATGCGCGCGCCGCAGGGCATCCGCCGGGTGCAGCCGCGGCGGGTAGACCTCATCGAGGTATTCGACGATCACCGCCGATTCGAACAGGACCGTGTCGTCAACCTTGAGGAGCGGCACCTTGCCGAATGGCGAGATTTTCAGGAACCAGTCGGGCTTGTTGGTCTGGTCGATGTAGGTGATCTCGAACGGCACGGCCTTCTCGTGCAGCACGATGGCGGCGCGTTGCACGTAAGGACAAGTTTTGAAGCTCACCAGTTCGAGGCGGGCGGTGTTCATGTGCTGAACCTGGAGGGAGCGGAAACCGGACTCTACTGCCGAAGGCGGGATTTTCCCAGCACCAAAGAAAAGGGCCGGTGAACCGGCCCTTTCTCAATGCTTGTAACGTGTTGCTGGCGTTACAGCAACGGCACGATCAAGAGCGCCACGATGTTGATGATCTTGATGAGCGGGTTGATCGCCGGGCCGGCCGTATCCTTGTACGGGTCGCCGACGGTGTCGCCGGTGACGGCCGCCTTGTGCGTGTCCGAGCCCTTGCCACCAAAATGACCTTCCTCGATGTACTTCTTGGCGTTGTCCCAGGCACCACCACCGGTGGTCATGGAGATCGCGACGAACAGGCCGGTGACAATTGAACCCATCAGCACGCCGCCGAGCGCCTTGGTACCGGCACCCGGACCCATGAGGACATTCACCACCACGACCACCACGATCGGCACCAGCACCGGCAGCAGCGAGGGCACGATCATTTCGCGGATGGCTGCCTTGGTGAGCATGTCGACGCAGGTGCCGTACTCGGGCTTGCCCTTGCCGGTCATGATGCCCTTGATCTCCTTGAACTGGCGGCGCACTTCGACCACCACCGCACCGGCGGCACGACCCACGGCTTCCATCGCCATGGCGCCGAACAGATACGGCACCAGACCGCCGATGAACAGACCGATGATCACGGCCGGGTCGGAAAGCGAGAAGGTGACCAGTTTGCCGGAGGCTTCCAGCGCGTGCGTGTAGTCGGCAAACAGCACCAGCGCCGCCAGACCGGCGGAACCGATCGCATAGCCCTTGGTCACGGCCTTGGTGGTGTTACCGACGGCGTCGAGCGGATCGGTGATGTTGCGGATCTTGCTCGGCAGGTTGGCCATCTCGGCGATACCACCGGCATTGTCGGTGATCGGACCGTAGGCGTCGAGCGCGACAATGATGCCGGTCATGGAGAGCATGGCGGTGGCCGCCACGGCAATGCCGTAGATGCCGGCGAGCGTAAACGCGCCATAGATACCGAGGCAGATCACCAGCACCGGCCAGGCGGTGGCACGCATCGACACGCCGAGACCCGCGATCACGTTGGTGCCGTGACCGGTGGTGGAGGCTTGCGCGATGTGTCTGACCGGGGCGTACTCGGTGGCAGTGTAATACTCGGTGATCATGACGAGTGCCGCCGTCACGCCCAGGCCGATCAACGCCGTGAAGAACAGGTTGGTCACGCTGTAGACGCCGTTGCCGGTCATCATCATGTCCGTGACATACCAGAAAGCGACCGCCGAGAGTCCACCGGCCACGATCAGGCCGCGGTACAGGGCGTTCATGATCTTGCCGCCCTTGATCGCCCACACGAAGAACGTGCCGATGATCGATGCCAGGATGGAAACGCCGCCCAGCACCAGCGGGTAGAGGATGGCGTTGTCGAAGCCCTTGAGCATCAGGCCGCCGAGCAGCATGGTGGCGATGATGGTCACAGCGTAGGTCTCGAACAGGTCCGCGGCCATGCCGGCGCAGTCACCGACGTTGTCACCGACGTTGTCGGCGATTACCGCCGGGTTGCGCGGGTCATCCTCGGGGATGCCGGCTTCGACCTTGCCCACCAGGTCAGCGCCGACGTCCGCGCCCTTGGTGAAGATGCCGCCGCCGAGACGCGCGAAGATCGAGATCAGCGAGCCACCGAAGGCCAGGCCGATCAGCGGCTTCACCGGATCGGTGCCGGGCAGGTAGTACTGGAGCGCGGCGTAGTAACCGGCCACGCCCGCCAGCCCCAGGCCCACGACCAGCATGCCGGTGATGGCACCGCCGCGGAACGCGATCTTGAGTGCCGCGTTCAAGCCATTTTTCGCCGCTTCGGCGGTGCGTACGTTGGCGCGCACCGAGATGTTCATACCGATGTAGCCGGTCATGCCGGAGAGCAGTGCACCAATCGCAAAACCGATGGCGGTCAGGGAATCGAGCGCGAAGTAAATCACCACAAAGAGCAGGACACCGACCATGCCGATGGTGGTGTACTGGCGATTGAGGTAGGCAGAAGCGCCTTCCTGGATGGCGGCCGCGATTTCCTGCATGCGCGCGCTACCGGCGGATTTGGACAGAATCCAGCGGGTGGAAAAAATACCGTACAGGATGGCCAGACCGGCACACGCAAATACAAACAACAGACTGTTAGACATAGAAGCTCCTCCCAAAGTGTAGCGCCCGGGCGGCTCGTCTGCCGGCCGTCCACGCGCATGAAAAACCTGATTTGTTGGTTACTGCTCTCCTCAACACTATTCTTTTTTTTGCGGTTTGATGGCGAGTCCGCCTTCAAAGCGCGTGCCCGGCTCGAAGCCGAACACTTGATCGAGCTGACACTCACGGATCATTTGATCCACTGCCCCCTGACCGTGCTCACGATTGACCTCGGCCAGGATCAGCTTGGCGGAATTGGCGTTGTAGAACCCGCCGAAACCGGCTTGCACTTGCAATAGCTCCTTGGCCCTGTCGAGTGTCATGCGCGAATCCGTGAAGAATCACCGTAAGGGCGCGGGGACGCAAATAACTAATTTTTATGTATCGATCTGTTTGCGTTCCGCACCAATACGGTAAGTTATTTGGCGTATTCGGTACAACTTATTCTTTACGGCTTGAATTCGCCCTTGAGTTTCTTGGTTACCGCCACGTTTTTCAGGCGCACATATTGCGGCATGCCGTCCTTGTACGGGGGGTAGTCCTCACCCTTGATGAGCGGTTCGAGATACTGGCGGCACTTGGCGGTAATGCCAAAGCCATCGGCCGTGATGAAGTCCGTGGGCATCATTTTCTCGACGTTCGCCACCTTGGAAAGCTCGGCCACGCCGACCTTCCACTTATAAGGCTTGTTCGAGGCGCGCACCACGGTCGGCATCACCGAGTTGTGGCCCTTCACGGCCAGTTCCACGGCGGCCTTGCCCATGGCGTAAGCCTGGTCGACATCGGTCTTGGAAGCGATATGGCGTGCGGCGCGCTGCAGGTAATCCGCCACACCCCAGTGGTACTTGAGGCCGAGGCCTTCCTTGACGATCGAAGCCACCACCGGCGCCACACCGCCGAGCTGGGCATGGCCGAAGGCATCGCGCAGGCCTTGATCGGCGAGGAACTTGCCGTCGGCACTTTTCACGCCCTCGGAAACGACCACGGTGCAGTAGCCGAACTTCTTCACGTTCGCGTCCACCTTGGCGAGGAACTTGTCCTTGTCGAAGCTGACTTCCGGGAACAGGATCACAATCGGGATCTCGGTGTCCTTGGTCGAGGCCAGCCCACCGGCGGCCGCGATCCAGCCGGCATGCCGGCCCATGACTTCGAGGATGAACACCTTGGTCGAGGTCTTGGCCATCGAGGCGACGTCGAACGAGGCCTCGCGCGTCGACACGGCGATGTACTTGGCCACCGAGCCGAAGCCCGGGCAGTTGTCGGTGATCGGCAGGTCGTTGTCCACGGTCTTCGGCACGTGCACGGCCTTGATCGGGTAGCCCATGGATTCACCGAGCTGCGAGATCTTGAGGCAGGTGTCGGCCGAGTCGCCGCCGCCGTTGTAGAAGAAGTAGCCGATGTTGTGTGCCTTGAAGACCTCGATCAGGCGCTCGTATTCGCGCTTGTTGGCTTCCAGGCTCTTCAGCTTGTAGCGGCACGAGCCGAACGCGCCGCTCGGGGTGTGGCGCAGGGCGGCAATCGATTTGACGGAATCCTTGCTGGTGTCGATCAGGTCTTCGGTGAGCGCACCGATGATGCCGTTGCGGCCGGCGTACACCTTGCCGATCTTGTTCTTGTACTTGCGCGCGGTCTCGATCACGCCTGCTGCCGAGGCATTGATGACGGCAGTCACGCCGCCGGACTGGGCATAGAAGGCATTCATGGGTTTCTTGCTGGTGGCCATTGTTGGGTCTCTCTGGAATGAAATGACGGAGGGTTGAAAGGAAATCGTTACGCCGGGTTGGCGGCGCTCTTGGTCGCCTGGTCGGCCTGCACCTGTAATAGCGTCATGACGCACTCGCCGATGTCGGTGTATTCGTCGCGCCCGGTGCCGTACTGTTCGCGCACGCTATAGAAGAACTGGTTGCGGTAACTTTGCTGGCCAGTCTTGAAAATCACGAACTGCGCCTTGTCTTCACGCCAGTACACCACGGGGCAGAGCGTCAGTTCGCGGTCACCTGGGTCGAGCCGCAGTTCGGCATCGGCCTGTTGAAGTTCGACCTGCTTGCGGAAGCGTTCGGACACCGCCTGGCGGATGACCCACAATTCCGTGTCGGTAAAGTCAGGGATTTTGTCGTGCATCGCGTCGGGGTGACCGGTTTGGTAGTCGCTTCGAAGGGCGTTTCGGCGGCTGATTCTACCTGTTGCCGGCCGATTTGCAGCGGCGATTATACGGCGCGTCCGTGCCGGGATGAAATCCATCGGTTCTCGGGTTTCTAGCCCCCAAAACCATTGACGCCACAATGGGTAGGAGTTAGTTTAGCCCGGCATCAGCCGGGTCCGGAGGGGAGGAGCTCATCCGGTCCGTAAAACAATCAGCGAAACAAAGCGAGAACAACCATGCGAATCGTACTACTGGGAGCGCCGGGTTCCGGCAAGGGCACGCAGTCCAAGCTGCTGATCGAAAAATACAAAATTCCACAAATTTCCACCGGTGACCTGTTGCGTGCTGCGGTTGCGGCCGGCAGCGATCTGGGTCGCAAGGCCAAGGCAGCGATGGATGCCGGCCAGTTGGTGTCCGACGACGTGGTGCTCGGCATGATCCAGGAGCGCCTCTCCAAGCCAGACGCCCGTGCCGGTTTCATTCTTGACGGTTTCCCGCGCAACATCCCTCAGGCCCAGGCGCTGGATGCGATGCTGGCACGCTTGAGCCAGCCGCTGCAGCTGGCGCTGCTGGTGGACGTGGATACCGAAGTGCTGATGAAGCGCCTCACCGGCCGCCGCACCTGCTCGAATTCCTCGTGCGGCGCGATCTACAACATCTATTTCTCGGCCCCCAAGGCGCCGGGCAAGTGCGACAAGTGCGGCTCAAATCTCGCGCACCGTTCGGACGACAACGAGAACACCGTGCGCAGCCGCCTGCAGGTGTACGAACAGCAGACCGCACCGCTCGTGTCCTACTATAAGGCGCAGGGCAAGCTGCGCACCGTGCGTGGCACTGGCTCGGTGAACGAGATCTTCAAGAACGTCACTGACATCATCGAAGTGCAGATGCGTCCGCTCGCCGCCGCGATGTCGGCCGCCCAAGCGGCTGCCGCCAAGAGCGCACCGCCCAAGCCGGCAAAGGCGGCCAAACCGGCAAAGGCGCCTGCGAAAGCAGCGGCCAAGCCGGCCGCCAAGCCCGCGGCAAAACCGGCGGCCAAGAAAGCTGCCGCCAAAAAGCCGGCCGCGAAGAAACCCGCACCCAAGAAAAAGCCCGCACCGAAGCCGAAGAAGAAAGCCGTAAAGAAAGCGGCACCGAAGAAAGCCAAGAAGGCGGCACCGAAGAAAAAGTCAGCACCGAAAGCGAAGAAAAAAAAGTAGTATCTATGCTGTAACACTCAGGCCCGGGCAACCGGGCCTTTTTATTTTCAGGGTCGGAAGCGCAAAGCGGTTTGGGTAATTTTTGCGGCAGTCGGGAAAAAACGGACGGGGTGCGTAACACCCCGTCCGTTGCACAACTTGATTCAGTTTACGGCTTGGCCAGCG
>Ga0209705_10001220_pt1 | contig 13525 bp, 10 predicted proteins | sample PPLLaktember2015_5_FD_187262 | JGI IMG/M metagenome (GOLD analysis project Ga0209705, IMG submission 187262) | Freshwater sediment microbial communities from Prairie Pothole Lake near Jamestown, North Dakota, USA - PPLs Lake P8 Core (1) Depth... | ecosystem: Environmental > Aquatic > Freshwater... | reverse complement strand
CGCCCCAGTCGCCGTAGGACTTGCCGTCGTACGCCCACTGGTTGGTGGGATCGAAGAAGTCGGTGCCCCAATAGGTCTTCTGGTTCTGCAGGGTGAAGGAGGCGTTCATCATCCACTTGTTGGACAATCTCTTGTTGAAGATGAAGTCGACGCCGTAGTAGGCGAAGTGATTGTCCGTCTCGCGGACGATGGAGTAGCGCGAGGAGGTGGTGGGATACTCGGGTCCGGGCAGATAGAAGGTCCTTCCGGCGGCGTTGCCGGAATCGTAGGTCGTGCCGCCCGTGTTGGTCCACACGCCGGGGGCGGACTCGGTCCAGGTGCCGCCGATGACGTAGCTGTCGGGCACCGTGCCGGCCGGAACATACCAGTTGCCGGCGCCCGGCTCGATGATCCTGACCCCGTCATAGAGGGGGTATTCGTCCTGGTGCGCTTCGGGGTAGTAGCGGTAGCTGGCCTGGTCGCCGTCGAAATACCGGTAGGTCAGGTTGATGCCGGCCGAGAAGTCGGTCAGGATCTCCCGTTCGAGGGTCAGCAGGACCTCGCGAGTCCGGCTGCCCGACTGGGCCTTCCGGTTCAGGAAATAGGTCGTGCCGGCGCCGTAGACGGGCGGTTCGTCCGGGTTGAGGATGTCGTAGCTGTAGTAGTTGCCGTAGACGTAGGAGTCGCTGTCGTAGCCGCCGACGAGCATGGCCTGAGCCTCGGGCGTGAAGGCGCCGGCGTCGGTGAAGACCCGGTAGGGAACGTAGGCGGTCCCGGCGGGCTGACGGCTCGAATAGGCCCAGTACATCTCGTTGAGCTCCATCTTCCGGTCGCCGTCGTCGTTCCACCAGTAGCGCATGCCGCCGGCGGTGGCGGACGGCGTGGCGATGTTCCAGCCGACGCCCATGATGTCGCCGTACTGGGACAGGGCCAGCTTGGCCACCGTCTTGCCGTCGCCCGTGACGTCCCACGTCAGGCCGATGCGCGGCGAGAAGTCGTTCCACTGGTACGGCCGGTTTTCGCCGTTGACGATCTGTTCCAAGCCCTTGACCGCCTCGACGCTCTTGTCGGGGAGCAGCGGGTCGAGGACGCTCGTGACGGCCGGATCGAAGACCTTGTCCCAGGCCGTTTCGAAGCCGGGGACGCGGACGGCGTCGCGGGTGTAGGCGCCGCCGCCGGACCATTGCCTGTCGAACCGCAGGCCGAGCGACAGGGTGAAGTTGCCCTTGACGATCGTGTCCTGGAAGTACGCGGCCATCTGCTGGGTGTTGGTCGCGCCGATGTTGCGGCGATAGACGTAGGCCCGCTGCCAGCCGGCCATCTCGCCGACGCTCCGCGAGCCGTCCGCGTCGACGTCGAGCGCGAGCGAGGACCAGTTCCGGCCGATGTCGAACCCTTGCAGGTTGCCGGTCAGGTAATCCTGGACCTTGTGGGAGTACTCCGCGCCGACCTTGATCTCGTGGGACGCGCTGAGGAGCGTGTCGTTGAAATAGGTCGCCTGGAGCTGATAGTTCTTGCGGGGCCGGCTCACGCCGTAGGAGCCCCAGCTCGTGCCGCTGCCGTCGCCGTAGGCGACGTACTTGCCCTGGGTGTTGTCATAGACGATGGGATTCACGCAGTCGGGGTCCGGGATGGGCCGCCAGCCGAAGCCGGCGTCGTTGAAGGTGAACTTCCCCGACAGGAAGAAGTTGTTGCCGAAGATGTGCTCGTCCTGCAGCTTGATGACCGGGCTGCCCCAGTGGTACTTGCCCGTCTGGTGGTCGCCTTCGGGCTTCTCGAAGCTGCTGTTCCGGCCGAACTTCTCCTTGGCGCCGGACGAGATCAGGGCCTCGAACCGGTTGTTGGGCAGGACCTGGGCGTTGACCTTGAGGTTGTAGTTGTTGAGCAGGGTCTTGTCCTGGTTGCCCGTGATCGTCCAAACGAAGATGTCCTGGACGCCGTAGGAGCCCCACCACCACAGCTTGTCCTTGATGATCGGGCCGCCGGCGTTGAAGCCGAAGTCCTTGATCTGCTGGATCTTGTTGATGTTCTGGACGCCCTTGGCAATGAGCTCGTCCGTCAGGTTGTTGGACTGGAAGAACTCGTCGGTCAGGTAGAACCGGCCGGCCAGGGTCATCCGGTTGCCGCCGCGGCGGGTGACCATGTTCAGCGCGATGCCGCCCGTCTGAATGGTGACGTCGGCCGCGCCGCCCGTGGTGATGTTCAGCTCTTCGAACATGTCGAAGTCGTAGTATCCGGCCGATCCGCCGAGGGCCGCCGGGTCGGTCACGTCGATGCCGTCGACCGCCCAGATATTGTTGGCGCCCTGGTTGCCCGAGATGCGGGCCCCGGACGTGTCGCCCTTGCCGATGAAGCCGGACTGCTGGCCGGACTCGTTGCCGCCGACGTTTTCACGGTCGACCATGACGGCCGGAGCCAGCTGGAGGACGACCCAGGGGTCGCGGGCCGTCGGGAGGGACTGCATGGCCTCCTTGTCGATGTTCGCCCCGACGGTCGTCTTCTTGGTGTCGACGACGGGCGTCTGGGCGACGACGGTGACCTGCTCTTCGAGGGTCCCGACGTCCATGACGATGTTGATCTCGGAGCTCTGGTTGAGCTGGACGATGACGCCCGTCCGCACAACCTTCTTGAACCCCGTGAGCTCGACGGTGAGCTCGTAGTCACTCGCGGGGGAGAGTGACACGAAGCGATAAACCCCCGTCGCGCTGGTGACCGCGGTCAAGGGGCGGACTTGGGCGCCCCGGATGGTCACGCTTGCGCCGGGAAGAGGGTTCCCTTCCGTGTCCGTGACGACTCCGTAGATGTTTCCCGTACTGATCTGCGCGCTCGCCGAGACGGCGAACAGCAACAGAGCCAGGACGATGAAGCATTTCTTCATACCTCTTACCTCCTGTCGATAATGCCCTTCCTAAGCTTGAGTGGCCTTCCACTCGCTCCATCCCCATGATTGCATAGCCTTACCTCATTCACACCTCCAGGCTTTATTTGAATATTCGAGATAATGCCCCACATTCCAGCCTCAAAGGGGAGCAATTCCTGTGCCAAACAGAGAGGGGGTCTTCAGGCAGGCGCATGACCCTCATATGAAAGAGTTTAGCGGGCGTAAAGAGGATAGGGGTCGAGGCCCAGGTCTTCAATAATTTGAATAAAATCCAAAAAATTGAAGTCCGGGCTTATTTCTCGACCTCACGGATTAGGGCCTGGACGGCCGGTTGATCGGGGTTGAGCTTCAACGACGCCTTCAGGGCCTCGAGGGCTTCCGTCGTCCGGCCGAGCTTGTGATAGCACTGTCCCAGAGCGTTGAGGACGGTCGTGTCGCTGTCGTAGATCCGGTTCGCCTGGACGAGCTCGTCGAGCGCTTCCTGGAACTTGCCCTGGCCCATCAGGGCCTGGCCGCGGATGATCAGGAACGGGAAGCGCCTCTGGTCGTCCCCCCGGAGCTTTTCCGCGACCTGAAGGGCCTCCCCGAAGGCCCCGGTCTTGTTGAGGAAGGTGGCGTACATGATGACGCCTTCCCGGTATTCGGGGTTGAGCTGGTAGGCCTGATCGTAGAGGGACTTGGCCAGGCCCTGACGTCCCGTTTTCTCCGCCTGCTGGGCCAGCATATAGCGATAGAGGAACTGGTTGGCGAGGGCGAAGCCCTTGGCGTTGGCGATCGGATGCCCGACGGCGGCGAGCGGCGAAATGACGAACGATTCCTTCTTCTCGTCGAGGGTCTCGCCGTCCGCGCCGACGAGCTCGACCCGGATCTCGTAGTAGTCCGGATCGAGGTCCGGCGCGGCGATCGTCTGCGGCACGCTCAGGACCTTCCGGAGCGGCAGGCCGGCGAGCTTGACGGTGAAGGACTTCCGGACCGGGTTGGCCTCGCGCAGGCCCTGCACGACGATCCGCGCTTCGCCTCCCTTGAGGAGGTCCTCGGTCGGATTGATCACGTTGAACAGGACGGCCAGCGTGTCGGTCCGGGCGAACGTCATCTTCGGGTCCGTGACGAGCTTCTGGTCGATGGACTTGAAGGGGACGTGGACGTCGCGCTGGTAGGTCTCGAACTTGTAGCCGAGGAAGGGGCCGTTGATCGAGGGCTTCGATCCCTCCGCCGGGACCTCGATGTCCTTCTCCAGGACGCTGAACTGCTTGCCGACCGTGTTCGTCAGGAGCACGCTCAGCTTGTACTTGCCCTCGATGATGGGAAAGGACTCCTCGATGGCCAGTCCGCTGGCCCGGACCCGCTCCCAGTCGCTTTGGGGGAAGTAGAGCGGGAATTCGCGGGTGTACTGGAAGATGATGTCCTCGCCGGACCGCAGGCTGACGTCGGCCCGGAAGCTGCAGTAGAACTGGTCCTTCGGGACGTAGGCGTCGACGTTGACGTTGGTGGGGACCATCGAGAAGTGCAGGAAGCGCAGGCCCGTGACCGGATCGTGGATCAGGGCCGTCATCGCGTAGCTCTCGACGTAGTTCGTCAGGTACTCCGTGGACACCAGGCCCCGGTAGTTGAGGAAGTGGGAGGCGTAGGAGGGGTTCACGTCCTTCTTGGGGGCCTCGAGGATCGAGGCCAGGAGGATGGCGTTGCGCGGCGACGGCGAGAAATCGAGGCCGTAATCGCCCGGGATGCGGGTGAGCGACAGCTCCGCGAGAGTCGGCGACTGGTCCTCGATCTTCTCGTAGAGGGCGGTGTAGTCGAACGGGTCGCCGATGTCGCGCTGGTGCTGGAGGAGGCGGGAGGGGCCGTCGGAGACCGGGTCGTAGAGCTTGTATTCGCCGACCCCGCCCCGCTGATAGAACAGCAGGACGAATTGAGGCGGGAGGTCCTTGCGGGCGTCGCCGTAATAGCTCCACGACTGGCAGGGGACGATGCCCTGCGTCCCGTCGAAGCGCTCGATGCCCTGGGGCGGGCCGAGGATCATGTAGATGCGGCCCATGTCGGTCCGCCAGCCTTCGCGGGCCACCGTCCGGCCCAGGAACTCGTTGACGTACTGGAACCGCTTGACGATCTCGTCCTTGTATTCGTTCTCGGGCGTCCCCATGGTCGGGTCCCGCTGGTTCCAGAACGTTTCGATGAAGAGATCGCGGTCGCGGTCGTTGGTGAGTTGCAGGAAGACGTCCCGCTCGATGGGCTGGATGTGGTACGCGACGAGGGCCAGCCAGTCCCGGTATTGCTCCGGGAGGTCCTTCTCGTTGACCTTCTGGGCCGGGGCGGACGCCGCCGCGAGCAGGAGGAGGAGCGCCGCGCAGAGGAAGCGTCTCATGGCCGGCCCGGGCGCGCTACTTCTTCTTCAGATACTCGAGGAAACCCTTGACCTGGGCCGACCGCTCGGACTCGGCGTCGATCTTCAGGTACTCCTCGAAGGCCGCGACGGCTTCCGCGTTCCGCTGGAGGTTGAGGTAGGTCAGGCCGAGCTGGTAGAGCGCGTCGGTCGACTCCTTCTGCTTCTCCACCGCCTTCTGGTAGAACTTGAGGGCGTCCTCGAACTTGGCGTTGTTGTAGTAGTTCGTGCCGAGGTTGTAGAGGACCGTCGGGTCGTCGATCTTCTCGAACTCGACCTTGCCGTACCACTCGAGCGCCTTGGCCGAATCGCCGCGGTTGGCGTAGCAGTTGCCGACGGCGATGATGGCGCTGACGTTCTTCGCGTCCTTCTCGATGACCTTTAGGTAGCTCGCCTCGGCCAGCTCGTACTTTTCCTGGGCGAAGTGGCAGTTGCCGATGTTCATGTGGATGGGGTAGGCCTCCGGGTACTTGCTGATGATCTCCTCGTAGATCGCCCGGGCCCCGTCGTAATCCTGGGCGTCGAACAGCCCGTTCCCCTTGGTCAGGAGCTCCCGGATCTCGTCGGTCAGCACGAGGCCCTCGACCTTGACCATCTTGACGTCGATGTCGGGGTTCTTCTTGCTCTCGGAGATCTCGACCGACACCTTCTTGGGGGCGTAGCCGATCTTGACGAAATCGATGTTCCAGCCGCCGCTGCGGATCCAGGCGCCGAGCCACTTGCCGGCCTTGTCCGTCTGGACGGAGATGCCGTCCTGGGCCTTGAGCGAGAACAGCCGGACAGTGACGCCCTCGAGGGGATTGCCTTGCTCGTCCGTGACGACGCCCTGGATGCGCCCTTTGCCCTTGTAGTCCTGGGCGAAGAGGGCGCCGGCGCAGAGGAGCGCCACGAGGCCAAGCCATGCGATTTTCTTCATCTCGACCTCCTCAGTGAGGGAGTATTCTATCATGTCGGAGGGACAAATCAAGCCGCCGCGCCCGGGCCGGGCCGCCGCTAATCGTCAATGAACCCCTGCCTGTGGCTGATGCGGAGGTCCCGGCCGCGGACCTTGACGGTCAGGTTGCGGAACCGGCCGTCGGCCCGGAGGGCCGTGGGCGTGTAGTACAGCAGATAGTAGTTCTCCGAGGCCTCCACGGCCTGCCGCATGACCTCGGCGATGTTCGCCGACGTCGCGGCGAACCCGCCCGTGGCCCGGGCCATCTCCCGGAGAGGGCCGAAGATGTCTTCCGACATCTCCTCCATGTGGACCCCGCTGAACCGGTCCGCCGGCCGGGTGACGTAGAGGAAATGAACGGACGCCGAGGCGTCGGCGTAGGCCTTGGTGACGACGTCCACGTTGAGGGATGTTTCCCGCTTCTGCAGCCCGAAGATGGTGTCGAGGGATTGGGTGATGTCCGGCCTCTGGTTGTATTTCGTCGCCAGCATGTCGACGATCCGGGAGTCGATCTTGGGGACGAACTCCCGTTGGTAGAAGAAGAACACGCCCTTCTGGCCTTCGAGGGCCTTGAGGTTGGCGGCGAAGGCGAGCATGCGCCCCTCGTCCACGACCCGCAGGGCGTCCAGGCGGCTGAGGAGCGCGGCGTAGTGCATCAGCTGCTCCTCGATGGCCACGCCCTGGTAAGGCGACTCGGCCGGGATCGCGGTCAGGGGGTCGACGAGGGCCAGGAGGCTGCTCTCCGTGCCGGTGTCGCGGGCCCGGACGTCGGAGGCGATGACCCGGGCGAGATCGGTCATCTCCCCGAGGATGGCCCGGGATTCCGTGTAGCCGGACTGGATGTCGCGCCGCAGGAGACCCATGACCTGGGCGTGGGTCTTCTCCCGTCCGACGAGGCCGAAGAGCTCGCCCTTCATCCGGTAGGTCTTCAGGGGCGTGACGATGGTCAGGTTATCGCCGGGGAGCAGGACGGTCTTGACGAAATAGTCCAGGGCTTCGTCGACCTTGGTGTCGTAATCGCCGAGCTCGAAGAAGAGGAAGAAATGGCGGGTCGTGGGCGGCGCGGTGTCCCTGGCCAGCTCCTGCCGCTCGATGATCCGCTTCTTGACGAGATAGAAGGCCTCGATCTTCTGCGGGCGGCCGTCCTCGAACAGCTCGAAGTCGCTGAGGGCCAGGTTATCGACGAACGTCCCGGCCTGAAAGACGCGCACGGGGACCTCGATGTTGACGGCCGCGGTCTCGTGCTGAAGGACCTGGGCCCCGATCCCCGAGGCGGCCACGAGGATCGCCCCAAGGACGACGAGGAACCGGCGGATCGGTCTGTTCATGGCCACCTCTATTATATCATGACCCGCGGCCGGCCCCGGCACACTCCGCGGCGGCGCCCCGAAGGATATCGAGGCCATGGGGGAGGGCCGGCAGGATGGCGGCCAGGCTCTCGCGGGCGGCCTTTTCGCTCCCCGGCAGGTTGACGATGAGCGTCGCGCCGCGGATGCCGGCGGCCGCCCGGCTGAGCATCGCCGTCGGCGTCTTCTCCGCCCCGGCCCGGCGCATCGCCTCGGGCAGCCCGGGCGTCTCGCGCTCGATGACGCCCTTGGTCGCCTCGGGCGTCCGGTCGCGCGGGCTGAAGCCCGTGCCCCCGGTCGTCAAGACCAGGTCGAGCCCCTCGTCCGACCAGGCGATGAGAGCCGCCCGGATCTCGTCCGGCTCGTCGGGGACGATCTTCGTCCGGACGACCTCGCCGCCGGCGGCCTCGATCATCTCGCGGATGGCCGGCCCGCTCCGGTCCTCGCGCTGGCCCCGCGCTCCCTTGTCGCTCACGGTGAGAATGCCGACCTTCATCGTCACCCTCCTATCCGGAACATGTCGCTCGAGAGGCCTTCGATCGCGCCTCGCTCCCAGGTCGCCTTGGCCTCGTAGGCCGACCTGAATGCGGCCTCGAGCTCCGCCGCGACGGCCCGGCCGCCGCGCAGGACCTTGCGCAGGTCGACGCCCCCCCGGTCGAAGAGACAGATCCTCAGCCGGCCGTCCGGGCCGAGGCGGAGCCGGCCGCAGCCGCGGCAGAAGGGCTCGGAGACGGGCGTGATGAAGCCGAGGCGGGTCCCGTCGCCGAGACCGAACATCGCCGCGACCCCGCCCCCGCCCGCGAGCGGCTCGAGCGGCCCGAAGGCCGCCGCGATCCGGGCCCGGATCCTCTCGCCCTTGACGAAGAGGGCCGGCCGCCAGGCCCCGAGCTCCTTGCACTCGGGCGTGAGCCCGCTCGTCGGCATGAGCTCGATGAAGCGCAGCTCGACGCCTTCGCGCCGGGCGAAGCGCGCGAAATCGGGGATCTCGTCGTCGTTGACGCCGCGGATGACGACCGTATTGACCTTGACCGGAGCGAGGCCGGCCTCCCGGGCCGCGGTGAGGCCGGCGAAGACGCGGTCGAGGCCCGGCCGCCGCGTGATCGCCTCGAAGCGGCCCGGGCGGAGCGTGTCCAGGCTGACGGTGACCCGCCGGAGCCCGGCCGCCTTGAGCGAAGCCGCGAACTCGGCCAGGTGCAGGCCGTTCGTCGTCAGGGCCAGGTCGTCCGGCCCGAGCGCGGCCAGGAGCCGGACGAGCTCGGCCACCCCCCGGCGGGCGAGCGGCTCGCCGCCGGTCAGCCGGAAGCGCCGGACCCCGGCGGCCATGGCCGCGCGCGCGACGGCGGCGATCTCCTCGTAGCTCAGCACCTCGGTCATCGGGACGAGCGGCACGCCTGCTTCGGGCATGCAATAGATGCAGCGCAGGTCGCAGCGGTCCGTGACCGAGATGCGGAGGACCTTAGCGCCTGGCAATGGTGTCTCCGGGGCGAACCGGGCCGCCTTCGAGGACTTCGCAGAAGATGCCGCGGGCGGGCATGATGCAATCGCCGATGAGATGAAAGACGGCGCACTTGGTGTGACAATCTTTGCCGATCTGGGTGACCCGCAGGCGGACCTTGGCCCCGACCGTGAGCTCGTCGCCGAGCGCGAGGGCCGCGAGATCGAGGCCGCGCGTCGTCAGGTTCTCGGCGAAAGCGCCGGGCCCGAGCGAGACGGCCGGGGACGCGCCCAGGCGCTCCTTTTGCGCCTCGATGTCCTCGATGGCCAGGAGCGAGATCTGGCGGTGGCCGAAGTCGACGTGAGCGTCGCCCTCGATGCCCCGGCCGGCCCGGAGCTCGGCCGAAGCGACCGGGCGCTTGATCTGCCCCTTCTTGACGCTCGTGTTGACGGAGGCGATCGTCCCCGCCCTGCCGGCGGCCCGGGTCATTCCCGTCTCCGGTAGACCCCGCTCTTGCCGCCGCTCTTGTAGTCGAGGCGGAGCCGGACGACCTCGGCCCCCCGCTCGACGGCCTTGACCATGTCGTAGATCGTCAGGGCCGCGACGGCGGCGCCGGTCAGGGCTTCCATCTCCGCTCCGGTCTTGGCTTCGGCCGAGACGCGGCAGCGGACGCGCACGCCTTTCTCCTCGAGGTCGAGGTCGACGGCGACGTTCTCGAGCGGGATCGGGTGGGCCAGGGGGATGAGCTCGTGCGCCTTTTTGGCCGCCTGGATGCCGGCCAGCCGGGCCGTGTTCAAAACGTCGCCCTTGGCCAGACCGTTCGAGCGGACGAGCTCGATCGTCTCCGGGCCGAGCTTGACGAAGGCCGAGGCGGCCGCCTCGCGCCGGGTCACGGGCTTGGCTCCGACATCCACCATCCGGGCCTTTCCGTGGTCGTCGACGTGGCTGAGCTTGGCCATGGTCACCGTCCGTCCATGAAGATGATCTCGACCTCCCGTCCCGCTTCGAGCCTGGCCGCGTCGGCCGGGACCACGATGAGGACGCGGCCGCGGACCATGGACCGGAGGACGCCGCTCCTCTGGTCCCCGTAGGGAGCAACCTTGAGACAGGGGCCGTCGGACGTGAGGACGCCGCGCAGGAACTGGGCGCGCCCGGGCTTGAGCACGATCTCCCGGTCGAGCACCGCCTTCGCCGACGGGGGGCCGGCCGCGGCGCGGCCGAGGAGGCGGTCGACGGCCGGCCGCACGAACAGCCAGAACGTCACCATGGCGCTCGTCGGGTTGCCCGGCAGGCCGAAGACGAGCTGGCGGCCGCGGAGGCCGAAGAACACCGGCTTGCCCGGCTTGATGCGGACCTGCCAAAAGACCGGCTTGACGCCCCAGGCTTCGAGCTGGGCCTTGACCAGGTCGTAGTCGCCGACCGAAACGCCGCCCGAGAGGACGAGGATGTCCGCGTGCTTGGCCCGGGCGAGCTTGGCGGCGAGCGAGGCGCTGCGGTCGCGGGCGATGCCGAGGTAGCTCGCGGCCGCGCCGGCCTGGACGGCCAGGGCCGTGAGGGACGGCCCGTTGGAGTTGCGGATCTGGCCGGGCCGCTTCCGTTCGCCCGGCTCGACGATCTCGTCGCCCGTGGCGATGACGGCCAGCTTGGGCCGGCGGGTCACCCGGACGCGGGCCAGGCCGGTCGCGGCCAGCATGCCGGTCTCGGCGGGGCCGATGAGCGTCCCGCGGGTGAGGGCGATCTCGCCTTTCCGGAGGTCCTCGCCGGCCAGGCCGATGTTGTCGCCCGGCCTCACCCCGCGCCGGACCTTGACGATGCCGCCGGCCGCCTCGGTGTCCTCGACCATGACCACGGCGTCCGCCCCGGAGGGCAGGGGCGCGCCGGTCATGATGCGGACGGCCTGGCCCGGCCCCACGGCCTTTCGCGCCGGCCGGCCGGCGGGCAGGTCGCCGAGGACCGCGAGCTCGACCGGGCCCGCGCCGCCGGGGCCGGAGGACGGGCGCGTGTCCTCGGCCCTCACGGCGTAGCCGTCCATGGTCGCCTTGGTGAACGGCGGGATGCTCTCGCGGGCGGCGATGTCGCGAGCCAGGGTCCGGCCCAGGGCCTGAGCGAGCGTGACGGTCTCGGAGGGGAGGGGTTTGGCCGCGTCGAGGACCCGGGCGCGGGCGTCTGCGTAGTCGATCATGAGGGCTGCCGGACCTCCGCCGGCCGTTCGCCGACGATCCGGACGGAGCCCGGCTCAAATGTTAACAGAACCTTCGTTGAAAGGGAAACGCGGCCGCGCTCGAGCTCGGCAATGGGGAGAGAGGCCCGGAAGACGAGGTCCCCGGCGACCCGGACGAGGGCCGTGGCGGTGTCGGTCGTCTCCATCCGGCTGACGCGGCCCGCGAAGATGTTGGGCCCGCACGGAGAGGTGCCGGCCCCGCCGGCGGGGAAGAGACGGATCGCGGCCGGGTCGATGACGCAGGTGACGTGGCCCCCCGTTTGGCCCGGGAAGACGATCCGGGCGCCCGGCCTGGGCTCGATCCAGCTCACCCGGCCGTCGGTCGAGGCCATCCCGCTGAAGCAGTTCTCGTGGCTGAATTCGACCCGTTTTCCGTCCGAGAGGTAGAGGATGTCGTCGGCAAGCCGGGACGCTTGGGAAAAATTGTGGGTGGAGAAGACGACCGTCGTGCCCCACGCGCGCCCGGCCTCGCTCAGGACCGCCTCGGTGCGCAGGCCGAGGGCGGCGTCGAGATTCGCGGTCGGCTCGTCGAGGAGAAGGGCCCGGGGATGGAGGGCCAGGGCCCGGGCGATGGCCACGCGCTGGACCTCGCCCGCGCTCAGGCCGGAAACGGACTTGCCGCCCCAGCCGTCGAGCTCGACGAGGGCCAGGGCCTCGGCGACGCGCGGGCGCGCCTCGGCCTCCGGGAGCTTCCTGAGCTTGAGTCCGAAGGCGACATTGTCCGCGATCGTGCCCTTGAAGAGATAAGGATGATGGGCGAGCAGGACGGCGTCGCGGCGGGCGAGCGCGCCGCCGTCGTCAGCGGCCCACGCGTCGCGGCCGAAGAGATCGATCCGTCCGCGCAAGGGCCGGACGAGAAAGGCGAGGAGCGCGAGCAGGGTCGTCTTGCCGGCGCCGTTCGGCCCGACGATGGCCAGGATCCCGCCCTCGGGGACGTCGAGCGAGCCGATCTCGAGGGCGAAGGGCGACCGGGCCGTCGGGTAGGCGTATCCGATGTCCCGGAGCCTGTAGGCGAGGCGGCCCATCTCAGGCGTCTCCGTCGCGGCCGCGGAGGCCGGACTGGACGATGAGATTGATGCCCAACGTGATCACGAGCAGCAGGACGCCGAGGACGACTCCGTTGCGGAATTCGCCCTTGGCCGTCTCGAGGGCGATCGAGGTCGTGATGTTCCGGGTGGCGTTGCGGATGTTGCCGCCGAGCATCATGGCGATCCCGACCTCGGAGATGGCCCGGGCGAAGCCGGCCAGGACGGCGACGAGGAGGGGGAAGCGGGCTTCGCGCAGGACGATCCAGCCGGCCTGGCGGCCGGAGGCGCCGAGGGTCAGGGCGGTCTGCCGGGCCCGGCGGTCGACCTGACGCAGGGCCGTGTAGGAGAAGCCGACGATGAGAGGCAGGATGAGGAAGGTCTGGCCGACGGTCATGGCCGTCTGCGTGTAGAGGAGGCCGAGCCCGCCGAGGGGGCCGCTGCGGCTGAGGAGCGAATAGAACAGGAGGCCGATGACGACCGTCGGCGCGGCCATCCAGGTCTGGTTGACGGCCAGGATGACCTTCTTGCCGCGGAACTCCCGGGAGGAGAGGTAGAGCGCCGCGGGCACGGCCAGGGCGCTGGCGATGACGGCGGCCAGGCCGCTCGTCTTGAGCGAGACCCAGACCGCCAGACCGAGCTCTCGGAGGATCATTTGAGGAGGTCCACCCCCGGGGCGGCCGCGAGCGGTTCGAAGAGGGGCCGTCCCGCCGGGCCCTTGAACTCGCCGATGAGCTTCTGGCCGCGCGGCGAGGTCAGGAAGGCGATGAAGGCCATGGCCTCGCCGTAGCGGGCCGTGGGGACGCGGGCGGGATCGACCGCGATCACGGTGTAGATGTTCTCGAGCTCGGGGCTGTCGGTGGTGACGGGCTCGAGCCCGGCCAGGCCGCGCAGGCCATAGAAGGTCGCGGTGTCGGTCAGGGTGTAGGCGCGGCGCTCGGCGGCGACCCGGAGGGTCTCGGCCATGCCCTGGCCGGTCTCGAGATAGCCGGCCTCGGGCCGCCCCCCGGCGAGGGCCCAGAGCTCGAGCTCGCGGGCATGCGTCCCGGAATTGTCGCCGCGGCTGACGAAGGACGCGCCGCTCGACCGGATGCGCCCCAGGGCCGCGGCGGCCGAGGGAGAACCCGAAACGCCGGCGGGGTCGCCGGCAGGGCCGACGATGACGAAAAAGTTCCGGGCGACGACCCGGCGGTTGACGCCGAAGCCGTCGCGGAGGAATTCCTCTTCGAGCTTGCGGGCGTGGACGATGACGACATCGGCGTTGCCGTCGCGGGCCTGCTTCAAGGCCGCGCCCGTTCCGACGGCAATCCACCTGAGGGCGATT
>Ga0209705_10001213_pt1 | contig 13571 bp, 16 predicted proteins | sample PPLLaktember2015_5_FD_187262 | JGI IMG/M metagenome (GOLD analysis project Ga0209705, IMG submission 187262) | Freshwater sediment microbial communities from Prairie Pothole Lake near Jamestown, North Dakota, USA - PPLs Lake P8 Core (1) Depth... | ecosystem: Environmental > Aquatic > Freshwater... | reverse complement strand
GCTGCCGAAACTGCTGGCGATGCTGATCGCGCTGCCGCTGCTCACGGTGTATGCGGATTTTCTCGGCGTGCTGGGCGGCATGGTAGTGGCGAACGTGCATATGCAGGTAGCGCCCTATGCCTTTCTTGATCGCTTCGACGATGTGGTGAAGCTCTCGACGTTTGTCTTCGGCGTCGGCAAGGCGCCGGTATTCGCCCTGATCATCACCCTGGTGGGCTGCTATGCCGGCTTTCAGGCACAGGGCAGCGCCGACAGCGTGGGGCGGCAGACCACGACCTCGGTGGTGCAGGCGATTTTCCTGATCATCATTGCCGACGCGATTTTTTCCGTGGCCGCCAGTTTGACCAATCTGGGGATGCGATGAGCGAAGCGGTGATCGAAATCGAGCATCTGGTGACGCGCTTTGGCGCGGCCCTGATCCACGACGACATCAACTTGACCATCCAGCGCGGCGAGGTGTTCGCCATCGCCGGCGAGAGCGGCTGCGGCAAGTCCACGCTGCTGCGCGAGATCGTGATGTTGGCGCCGTTCCAGTCCGGGCGCATCCGCGTCCTGGGCCAGGATATTGCGCGCATCGGCGCGGCCGCGGCGGATCGCTTGCAGCGGCGCTGGGCCATCATGTTCCAGGGCGGCGCCCTGTTCAGCGGCCTGACCGTGGCGGAAAATGTGGCGCTGCCCTTGCGCGAGCATACCGCGCTGAGCGCGGCGGAAATCGCCGAGCTGGTGCGGATTAAGATCGCCCTGGCCGGATTGCCGGCCGATGCGGCTGCGAAATACCCGCGCGAGCTATCCGGCGGCCTGAAGAAGCGCGCCGCCCTGGCGCGCGCCATCGCGCTCGATCCGGAGTTGTTGTTCCTGGACGAACCCTCGGCCGGGCTCGACCCCTTGGCGGCCAGCGGCCTGGATGAGCTGGTGCTGAGTTTGCAGGAATCGCTGCGGCTCACCATCGTCATCGTCACGCACGACCTGGATTTGCTCTGGCGCGTGACCGACCGCGTTGCTATCCTGGGCGAGCGGCGCGTCGTCGGCTTGGGGACGATGACGGAACTGGCCGCCTCGCAGCACCCGCTGGTGCGCGAATATTTCCACGGCCCGCGCGGCCGTGCCCTCGGGGAAAGATATGGAAGCTAAGGTCAATTACACCGTGGTCGGGCTGTTCGTGCTGGCGCTGGGCGCGGCCTTCTTCGGCGTATTCTTTTGGTTGTATGGCGGTGGCGCGCAGCATCGCCATTACGACAAATACCTGACCTATTTCGATGAGTCGGTGTCCGGCCTGAGCCTGAATTCCACCGTGCGCTATCGCGGCGTGGAAGTCGGGCGCGTTATCGACATCGAGTTGGCGCCGGATCAAAGCGGGCGGGTGCGGGTACAGATGAAAATCGACCGCACCACGCCGATCAAGGACGACACGCTCGCCACCTTGAAAATGCAAGGCCTGACCGGCTTGTCGTTCGTGGAACTGTCCGGTGGCACGCCGACCGCCAAGGCCCTGGTCAAGAAAGCCGGTGAGGACTATCCGGTGATCAAGACCAAATTTTCCATGCTGAAAAAACTCGATGTCTCGGTCACCAACTTGATCGAGAACATGGCCCAGACCAGTGAGAACCTGAACGAACTGACCAACGCCGAAATGCGGCAATCGATGCAGCGCATGCTCGCCAATCTGGAAAGCGTGACGCAGCTACTGGCCGAGCAAAAGCCGGCGCTGGAGCGGGTGTTGAAGAACGCCGAGCACACCCTGGCCGCCACGAGCAAATCGGCGGAAGAAATCGGTAAACTGGCCAAGCGCCTGAACCAGACCGCGCAGATGGTCGAGGGCATGGCCGGCGATATCGGCCAAGCCAGCCGCAGCGTGCACGGCACCCTGAACGATGCGCGCCAGCCCTTGCGCGATCTGTCCGGGCAAACCCTGCCCGAGCTGAATGCCCTGGCTGCGGAAATGCGCGAACTGGCGTCCACCATGAAGCGCGTCGGGAACGACCTGGAACAAAATCCGGAAATGCTGGTATTCGGGCGCGGCGCGCCGCAACCGGGGCCGGGGGAGTAGATCCAACAGCGTAAATTCGTGAACCGCAGAGACGCGGAGGCGCAGAGAAATCAATGTGTAAGAAGCTGTCCATGTTATCAACCGAATTGGAAGGGTGAACGCTTTCATGGCTCTGATTTTTTGCTCTGCGCGCTCTGCGCCTCTGTGGTTCAACAGGTTTTTTGGGATACAAGAAGGAAGATGCGTGACGCAGAAAACATTCGGTAGATTGATGGTCATTGCTCTCCTCGGGCTGGTGCTGCTCGCCGCCTGTGTCGGGCCGCAGGGCAAACCGCAGGACAGCGCGACCTATTTGCTGAGCGCGGCCGCGCCGATCAAAGCCGGTACGGCGAAATCACCGCACACCATCCTGGTCGCGCCGATGCGCGCGCATCCCGGCTTCGACACGCCGCGCATGGCCTATGTGCGCGAACCGAACCGGATCGATTATTATGCCTACAACCGTTGGGTCGAAGCACCCGCGCGCATGCTGACGCCGCTGCTGACGCAGGCGCTGGAAGCGAATCAAAGCTTCGCCGCCGTGGTGCAAGCGCCCGGCTCGGTGCATGCGCAACTGCGCCTGGATACCGAGCTGGTCAGCTTGACCCAGGACTTCAGCGCCAAGCCCAGCCGCATGCGCCTAGTGCTGCGCGCGCAATTGGTGGACACGCAGACGCAAACCATCCGCGGCAGCCGCAGCTTTGAAGTGCAAGCGCCGGCCGGCAGCGAAGACGCGCGCGGCGGCGTCGACGCGGTCAATCGCGCCTTGCCGGAGATGCTGGGCCGGCTGGCGGAATGGGTGGCGGAAGTCGGCGCTGGCCGTCCCTGAGACGAGCAGCGTGTAACCACGAAAAAGCTATTGAACCGCGGAGGCGCAAAGAGCGCAGAGTAAAAGCAAGAACTGGAGGCGTAGCCGATTCCAGTCCATTGGGTGAGCTTGAATCGGTCTCTTACGCATTGATATCTCTGCGTCTCTGCGGTTCACAAACTGTCGTTTTATGGTTAAAGGCGAGAGGTATACAGCATGCAAGCGGATCAAATCGAAGAAATCAAGCGCAAGATCATAGAACTCGGCATCGAGCACCGCGACCTGGATGAAGTCATCGCGCGCCTGACCGAAGACCCCCAGCCCGGATGAGCTGCAACTGCGCCGCCTGAAGAAACGCAAGCTATGGCTGAAAGATGAAATCACAAGATTGCAGATGCTGATTACGCCGGATATTTTGGCGTAGGGTCGGAAGGTGGGGGGGTGAGGGGATTACAAGCGTTGCATACTATATCTTGTCCCTCGGTACTAGATGCTATGCGTTTAATTAATAGATAGGGCTATGCGAAACATAAAACATTTGTGGGTGGCACTAGTACTTCTACCGCTGAATGCCTCGGCAGAAAGTGGCTGCGGAGAAATCAACAGTTGTAGCTATTCCTCGATGTGGAGCGATTTCTCCGAACTGCGGGTAACGTATTCGGATTCCAAGGAGAAAAAGGGATCCGAATTGGTTTATATGGTTGCGGGTGCAGAATCACTCACGACTTTCGAGACCAAAAATGGCACCGCCTCCATATTAGGGGTCCCCGGCGTAGCCACGTTGTGGCGCGGTATTGGGGCAACCGGTATCAAGTCAGCCCCGAGTTGCTACGAAGACGTACGCGACACATTCGCTATCATACAGAGCTACGCCATGAGAGCGCTTTTCTTCGTCGGCTTTGGTGTGAAAGGCGGGCCGGAGTTGGTTAGCGACACCGTGAGCATAGACATCAGCAATGCTCAAGATACGCGAGTCCAAATTAATCCTGGAGACCATATGATCATCAAAGGCCCGTGGTCGTTGAAAGGGTCAGTTAACAGGGGTGACCACATCGACTTTCAAATATCGCATGAATTCACGGTCGAAGGTCGCACGAAAAGTATGTTTCTGAAAGGCTCGTGGAGAAATGACCCGGTCACCCTGCCAGTAGATGACGTGCAGCCATTGAGTGATTGGTTGGTGTGCATATCGGGTACCCACTCCTTTCGGGATAGAAAAGATGTGTTCATGCCCGCGGTTGACGTCACCGCGGGTATTAAAACTATTGGCGACATAAGAGCCCTAACCAATCGATCGAGCCGACGCCCTTGACAGCGCGCTGCGCGCCGTCAAGGGTTCCTTCGCTTGCGCTCGGCGCGGCTCAACTCATCGGCGCATCGGTGCATGGCGGACTCCACTTGGAAGTGCACCACACTTGGGATGCGCGAAGCGTGGCGCTGCACAAGGATGGCTGCGTCAACCAGCAAGCTAATTACTGCACCGACAAAACAGAAATATGTCCAGCCCCGCCGGCATTCGCGCGCGGTCTGATTATGATTTCCACGTCCTGATTGAGTGCAGTCAAGAATTCCATCAGGCGTTCGACGGAGAATTGATCGAGTCGGTAGTTTTTCAAGGCCGAGACTTTGGGTTGCGGAATGGCCAGCAGCGACGCGATTTCACGCTGCTTCAGTTTGCGGGTTTTCAGTAGTTCGTTGACGGCGAGGGCCAAGCGCGTCTTGGTCTGGCGTTCTGCGGAATCCGCATAGCCGAGGTCAGCGAATACGTTGGTGCTGCCGTGGGTAATTGTGCTCATGCTTTGCTGCTCCTTTCGTAATCCGCTTGAGCGCGCTTGAGGCGCTCGGCGATCAGGTTTACATCGTCCTGCGGGGTCTTGATGCCGGTCTTCGATTTCTTCTGGAAGGCATGCAGGACATACACCGCATCGGCAAAGCGCACGGTATAGACCGCGCGGAATGTGTCGCCCCGATGATCCTCAACGATCTCGAAAATCCCCGGCCCTTCACCCTTCCATGGCTTGGCCTTTGGGTGCTTGGCACCCAGTTGCGCCAAGCCCAAGGCATAACCCATTTCATCCTGTACATCCGTGGGAAAAGCCAAGTAGTCCTTTTTTGCCGATGCCACCCCATGCAGGGGCTTTTCACGCGAAAGGCTGGGAGGAATGCGATGCATGCGTTATATACCAAGATAGGTATATAACGTCAATTGGTTGATGCTGGCTTGAGTGATTGTTACACGAAGCGAGGTATAGCAACTTCTCGCTGTTTTCCGGTGGTTCGGTTTTTCAAAGGACAGACTAAGCGCGATACACATGCTCCCGCGTCAGCGGATACGGCAGCTTGCCATCGACCATCGGCTTGCCGGCCAAGATTTGAAAGATCGACATCCAGCCGCGCTCGAAGGCGTGCGCCGAGCCGGCCATGTAGATTTGCCAGACGCGGTATTTTTCTTCGCCGACGATTTCTTTTGCGGCATCGCTGTTCGCTTCCAGGCGCTCCACCCAGTGCCACAGCGTGCGCGCATAGTGCGGGCGCAGGCATTCCGCGTCCCAGCATTCCAGGCCGTGGGTGGAGAGCGATTCGATGACTTGCGACACGTGCACCAGTTCGCCGCCGGGGAAGACGTATTCCTCGATGAATTCGCTGATGTCGCTGCCCAGACCTTCGGTGTCGAGGCCGGTGGCGGTGATGCCGTGGTTCAGCACCAGTCCGCCCGGCTTTAACAGGCGATAGATTTTCGCGAAATATTTGCCCAGGTTGCCGTGCCCGACATGCTCGAACATGCCGACCGAGGCGATCTTGTCGAAGGTCTGCGTTTCCGGCACGTCGCGGTAGTCCAGCAGGTGCACCGCCACTTGGTCTTGCAAGCCGCGGGCTTGGATCTGCGCCGCGACATGGTCGTGCTGGTTTTGGCTGAGGGTGATGCCGGTGGCGTGGACGCCGTAGTGTTCCGCCGCCCATAGAATCAGGCCGCCCCAGCCGCAGCCGATGTCGAGCAGGCGCTCGCCGGGCTGGAGCGCGAGCTTGCGGCAGATGTGTTCGAGTTTCTGTTCCTGCGCTTGCTCCAGGGTGTCGTCCGCCTGTTTGAAATAGGCGCAGGAGTAGACGCGGCGCTGGTCCAGCCACAAGGCGTAGAAGTCGTTGGAGACGTCGTAGTGATGGCTGATGTTCTTGCGGTCGCTGGGCTTGGAGTGTTTCCACCAGGACAGTGCGCGCTTGGGCTTGCTTTGCGCCAGCACGTCGCCGGCGCAAAAGTCTTCGCCGAGGCTGATGATGTCGCGCATGGCGCCGCTGAAGTCGAGGCTGCGTTGCACGTAGCCCTTGGCCAGTTTGCCCAGGCTGGGTTTGGCCAGGTCGAGCAGGGCTTGCGGTTTGTTGATTCTGAGCCTGACCTTGGCTGGCCCGGCCGGCTGCAATTCCTCGCCATTCCACAATTCGAGGGCCACGGGCAGTTGCTGGCGGAGCAGCCGCCCTTGCACCATTTTTAGAACTTGGCTTTGTAGCATGTTCTCCTCCTATATTGTCCCTTCAATATAGGAAAAAAATTGCGCTATTGCAGGGGGCGCCCCTGTTTAGGCCAGATCGTGCGCCAGCGAGCTGCGGCTGGCCTCCGGCAGGGCGGGGATTTGCGCGCTGTATTCCGGATGCTCGACGCCGATGGCGATGGCGGCGCCGGCCTTGATCGCCCCGACCGTGGCGGGGTCGAGCTCGAAGCGCATGAAATGCACGGCGGAAGTTTTTTCCGCGTTGGCGCGCTCCATGTCCTCGTCGGCGATGGCGTAGATCTTGGGCTGCCCAGCGGCTTGCACCCAGACTTTGTTCTCGATGTCCTTGAGTCGGGCCAGCATGTTCTGGCGCTCCGCTACATCCGGGTACTCGATCAACATCGTGGCTTTCCAGTTGCTGCCGTCGGGGATGAGCGGGTTGTAGGCGTCCAGCTCGTCCTGGATGCCGGCTTCCTCGAAGATGCGTTCGACGCGCAGCATTTCCTGGATCTGATAACGGATGGTGAGTTCGTCTTCGAACAGCAGGGTGACATGCTCGCCCAAGGCGATGCTGCGGTGCTTTTTGTGCGCGATGACTTGTTCGCGCAGGGCGGGGCGCGCCTTGGCATAGGCTTCGAGCGTCATCAAGTCGGTGTGGGAAAGTTTGGGCATGCTGGTTTCCTGGGTGTGCATGATTTACGCGTGCTGGCCGGCGATCGGGCCATCGCCGAACAGCGTATCTTTCAATTCGTGGTCGAAGGCCGGGTCGTGGCGCCGGATCCATTCCAGCACCATGGCGGCGTGTTCTTTTTCCTCGTCGCGGTTGTGCGCCAGGATGCGCTTCAGTTCGGCATCGGTGCAGGCGTCGACGCGCTGGTTGTACCAATCGACCGCTTCCAGTTCTTCCATCAGCGAGACGATGGCGCGATGCATGTCCATGGTCTCGGCGGAGAGTTTTTCCACTGGTTCGTGATAGCCTTCGTTTGCCATGCGTGTTCTCCTTTAGAGTCCGTAAGCGATGCGAATCAAGGTAATGGGGTGCTGCTTTTGCGCCTGGGTGGCTGCGCCCATGCCTTGCATGATGTGGCGTCCGGCGATGGCGCAATCGGAGCTGACATAATCCGGTTCGTTGTTGGCCATGGCCTTGAACACCGGTTTGCCGATTTTCATGGCGTTGTCGAAGAACTCGGTCTTGACGCCCCAAGTGCCGTCATGCCCGGAACAGCGCTCGACCGTGTTGACCGTGGTCTGCGGCACCAGTTGCAGCATTTCGCGCGTTTTCTGCCCGATGTTTTGCACCCGCAGATGGCAGGCGATGTGATAAGAAACCTTGCCCAGTGCTTGCTTGAAATCGGTCTTGAGCAAGTTGTCCTTATGGCGCGTGATGAGGTATTCGAATGGATCCCACATCGCCTCGGCCACGGCTTGCACATCCACATCGTTGGGGAACATCAGCGGCAGCTCCTGCTTGAACATCAGGGTGCAGGATGGAACCGCGCTGAGAATGGCGTAGCCCTCGCGCGCCAATTGCGCGAGCTGCGGGATGTTGACGTTCTTGAGCTGCTCGACCGCATCCAGGTCGCCCAGCTCCAGCTTCGGCATGCCGCAGCAGGCTTCCTTCTCCACCAGGCGCGCCGGGATTTCGTTGTGCGCCAATATCTTCAGCAAATCGTGGCCGATGCCGGGTTCGTTGTAATTGACGTAGCAGGTGGCGTACAGCGCGACTTTGCCCGGGGTGCGTTCGCCGTTCTTGAGCGGAAAGCCGGCTTGCGGTGCGGCATGGCTGCGGAATTTTTCCGCGGCGTATTCCGGTAGCCAGCGCTCCTTGTGGATGCCCAGCACGCTGTCCATCACGGCGCGTACCGCCGGTGTTTTGTTCAGCGCGTTGACGGTCTGCACTACCACGGGAATGGTCGCCAGCCGGCCCAGCGTGTCGGTGCTGGAGAGCAGCTTGTCGCGGAATTTGGCGCCACCTTTCTTGAATTTGACGGCCTTGGCGCGCAGCATCAGGTGCGGGAAATCCAGGTTCCATTCGTGCGGCGGCACGTAGGGGCACTTGGTCATGAAACACAAGTCGCACAGATAGCATTGATCGACGACTCGCGCATAATCTTCGGTCTTCACCCCGTCCATTTCCAGGGTCGGGGAGTTGTCCACTAAATCGAATAAGGTCGGGAAAGCAGTGCACAGGCTCACGCAGCGCCGGCAGCCGTGACAGATATCGAACACCCGATGCAGCTCATGGTTGAGCGCGGCTTCGTCCCAGAAGCTTGGGTTTTTCCAATCCAGGGGGTGGCGCTTGGGGGCTTCGAGGCTCCCTTCACGTGCGGTCATTGCTGGGCCTTTCTAGGATGGGCACGCATCTACTTCCGTATCGGGAGTAGATGCGCTATGGCTGCGTGCGATTAACTGCCGAGGGTGTCAAAGGCCTTCTGGAAGCGATTGGCGTGCGAGCGCTCGGCTTTCGCCAGGGTCTCGAACCAGTCGGCGATCTCGTCGAAACCTTCATCACGCGCCGATTTCGCCATGCCTGGGTACATATCGGTGTATTCGTGGGTTTCGCCGGCAATCGCGGCTTTCAGGTTGTCGCCGGTGGGGCCGATCGGCAGGCCGGTGGCGGGGTCGCCGACGGCTTCCATGTATTCCAGATGGCCGTGCGCATGACCGGTCTCGCCTTCCGCGGTGGAGCGGAATACGGCGGCAACGTCGTTGAAGCCTTCAACGTCGGCCTTGGCTGCAAAGTACAAATAACGACGGTTGGCTTGGGATTCGCCGGCAAATGCGGCTTTCAGGTTATCGAAGGTTTTAGAGCCTTTGAGGTTCATCGCGGTCTCCTAGCTAGGGGGGGTTATAAACAGTTTATAACAGTTAGACTAATTCTAATCTGTGTATGAAGTATAGGTATGAAAGCGATGCGCTGTCAAGCCTAGGATTATTAGTCTAGCTAAGCGGCGCAAAAATCAGGGGGTGCGCTGGAAAAAATAAAGCGGAAAACGCCTCGAACTAGACGTTTTCCGCCGAGTGCAGTGCCAAGACGCGATCGCGTTCGATGTAGGTCACCAACTCATTCAGCGCGAGCCGATAGACTTCGCGCTTGAACTCGATCACGGTGTCCAGGGGCACCCAATATTCGCTCCAGCGCCACGCGTCGAATTCCGGGTGACCGCTGGCGCGCAAGCTCACGTCGCAGTCGCGGCCGGTCAAGCGCAGCAAGTACCAAATCTGCTTTTGGCCCTTATAGCTGCTGCGCCACTCACGTTTGATCCAATGGCTCGGCACATCGTAACGCAGCCAGTTTTTGGTGCGACCCAGAATCCGTACATGCTGGGGTTGCAGCCCCACTTCTTCGTACAGTTCGCGGTACATCGCCTGTTCCGGCGATTCCCCTTTGTCGATCCCGCCTTGGGGGAATTGCCAGGAGTGCTCGCGGATCCGCTTGCCCCAAAAAACCTCGTTCTTCGCGTTACATAAAATGATGCCGACATTGGGGCGATACCCATCGCGGTCTATCATTCCAATTCCTTAAAATTCTCAGTTGATATCATTGTTTCATATTTCATGCGGCATTGAAAGGCGCGCGGCGCGCTGCTGACGATCGGTTACAATGTGGCTTTTAATCAACGCTATTTTCATATCATGCCGGTCAATTTCGCCCCCACCCCGCGCGAACAATTATTGCCAGTCCCAGGTATTAAACTGGGCATTGCCGAGGCCAATATCAAGAAGCCTGGACGCAAGGATTTGTTGGTGATTACCGTGGAAGACCAAGCCGAAGTTTGCGCCGTTTTCACGCAAAACCGTTTTTGCGCCGCGCCGGTGACCATCGCGCGCAGCCATTTGGAGTCGGGGAAATCGATTCGCGCCTTGGTGATCAATACCGGCAACGCCAATGCCGGGACCGGCGAGGACGGCCTGAGCCGCGCCACCTCGGTGTGCAGCGCCTTGTCCGGCTTGCTCGGCTGCGCAGCCGAGCAAGTGCTGCCGTTTTCCACCGGCGTCATCATGGAACCGCTGCCGCTGGACAAAATCAAGGCCGGCTTGCCGGCCTGCGTCAATCATCTGGGCCAGGCCGATTGGTTCGATGCGGCGCAAGCGATCATGACCACCGACATCGTGCCCAAGGCATTTTCCAAGCGGGTCAACATCGGCGGGCAGAGCGCCACCATCACCGGCATCGCCAAGGGCTCGGGCATGATCCATCCCAATATGGCGACCATGCTCGGCTTCATCGCCACCGATGCGGCCGTGCCGCAGGCGGTGCTGCAGGCGATCTTGCAGCACGCCACGGCGCATTCCTTCAACTGCATCACCGTCGATGGCGATACCTCGACCAACGACGCCTGTGTGCTGATCGCCACCGGCAAGGGCGCTGCGCGCGTTAGCGCAGCCAGCGGCGACGACTATCTGGCTTTGCGCGACGCAGTGACCGAAGTCGCCGCGCTGTTGGCGCAGGCCATCGTGCGCGACGGCGAAGGCGCCACCAAGTTCATGACGATCAAAGTCGACGGCGGCAAGTCCGAGGCCGAGTGCCGCACCATTGCCTATGCCATCGCGCATTCGCCCTTGGTCAAGACCGCCTTCTTCGCCTCCGATCCCAACCTGGGGCGCATTCTGGCGGCGATCGGCTATGCCGGCATCGACGATCTGGACGTATCCAAGCTGCAACTGTTCCTGGGCGACGTGCTGGTGGCGGAGCAGGGCGGACGCGCCGCCAGTTATCGCGAGGAAGACGGCCAGCGCATCATGCGGCAGCCGGAAATTGTGGTGCGCGTGGCCTTGCATCGCGGCGCGGCCGGCGCCACCGTTTGGACCTGCGATTTTTCCTACGACTACGTCAAGATCAACGCCGAATACCGCAGCTGAATGCCGGATTCGCTCATTACCCGCGCCGAAGCGCTGATCGCGCGCCTGGAAGCGCTGCTGGCGCCGCAGCCGACTGCGCCCGACTGGCAGGCCGGCATCGCCTATCGCTGGCGCAAGCAAAACGGGCGCGGCTTTCTCAAGCCGGTGCCGCATCCGCATCGCATCCGCCTGGCCGATTTGCGCGGCGTGGACGAGCAGAAGAAAACCATCGAGCGCAACACGCGTCAATTCGTCGCCGGCCAACCGGCCAACAATGTCCTGCTGACCGGCGCGCGCGGCACCGGCAAATCCTCGCTGGTGAAGGCGGTGCTGAATCAATATGCGGCCAAGGGCCTGCGCTTGATCGAAGTCGAGAAGAACAACCTGGGCGATCTGCCGGATATCGTGGATCTGATCTACGGCCGGCCGGAGCGTTTTATTTTGTATTGCGATGATCTGTCCTTCGGCGCGGAAGAAGCCGGCTATCAGGCGCTGAAGGCGATCCTGGACGGCTCGATCGCTTCGAATAGCGACAACCTGCTGGTGTATGCCACCTCCAATCGCCGCCATTTGATGCCGGAGTACATGGCGGAAAACGCCGCGACGCGCCATGTCGGCGACGAGGTGCATCCCGACGAAGCGGTTGAAGAAAAAGTCTCGCTGTCCGAGCGCTTCGGCATCTGGCTGTCGTTCTATCCCTTCGAGCAGGACGCGTATCTCGACATCGCCGATCATTGGGTAGCGCAACTGGGCGGCATGCTTGGCGACGACGAAGCGCGCCACCGCGCTGCCTTGCAATGGGCCTTGAGTCGCGGCGCGCGCAGCGGCCGCGTGGCCTGGCAATTCGCGCGCGACTGGGTCGGGCGCCACGCCGCCCAGCAGACTAAGAAATCGCGCTAAGCCATGCTTGACAATGGGCTCACCGATGTCGCAGTCGCGGTAATTTCCAAACCGGATGGTTCCTTCCTCATGGCGCAACGGCCGGCGGGCAAGCCCTATGCCGGCTATTGGGAATTTCCCGGCGGCAAGGTCGAGCCGAATGAAACGGTGCATGCCGCACTGGTGCGTGAAATCAAGGAAGAGCTGGGCTTGGATGTCACGCAGGCCTATCCCTGGGTGACGCAAATCTTCACCTATCCGCACGCTACGGTGAAATTGCATTTCTATCGCGTCACCGCCTGGCAGGGCGAGCCGCATCCGCATGAAGGTCAAATTTTTTCTTGGGAGCGCGCGGAATCGGTCAGCGTTGCGCCGGTGCTGCCGGCCAATGGCCCGATCTTGCGCGGCCTGTCGCTACCGCCGGTGATGGGCGTGACCAATCTGGCAGCACTGGGCGAGGCGATGTTTTTTGCGCGTTTGGAAATGGCCTTGCGCCAAGGCTTGCGTTTGGTACAAGTGCGCGAGAAAAATTTAGCCGATGTGGCCTTGGTGGCGTTTGCCCGACGCGTGGCTAATCGTGCCGAAGTTTATGGCGCGCGCGTGTTGTTGAATGCGACGCCGGAGTTGGCCTTAAAGGCGGGCGTGGGCGGCGTGCACCTGACGGCGCAGCGCTTGATGCAACTCGAAACGCGGCCGGATGTGGCCTGGTGCGGCGCTTCCTGCCACACGCGCGAAGAACTGGAGCGGGCGGCGCAATTGCAATTGGATTACGTTGTGCTGGGTTCAGTGCTGCCGACCGCCTCGCATCCGGCAGCGCCGAATCTGGGCTGGGAGCAAGTACGAGAACTCACCCGCGACTATCCCTTGCCGGTGTATCTCATCGGCGGCATGCAACGGCAACATCTGGAAACGGCCTGGGAATGCGGCGCGCATGGGATAGCCATGTTGCGCGGCGCATGGTGATCAGTTTGTTGAAAAACTACTGCGCTCGGCATCTTGGGCGCGGGCGGTGCTCGAAATCCTCATGTATATCCACATACATTCCGGTTTCTGTGCTCCGTCCGCGCCCAACCTGCCTTCGCTCGCTACGTTTTTCAACAAACTGATGCCATTCTTAATCAGGTGCCCTGACCACCGCCGGTACGCGCAGGGTTTCGGGCTTGCCCTTGCGCGGAGATAAATGCAAGTCGATCTGCACGATGTCTCCCGCCTTCAGCGGTTTCTTGAGTTCGATCAGCATCAGGTGCAAGCCGCCCGGTTCGAGTTTTACCGGCTTGCCCGGTTCGAGCGCGATGCTGGGGATTTGGCGCATCTGCATCACGCCGTTGTTCATCGACATGGTGTGTATCTCAACGCTGCCGGCGGCCGGCGATTTCGCGTCGGTGAGGGTCATGGGCTGCCTCGCTTCCAGGGTGAGATAAGCCCCCACGATCTTGGCGCCGGGCGGCGGCAGGCGTACCCAGGCGTCTTTCACGCTCACGCTGTCGGCGGCGTGCGCCAGGTGGGTGAGTGCCAGGGCTAGCAAAAAAGG
>Ga0209705_10001212_pt1 | contig 13577 bp, 12 predicted proteins | sample PPLLaktember2015_5_FD_187262 | JGI IMG/M metagenome (GOLD analysis project Ga0209705, IMG submission 187262) | Freshwater sediment microbial communities from Prairie Pothole Lake near Jamestown, North Dakota, USA - PPLs Lake P8 Core (1) Depth... | ecosystem: Environmental > Aquatic > Freshwater... | reverse complement strand
TGAGAAAGGGATGAAGGTCGATTTCAACGATACTCTCGAGGAAGTGAGGACAAGGGACCATCGTGATATGAATCGAGCTATTTCTCCTCTCAGAAAGGCAGAGGATGCCTTTTCCATCGATTCAACTGGACGGACGGTTGAAGAGATTGTGGAGGAGATGGTTCAACGGGTGATGGCCAGACAGAGGAAAGATGAAACTTTACATCGCTAAATCAGCAGGGTTCTGTTTCGGGGTCAAGCGCGCCATGGAGATGGCCCTTAAGGCTGCGAAGAAAAATTCTGAACAGCTCTACACTTTAGGCCCTCTGATCCATAACCCTCAGGCCGTAGACCATTTGAAATCCTTAGGCATCAAGGTGAGAAACCGTGTTGAGAAGATACCCAGGGGGACGGTGATCTTTCGATCCCATGGGGTCTCCTTGGGGGAATGGAAGAGGGCAAAGGAGAAAAACTTGCATATCATCGACGCCACCTGTCCCATTGTCAAAAGAGCCCAGTTCTTTGCAAACTACCTTCACCGACAGGGATACAACTTATTGATTGTTGGAGAAGCTCACCATCCCGAAGTGGAGGCCATCAAAAGCTATCTTGACGAAGGGGTAGTCGTCAACGATGTGAAGAGCGTTCAGAAATTAGGTCCGTGGGAGAAGCTCGGGGTCATTGCTCAAACAACACAGTCTGTTAGTCTTTTTAAAGAGATTATTGCCGCATGTCTCGAAAGTGCGAAGGAAGTAAGGGTATTCAATACCATCTGCCATGCCACCATGATTCGGCAAAAGGAGGCATTGGAGATTGCCAAAAAAGTGGATTGTATGATTGTGGTCGGTGGCTACAATAGCGGGAATACAAAGAGACTGGCGGGTATCTGTAGAGAAATCCAGCCTCGAACGTATCATATAGAAACAGCAATGGAGATCAACCCGAGATGGCTGGCTAAGAAAGAGAGAATCGGGTTGACCGCGGGAGCCTCTACACCCTCCTGGATCATCAAGCAGGTCGAAGAGGAGATTCGTCATCTTAAGGGGCTGTAACAATTTGATAACAAAGGAGATTTAATTTACAAACCAAAAATCCAAAAGATTTGTAATTTTCAGTGGAGTATGGTATAAATTTTGGCGTCAAGTGAGAATCCCGCCGTGTTGTAGCAAGAGGGGATAACCCTTTTATGAAATGAAATAGATATCCACCCTGAACCTGGGGGAAGGGTTGAATTATTTTAAAAGGGTCCACAGGTTAAATTATTGTTAGGAAAGGGGTTTTTAAATGGTGAAGGAAAATTCGACTCCTGCAGACGAAAAGAAAGCAGGGGCTCCTGCTGGAGGAGAAAAGGAAGCTAAGGAGTTCCGTCAAAGGGATGACCACGAGGATTTTAAGACTTTGTATGAAGATAGTCTCAAGACCATTGAGGAAGGGCAGATCTTGAGGGGGACGGTTCTTGAGATCACTCCGGATCATGTGACGGTGGATGTGGGATATAAGTCTGAAGGCCAGATTCCCATGCAGGAATTTCTAAAGAGGAGTAGGAAGGTCGATGTGAAGGTTGGAGATCAGATCGAAGTCCTTATAGAGAAGAAGGATAGTGAAGAGGGGGTGTTGATTTTATCAAAAGAAAAAGCCGATAAGGTGACCATCTGGAGAGAGGTGAGCCGCTCCTGCCGGGAAGGCGAGGTCATGGAGGGGGAAGTGATGTCTAAAGTGAAAGGAGGGCTGTCCGTCGACATCGGCGGGGTCTATGCCTTTCTCCCCGGCTCTCAAATCGATTTGAAACCGGTGCGAAATCTCGACTCCCTGATCGGCCAACGACTGAAGTTTAAGGTGATCAAGTTCAACAGGAAACGCAATAACATCGTCCTTTCCCGGCGCACGCTTCTGGAAGAGGAGCGGAAGCAGCTAAGGGATGAAACTTTAAAAAACCTCATCGAAGGGGAGATTGTAGAAGGAACAGTGAAAAACCTCACCGATTACGGTGCGTTTGTTGATTTAGGTGGGATCGATGGCCTTCTTCACATCACCGATATTGCATGGGGAAGGATTGGGCATCCTTCGGACAAGCTTTCGGTGGGGGACCGGATAAGGGTGAAGATCCTCCATTACGATCGGGAGAAGGAGAAAGTTTCGTTAGGATTTAAACAGGCTCTGCCCGATCCGTGGGAGACTGTACAGAAAAGGTATCCGGTGGGAACGCGGATGAAGGGAAGAGTCGTCAACATCACAGATTACGGCGTCTTTGTGGAGTTAGAAGAGGGGGTAGAAGGACTCGTCCACATCTCAGAACTGACCTGGAGCAAGAAGATGAAGCATCCTTCCAAAGTCGTCCACATCGGTGACGCAGTGGAGGTGATGGTTTTGGATTGCGATCCAACCAAACGACGGATTTCCTTGGGGATGAAACAGACTGAGCTCAATCCATGGGCTCTGATCGAAGAAAAATATCCCGTAGGAACAAGGGTGATGGGAAAGGTTAAGACCATCACGGACTTTGGGATCTTCATTGGATTTGAGGAAGGGGTGGACGGCCTGGTTCATGTTTCTGAGATGTCGTGGACCAAGAAGATCAAACATCCCAGCGAACTCTATAAAAAGGGACAGGAAGTGGAGGCGTTGGTCCTCAATATCGACCCAAGAAATGAGCGTTTCTCCCTTGGAATCAAACAACTGATGCCTGACCCCTGGAAGGATGTGGCAAGGCGGTACCGGAGGGGAGAGGTGGTAACGGGGAAGGTGACCAATGTGACCGATTTTGGCGCCTTCATCGAACTAGAAGAGGGGATTGAAGGATTGGTTCATGTTTCGGAGATCAGCCGGGACAAGGTAGAAAGACCTTCCGATGTGCTGAAGGTCGGGAATACGGTTTCCGCTGTAGTCCTGCACATCGATCCCCACGAACGGAGGATTGGTCTCAGCATGAAAGGGGTAGCGGAGAAAGTTGAGAAGGCTGAAATTGAAAAGTATATCTCGAACCAGGGCCCTCCCACCTCGACTCTGGGGGAATTGATTCAAGAAGAGATGGAACGCCGGAGTGGACTTAATAAAAAGGAGGAGGATTAAACCCCGTTAGAAAGGACGGGGCTTTAAACCCCAACCTTTCTGAAAGGTATTTAAATTTTGATACACAACCCATCCCTGCTTTAAAAAGCGGGGTTTTCTAACGGGGTAAACAGGTCTCCTAACCCTCACCCGAAGACAAATAAAGAAAAGGGGTTGCGATTTTTTTGCAACCCCTTTTCTATCTGGTTGGAACCTGGAGGGAATTTCCTGGTGAAGTTTTTTTAGCCGGACCGGAACGTGTCCCGCCAGGCCCGCGCTGTGGGCGGGGTCAAGGGACACAATATAAAATGATATTACATTGCCGGGAAGCCCTTCGACATGCTCAGGGCCGAGAGCTTTGTCGAACGGCCCCGGCCTGTGGCCGGGGAGCTTCAATTTGTCTTCTTCACGTAAATATCTTTCACGATGTCCTTATCCAGGGCAAGGGTTGTCTCTCCAATCTGTAAGACATGGGATGGGTTCTTTTGGTGCATCCGGACAATACTGCCTGGAACGATCCCGAGGGTGCTGAGCCGGTCGAGCCTCTGATGCGATTTGGGAGCGATAAAGACAATTCGGCCTTCCTCACCTAATCCCAGTTCGTCAAGGGGGATGACGAGAGGTTTCATCTCCTTCTTGAACTTCGCACAGCACTCCCCTCTTGGGATCGGCTTCCCGTGGATACAAGTGGGCGGATGGCCAAGGAAGGTGCAAACGCTTTCCGTCACGCTCGGGCTTAGGATGTGTTCCAGTTTGCAGGCCTCCTCTTCCACCTCTTCTTCGGACATCTCGAAGATTTCCGAGAGGAGCCTCTCCGTCAAACGGTGACGCCGAATAATCTCTCGGGCCTTCTCCTCTCCACGCTCTTTGAGGACGACTCGATTCCCGTCCACGTCAAAAAGATCGTCTTTAATCATTAAACGGAGGATGTGATTCGCTTCCACATCCGGAGTTGTTTCTAAGAGTTGATCCAGATCAGAGACCCCTTTCTCTCTCATGGTCCAGATCAGTTCGAGGAGCTCTTCAACTCTCTCCGCTTCAACCCCTTCAGCCACTCCCCACATCCTCCGATGGGGGCTTCCCTTCCTTTCAAATTCTTCTCTCATGATTTCGCCTTTCTTTTCCAAAAGGATTTAACGAAATCGACAATGGCAGATCGTTCCTTAAAGGAATATCCGCAATGGGGACAGCATATCAAGTTGCAGTTTTTCGAGAGGAGACATCCTCCGCATTTCATCGCTCCCTCAACGAATTCCTTTCCACAGAGAGGACATTTTAATGTGGTTTTCATTCCATTCCACGCAGAGATCGTTAAGTGGACAACGTGTGGTCAAATAACTTGTGGGAACGTCTAAAATTCGAAGCACGAAATCCGAAATTCGAAACAATTTCAAAATTCTAAATCCAAATGTTCCAAACAATTAAAATATCTTTGTTTCGAAAATTCATATTTTGGATTTGTTTCGAATTTCGATATTCGGATTTCGAATTTTTGAATTTTCATTAGATTCCTATCCATTTCAGAACAAAATTTAACACTCCGCCCACTCCAAAGGCAACGGGAAAGATCACTGCCGACATCCAGAGGGCCTTTCTTAGGCCTCTCTCCTTGATCATCATGAAGAATTGGGCAATACAGGGAATGAAGAGGGTGAGGGTCACTAAACTCACCAGGATCTGGTGGGGATCGAGTTGTCCCTCTTTGGCCATGACAAAGAGACCAGCGGCTCCATAGTCTCTCCGGAGAAACCCGATAATAAAGGCTTCGGTCGTTTTGGCAGGGAGGCCCAGGAAATGGACAATCAAAGGAGTGGCCATCCGCTCCAAGAGGGTCAACACCTTTGTCTTGTGTAAGGCAAAGAGGATCAAGGTGCCCAGGATGAAGAGAGGAACGGCCTCTTTCAAGTACCATTCAATCCGAGCCAGGGTTTTGACCAAGATATTGGAGATCTGGGGGATCCTCAAGGGCGGGATCTCGAGGATGAAATCTGAACTCTCACCCGGAATGACCAAGGCAGCCAGATAGCCAACGACCACCAGAATCGCAGCGAGTAGAGAGATCCAGATCAGAAGATAGATGGCAGGGAGCCCTGCAAACATCCCAAGGATGACTCCTAGCTGAGCGGAACAGGGAACAGCGAGAGCCAGAAGGAGAGTGACGATGGTTCGATCCTTCTCCGTTTCCAAGATCCGAGTCGTCATCGTGGCCATGGTGTCACACCCAAGTCCTAAGACCATGGGCAATACGGCTTTTCCGTTCAGCCCCATTTTCTTAAAAATTTTGTTCGTCATCACAGCCAGCCTGGGAAGATATCCAGAATCCTCCATGAATCCAAAGACAAGAAAGAAACAACCCACGATGGGTAGCACGATCGCAATGGCATAGGTGAGGGCCATGGTGATGACACCGTAAGGACCAATGAGAAGTTCCTGAAGAAATGGGATCGGAAGGAGCCAGTGAATCAGGGAAGTGATGGGCGGCAGGAGCCACTTTCCAAAAACCGTTTCTTCCAAAAATCTGACGCTCGTCTGGGCTCCAAATACTCCGACAAATTGATAAGTGCCCAAGAGGACGAGAAGGATGATGGGAACTCCCCAAAAAGGATGAATTGAAAGCCTTCCCAAAAATGTGGACAAGGTTTTGGGCGCCTCTTTCTCCATTTTCATTACTTCTGACAGAAGTTCATCCACCTTCCGGAGTCTCGACTGATTGATCAGGTAACCAATGGGGTCAGCGAAACAGGCCTGAGTTTCCTGATGGATTTTTTCAATTTGGAGAATGACTTCCTCTGAAAGATTTTTATGAAGCCATTCGACAAGACTTTCATCACCTGAGAGGAGCATCAATGCCAGAGAACGTTTGGAGATGGGAGCGCCGGGGAGGAGGGCAGTGATTCGTGAGACGCCCTTTTCGATGGCTTCTGGATAGGCTGTGAAGATCGAGGAAGGAGCTTGGACCTGAAGATTCTCTTTGATCTTCTCCACCCCTTTCTTTCTGGTGGCCACGGTCTTAAGAACGGGAGTTCCTAAGATTTTGGTTAGGGTTTTCGTTTGAATCTCAATCCCCCGGCTCTTGGCTTCATCCCACATGTTTAAGAGGATCAGGAAAGGGAGGCCCATCTCTAATAGCTGGAGGGAGATGAGGAGACCACGGCGAAGGTTTTTAGCATCGATCACCTGAACCAGATGCTCCTGGGGTTCATTAAGAAGGATGTCCCGGGTGACCCTCTCGTCTTCTGACATGGGAATGAGGGAGTTGACGCCTGGGGTATCGACCACCTGAAATCTTTTCCCATGGGTCTCCATCGTTCCCGTGGCGACTTCCACAGTCGTTCCTGGATAATTTGAGACGGTGACATATTTGCCGGTAAGGTAATTGAAGATGACCGATTTTCCCACATTCGGATTTCCAATGAGAATGACCTTCTCTTTGGTGGACTCCGTGGATCTTATCTCTCTTCGGGTGCAAGACTCCATCCTTCACCTTTTTTTCTTAGGGATTCCCTTTTTGGATTTGCAATCCGCACATCGGCCGTAAAGCTCCATCCTGTGGTGGAAAACCTTGAAACGGTGGCGCTGGGCAATGCCATTTTGAAGTGTTTCGAGGGCGTCATCCTCGAATTCAATAATCTTTCCACACTCGAGGCAGATCAAATGATCATGGTGGCTCTTTCCCTCCGTGGGTTCATACTGGGTCTCTCCATCCGCAAATTTCCTTTGGGCGGCCAGGCCAAGACGGGTGAGAAGCTTCAGCGTTCGATAGACGGTCGTATAGCCTATCTTGGGATAGACCTTCGCCACCTGGGCATAGATTTGAGCAAGGTTCTTATGGCCCGAGGAATTGAGAAAAACATCAAGAATCTCTTCCCTCTGCTTGGTCGCCTTTAGCCCTTTCCCAGAAATCCGTGCCTTGAAGAAGTTGAAGTTTGTTTTAATGGAAGGACCCTTTTTGAAATTGAATTTCAATTTCATTTTAACCAGATTTGCCCGATTTGTCAAAGGAGGCAAAACATGGTAAAATTTTTAATGAAATGGAGAGATCGTTGAGGCACCCCGTGGAAAGAGAGCCTTCCGTCTATGAAAAGATCGTCACCCACAATGACTTTGATGGGTTGGTAAGTGCTGCCCTCTGTGCATGGGCCTTGAAAGTGGATCGGATTCGCTTTGCCGGACCCCTGACGATCATCAAATCCCAAATGACGATTACCGAGAAAGACGTGGTGTGCGATCTTCCCTATCCCCTCGAGTGTGGGCTCTGGTTCGACCATCATGAAGGGAATCTCCAGGAGTTGGAATTGAGAAAGATTGATCCCGCATCCATTCCCGGTCGATTCGATCTAAAACCGAGCTGCAGTCGCGTGGTCTATGAATATTTTTCCGAGAGAATGGAGCTTCCTTCTTATTTCCCAAAGGCAGTGGAAGAGGCAGATATCATCGACAGTTTTTCTTATGCCTCATTGGAGGAATGGAGGGAAGAGACTCCCGGAAAGGTGGTCGACCTGACCCTGAAGGTTCACTTTTCCTCTCCTGAGGATCAGGCCGCCTACATGAGAAATGTGGTCCAACAGTTGAGGGATCGTTCCATGGAAGAGGTTTCTGGCCTCCCGTTTGTCCAAAAACGCTTGAAACAGTATCGGGAAGAAGAAGAGCGCATGCGTCAGATCATCGAACATTCTTCCTCCTTTCTTGAACAGGATGGTTCGAAAGAGATGATCGTCATTGATCTCACGACCTACCAGCGGAGGCCTCACCTCATCAAAAACCTGGCATTCCTCATTTACCCTCAGGCACTAGGAGTTTTGGAGGTCTATAATCTCCTCGATCGGGGGGTCAAGAGCAATCACCTCGGTTTCTCCATGTCCCTTTCCATCAATGGGAATAGAGGGGGACACACGAAAAATATCGGAGAGATCATGCGAATGCTCAACATCGGCGATGGCCATCCAGGGGCGGCTTCGGGGACAGTGCGCTGCAGCTCGAAGCAGGAGATGTTAAAGAAAAAGAAAGAGATGTTGAATCAAATCTTTAAACTCTGGTCTTCCCAGTAGGTTTCCTATTTACGAAAATGTTGCAGAATGCCCCGTCCCGCCATAGGCGGGACGGGCGGGGAGCTTTACTGAGGAGCAGTGGCTTTCCTGAGTTCCTCTTCTGTTAACTCGGCTTTCCTTTTCAAATTCCATGATCCGATCCAGCTCTTAAAGGTCTTCAAATTTTTCTCCCGCTCTTCCTCATCTTTTCCGAGGAAGGTATACATATTCCCGGGTTTTCCATCTTTGGTATTCTTTCCATCATCCAGCCTTCTCATAATGGCACCGGCATCTTTTCCTTTAACAAATTCTAGCAAGAGAGGATAACTGTCCATGCGAGGGCCCTTATTCTCTTTTGTATATTTTTCTTTCTCTTTTTTGAAATCATCCACGAGAGGCGATTCGGGTCCATGGCACATCGAGCATTTTGAATCGAAAAGAGGGCGAATATCTTTTTGGTAAACCACCTGAGCCCTGACAACTGCTGGAACAAAAAAAACCACTAACGGAACGATGAAAAAAAGCTTCTTCATTTGTCTTGTCCTTTCTCCCCCCTTATCCTATGCCACCCCGCCCCTGAGGGGAGGGGGCGGGTCCGATATGGCTTATTTTCCAAAGAGTGATTCATAAGCCTGAACACCAGCCTGATATCCTGTCTCGTCTTTGGCCCAATCTTTATGGCACCCATTGCAGGAATTAGGGACCACATTCTTGGGGTCTTTCTTGAACATCTCGAGACTTAACTGGGGCTTGATGACCTTGAAATCATGGGCGTGGATATCCCCGGCCTCTGCTGAGCCGGCTGTTTTCACCATATGGCAAGAAGAGCACCGACCGGTCCCTCTCGTTTCTGGGGCATAATTGTGTTTCGTATGGATGCGGATGGCCTCCGGATTGGCGAACTTTTTGTCTTTTCCATGGCAGGAGAGACAAAGGGTATTATTAAGATCAGATTTGATCATTTGGAATTGTCCAGGCCCTCCATGGGGATTGTGGCAGTCGAAACAGGAGACCTTGGCCTGAAAGTGTGTGCTCTTTTGGTAGTCGATCCACTGCTGGTGATGAGATTTGGAATGGGCCTCAGAATCTCCCCATAAACCAGGTTTGAATTGATAATATTTTGATAATGAGTCTCCCAATTTATAAGGTTTATTATCCTTGTCATTCCATGGGTAATCAAACGTTGCATTGGGAGCACTCACCCCTCTCGAATGGCACTGGCCGCAGACCTCCAATCCCCGTTCATAATCCATTTTTCTCGGGTTGACGATCTTTCCCTTTACTCGTGGGCCTTTGATATGTTCGGATCCTGGACCATGGCATTTCTCACATCCTGTGTTGAGTTCCACATATTTTGATTCGTAGCCTGAATCCATCTTCTTCAACTCCAGTCCTGTGTTATGGCAACCGGCACAACTCATTTCAAAAGACTTTTCCACTGGAGGCTGTCGGAGGCTTCCGTCTTCGTTATACCAGTACTGGAGATTATAAGGAACCCATCGAGAGGTGGCCTGGTTCCATTGAATGGGGAGGATGTAATGGTTATTCCCGATCTTCACCTGATAGCGCTGTTTCCATCCCCATCCTCCGTAAGTTCTCACCGCATTATAGGTGACTTCTTTGGAAGGATCTTTGGCATCTACCAGTGTTGCCTGATGGACCTTTTCAGGGGTCTCATTTAGTTTGACCGTTACCTCAGGGATTTTCCCTGCCTTCAGTTTGACCGTCCCCTTCCACCCTACGACCACCGTGTCATTAGTGGGGGTCAATACTTGCTGGGATTTATTGTGCAGGGTATCCTTCCACGTCTCATAGATTCCTTTGTGGCAGGATTTGCACTTTTCAGAGCCCACATATTTAGCCTGAGCTATCGTCACCGAGGGAATCAGATACACGGCGGAGATAAGAATTAGCCATTCCAGCCTCATTACTCTTTTCACCAGATTTTACCTCCTCTCAGTCAGTCTTCATGAAATTGCAACTCATAATTCTTAGTCATGTTTCACCTCCTTCTTTCCCCAAATAGTCAAAGATGAGAAACCCTCCCCATGAGGTTACCTTACGAAGAGGGAATCGTAGGCCTTTGCACCCGCTTCGTATCCTGCCTTATCTTTTCCCCATTCTGTATGGCATCCATTACACGAATTTGGGACTACATTTCTTGGATCTTTCTCGAACATCTCCAAACTCACCCGCGGTCTGATCATTATAAAGTCATGGTTGTGAATATCGCCGGCTTCTGCTGAAGCAGCTGTTTTCACCAAGTGGCAGGAGGAGCATCGGCTGGTTCCCCTGGTCTCTGGCGCATAGTTGTGTTTGGTGTGAATCCGGATGGCCCAAGCATTGGCAAACTTTTTATCTTTTCCGTGACAGGAAAGACAGAGGTTGTTGTTGTGATCAGCTTTGGTCAACTGGGATCGGCTGGGCCCTCCATGGGGATTGTGACAATCAAAGCAGAGAACCTTGGCATAGAAATGACCGCTCTTTTGAAAGTCGAGCCATTGCTGGTGGTGGGACTTCGAATGGGCTTGCGGATCTCCCCAGAGTCCAGGCTTGAATTGGTAATAATTGGATAAGGGTTCTCCTATTTTATAAGGTTTGTTATTTTTGTCGTTCCACGGATATTCGAACGTCCCATTTGGAACGCTGACTCCTCTTGAATGGCATTGGCCGCAAACTTCAAGACCCCGTTCATAGGGTAGTTTTCGGGGATGGATGATATTCCCCTTGGTCTTGGGAGATTTGACGTGTTGAGAGCCCGGACCATGACATTTTTCACACCCTATGTTGAGCTCCACATATTTGGATTCATAACCCGAGTCAACCTTCTTTAACTCAAGCCCAGTATTGTGGCAGCCCGCGCAGCTCATTTCAAAGGATTTCTCGACCGCAGGTGTCTTCAGACTCCCCTCTTCTTTGTACCAGTTCTGGAGATTATAGGGAACCCACCGGGAGGTCGCCTGGTTCCATTGGAAGGGAAGAATGAAATGATGATTTCCAATCTTGACCTGATACCGTTGTTTCCAGCCCCACCCCCCGTACGTCCTCACTACGGTATAAGTGACCTCTTTAGAAGAGTCTTTTGCGTCTACTAAGGTCGCTTGATGGACGTCTCCGGGTCCATCCTCCAATTTCACAATGACCTCGGGGATATTTCCAGCTTTGAGTTTGATCATGCCCCTCCAATCGACCACCAAGGTATCATTGGTGCGGCTTAAGAGCTGTTGAGATTTATTGTGGAGCGTGTCTTTCCACATCTCATAAATCGATCGGTGGCAAGACATGCATTTTTTAGAACCGACATCAGTGGTCTCGGCGATCGCCAGTGTGGGAGGTAAAATCAGAAGCAAGAGAGAAAATGCCATCACCCTTTTCATAGAATCCGTCCTCCTTTTTTTTGGAAAAAATTGATGTCCCCCCTTCATCCGTTTTTCTATTTGTTGGTCCTATGGATAGGCTAATAAGCCTTTTCTTGCCATAGCAATGTGTTCCTCTTTTTCGACATGGGGATGGTGGCACCGGGTGCAGGATTTAAGAGCATTCTCTCGTGCAATCTTTCCTCCCTCCACGGCATCCTTTCCCATCATCATATCCTGATACTTCTCTCCAGGGCCATGACAGGCTTCGCAACCCACATTCTCTTCTTTGTAGGTTTTCTTTTGCAGGTCGTATCCTGTCGCATGACAGGGAGTACATTTGGTATTGTCTCTTTCACTTCGAATACGGGAGAAAGCGTTTCTCGCCATGGCCGACTTTCTCCAGGTATCGATATGCTCCTTGTTGAGGCCTTCGTGGCATCCAATGCAAGATTCCGACCCGACATAGGCCACTTCCTCCTGGATGAAGACGGATCGCTCTTTCGGAGTTGGTCCTTCAGGGAGAACAGGAGCTGTCTTCTCCCAGTTTCGGATAAAGGCGACCAATTGGTGGATCTGTTCCGGGTTAAGGGGGCCTCCCTCTCTATCACCGAGGGCAACCATCCCTGTTCGAGGGATTCCCCGTTCAATGATTTTATAGAGAAGCGTATTATCGACAGCTTCGAGATAGGACTTCGAATTGATAGCTTTAAGTCCTCTCTGAGGGCCCCCTGTCTCTCCGTGGCACCGGACACAGTGTGTCATGTAAAGCCCTTTTCCTTTCTTGACGGCTTCCAATCTCGCTTCTTCTGCTTCTACCTTTACGCGATGCGGTTCCAATAACCAGTAAACCGTAAGAAAGATTGCCGTCGCAACTGTCAAAATCATGGCTAGAAGAATTTTCTTTTCCACCGTTGTTCTATCCTTTAACAACCTGAGAAGGATCGAATTGTTTCCTCTCAATGATGCTGGCTGTGTCGATCACCAGTTTCTCTTCTACGATTTGAAGTTTGTAGAGATCCAAAGGACGGGGAGGAGGACCTTCGAGGACCTCTCCGTTTCGATTGAACTTGGCGCCGTGACAGGGGCACTCGAACCTCTTTTGCATCTCATTCCAGTTGACAACACAACGAAGATGAGGGCAGACGGTAGACAATGCCAAAAATCCGCCTTCCAGTCTCTGGACGAATGCCTTCTCCTTGCGGAAATAAATGACCTCACCTACCTTAAAGTCATTGACCTTCCCTGCGATAAAGATCTTTTCGCCCTTTTCTTGTTTCTTTCTTGGCCACAGAAAGGCCAAGGTGCCGCCAATCAATTCCCCGACCACAATCGCGCCAGCGCCGATCCACGCATAGCCGATCAAGCGCCTACGGGAAATAGAGTTTTTATTGGCCGTTTCATTTGTGTCCATTTCAATTCCCATTAATTGAACTTTTTGTAGGTCGAATCAACCCGGATTTCTTATCCCATACTCCGCCATGCACCACGTGGGGCGCATGGCAGCCCTGAACCTTACATGGTTCAGGGCGCATTCCGCATTGAATCACTTCCATGGCAACACAAAGCTCCAGTTTTCGCCTCGGAAAAGGGAGCCAATGACCGTGAAGAATAAGGCTCCAAAGACAAAGCAGATAAATAGGATAACCAATACCTTCCGTTTCTCTCCACCGATTAGGATTCGATTTAACAGGGAACCAAGTTTTGTCTTCGGTTTCCTATCGATATAAGGGATCAGAAGAAGCCAGATGATAATGAGCAGAGGGATGATGATAGCCGGGACCACGGGCTTTGCTGTATAGTGAATTAACTCCTGAATACCCGTGAAATACCATGGAGCTTTGCCCGGATTTGGAGTGATGAGAGGGTTGGCCAGGTCCTCCAGGGGAGCGTCCCAAAATAGGGAGATGAGCAAAAGGACGAAGGTGACGGCCAAAGAGCAGATTGTTAAAAGGAGAAGGTAATGGGGGAAGGATTCCACGGTATCCTCCGTTGCCTTCTCCACCATCGGTGAAGTCCCATCCACAATCTCCATGATCCCATACGTTTTGTTGGGATCCTTTACAAACAAGGGTTTTTTGTCCTCTTCCATCTCAGTTCCTCAAAATCCACCCCTCACCCTTCCCCTCTCCCCTCAGGGGAGAGGGCGGGGTGAGGGGAAATCTTC